>Ga0307517_10000203_pt1 | contig 100523 bp, 133 predicted proteins | sample 23_EM_MG_FD_194515 | JGI IMG/M metagenome (GOLD analysis project Ga0307517, IMG submission 194515) | Populus trichocarpa ectomycorrhiza microbial communities from riparian zone in the Pacific Northwest, United States - 23_EM | ecosystem: Host-associated > Plants > Roots > Unclassified... | reverse complement strand
GTAAGGAAACACCAATATAGGTGCCCGCCCGGCGAGCGTAAATGCTTAACCTGGGGGCGCGGTGGGCTAACCCACCGCGCCCTACAAGGCCCCAGCCTACCAATTAAGCCGAATATTAAGCTTTTCAACGACCAACCCCACACCCTCAAGCTGATGACGAAGTTGCTCAGCCTTCGCAAGATCCTTAGCTTCAATAGCTCGGCTAATTTCAGCCTCACATTCACCAAACACAACCATAACGTCGTCATGGATTTTAATAACAGCCTGCTCAACATTGGAAATATCAGACATGGAAACCTCTCCTATTGCCACACATACTCTACATGCAACTTCAGCAGAAGTAAAGTCTAACCTGGTGGTGGGTAGCGGTGCAGGGCTCCAGCTACCGCGTTAGGGCTAAGGTTGAGGTGGCGAGCGGCCCCGCGTGGACCGAACTGCCTTACGGCCGCGTAGAGAGGCTCTAGGCGCTCCGGGGTCCACCGCGGTATGTGTGGGCGACGAATTTTACCGCTCCACAAACCTTTGAGAAACCAGTTGGATGACATTTTAGCGCACGCATTCGCGCTACGCCCCACATGAACTGCTGCTTGCGCATATGTCATCTTATGCGAACAGGCTTCCCGGAGCCGTTCTAGCTCTTCCGGGGTCCAACGCACATAAATGCGCGGCTTCCAACCATAAAGCCGCAAGCGTTCTTCACGCTTGCGTTGTTTCCAAGCTCGAATATAGGCATTGTTCTTAATGCGCCGACACTCATAGCAGCACCTAGCGCTGTACATGTTGTGGTCAGGATAGGTTTTCTCACAACTCTGGCAAAAATAGTTACCGATTAACGGCATTGCCTTACCGACATTGTATACCGGCTGTTCAAAACCTGATCGATGGTTTGCCCATTCGGCAACTTGCCTATTTCCATGAAATGAGAGGGTTGCGGCCGCATCAACCCACGGCCGCTTGGGGTCCGAACCCAGCCACACTTGCCGCTACTGAAGATAAAATTGGTGCAAAGCCTGGGTATTTTCCACTCATCATGATAACCAAGTATGGTTTCTCCATGATGAGTATACATCCATTCAGCAATCGGTTGGAATTCCATCACCTCACCAGTAATAGCTTCTCCGAGGCGCGGGTGATGGCAGTATACAGCCATCGGCCGGCGTCGCCCCGCGCTATGCTAGACTCGTCCACGATGTAAACCTTCTCCCATTCTGAGCCCTGCGCCTTATGCGTGGTCAGCGCATAGCCATAGGTGAACTCGTTCAGTCCGCCGCCGCCCCACCGCGGAGCGTCCTCGTAGCGGAAGGGTTCGCTATAGGCGAGCGTCTCTACCGGGCCAGTACCCTCATCGGAAGTGATTGTCAGCTCAACCGAATCAGCGTCGCCATGGCAACTGTTGACATACCAGATGGTGCCATTCAAGAAGCCATCCTCCCGGCTGTTCTTGAGGCAGACGAGCTTCTCGCCCTCAATGGGGTAGGTGCCGGCATAGCCGAGCCGCTGCCGCATAGCGCGGTTAGCCAATTGGCGCGTCGCATTACGGCCGACCAAGATCTGATCGTAGTCAAGCGTCTCGCCGCCTTGCAGCTCGGAGCGCGCGACGATGCGGCTTTCGCCGTAGCTGCCGGGCTCCAAGCGCTCGCCCTTGCGCACTTTGGTGGCGAGGTGCAGCACCGGATTGTCCAAGGCGTGGCGATGCACTTCGGTGAGCATCACCTGCGGTTTATCAACATTGAAGAAGCCCGCGCCCTTAACCGGAGGCAGCTGCGCCGGGTCGCCCAGCACCAGGATGGGCTTTCCGAAGCTGCGCAGGTCCGCGCCGAGCCGCGCGTCGACCATGGAGCACTCGTCGATCACTATAAGCGCTGCGTCGCGCGCCGCAGAGAACGGGTTGAGCTCCCAATTGGGCTTATTGCTGGCCTGCCGCGCCTCCTTAAGGTCGCGCTCGATGCGGGCGAGGTCGCGCGGGTCAATACCCTCCGGCCCGGCTTCCTGCATCAGCTCTGCCCTCTCATTCTCCAAGTCCAGGATGCGCTGCTGACTGGCCTTTTTCACATTATAGAGCAGCGAATGCAGGGTCTGAGCGCCACTACAGCCGCGCTTGCGCATCACGGACGCCGCCTTACCAGTGAACGCGGCGAAGATCACCTTGCCGTCAATGCCCTCGGTGAGGTGCAGCGCGATGGAGGTCTTACCGGTGCCGGCATAGCCATAGAGGTAGAACACATCGTCTTCCACGCCTTCATACCACTGCTTGAAGTCGACGAGGGCTTTGTCCTGTTGCGGAGACCATTTCATTTCTTCGCCCTCTCAATACGTCCGGTCCTGATAAGAAAATGCCGATAGGCGATTCCAACCTGACTGGTCTTAAGACCTAGTCGCCGGGCGGCCTCAGCGCGATCACCGTTGCATTCTTCTACAACACGTGCGACTTCTATCTGCCGAGCGGTCGGCGGCCTCTCGAAAAGGTTGGGGCCGTGGGTCATCTGGATTTCTCTTTATGGGGCTCATCGCGCCCTACCCACCCGCAATAGCCACGGCGGCCGGCCGGACGTTGCCAGAATGCGAGCTTTGAATCTGGGCCACGGCCAAGTTCCCAACCATTACCGGCAGGCTTGAAATTTTCAGCGGGCACTGGTGGGTCATAACGCTCATCGCAGAATTGCCCCACTATGCCCTCATTCGTACGAGCAGAGAACCCAACGATCCACATGGACTCGCCCCGTTCAATGAGGTCCGATCCCCACCGCCAGGCCATGCACATTGAGCCCAGGCAAAAGCGGCCGTTCATTTCTAGCGTTTCCCGCACCACGCCGCAACCTTGCGGGCCGCAACAGATCTTCGTCCGCGCCTCGTCTTCCGGGATCTCCACGATGTAAGTTATGACCGGCCAAGCGGTGGTCTTGAAGGTTTTCATACTTCTTCCTTACGAGAAAGTGCCGTTAGCGCAATATTGCCTGCATGACGCTCACACAAGAGCGCTCCATTGACATCCCAATACGCACTGAGTTTACACCGTTGCGGCTTCTGGAATGACTTATTCGCGTCCGCAAGACGAACATGCTGACACTGAGGTATTTGCCAATGATGCTTACAATGTGAATGGTCAAGGCGCACCACCGCAGGTAACTGGCCCAAGACGCCCTCCCAATAATTGAAGGGCGCTGCCCGCGGTCGAAGGCAGCGCCCCTAACAGGCTACGCAGTCTCTGGGTCCGTAGCCTTATAGGCTTAGAACGGGATCGCGTCGCCGTCGATCGTGGTCCCGCCCGCTTCTTGGGCGGCCGGCGCATCATAGTTCGGCTTGGCAATGCCATCCTTGCAAAGCTGGTAGAAGCCCGCGGCCTCGTTGAACAGCTCGCTGCCGGGCTCGATGCGGCACGCCTGAGCGTTGTCGCCGTCGAAGCCGATCACGAAGTTGTAGGACAGGCCGGCGTCGCGTTTCTCCAAGATCGTGTTCATCCGGAAGCGGTGCGCAAACATCGGCGGCTTGACAGCCTTGCCACTCGGGCCAGGAACTTGGATCGTATTCAGCCGTGTCATCCAATATTTGTACGGCTTAATCTTCGTCGACGTGAACGGGATGATCAGGTGCTCCCAAGTGCCGTCGGGCATGACGTGGATACCGTAGACGTAGAACGTCTCGATCAGGTCGTTACCGTTGTGCTCCAGCGCGCCGAAATCGTATTTCGCCTTAGCCGCTTCCACGATTGCGGAACCGGGCTCGTGCTGAGCGACGAAGCCGCCGCCGTTGCCGCCTTCATCGCGCTTCTTCCATTCGACGAAGATGTGCTGCCGCCAGCAGGGAATGAAGACGATACCGGGGTGATTCTTGGCCTTCTCGGCCGGGTAGGGGATCTGCGTCACGGTATTGAGCAGCATGCCGGGCCGCATCTCGTCGTTCTCAACGAGAATCTTGGAGGTCGGCTGCAGCACTGATAGGAATGGCGTCGCGAAATCATCGCGCCCCATATCCTCGAAACCCGCCCCTTCATAGCCGCCATAGTCAACCACGGCCGGAAGGTTAGCTTCGTCTTCCACCACAGCAACGGACTTGCCGCCGCGAGCGTTGGTCGTCTTACCTGATGTCATTAGTCGCCCTTTTTATCCGTAATTACGGCTCTACGCATACGATGTACGCCGAACAGCTTCATGTCGTCAGTGGAGAATTCCTCCCCATCAGCAAGCTGCTCGCGGACCCACTTACTAAGCGTTGCGTGGTGCACGGCCTTCTCATCCTCGATTTCCACCGTGATGCCCGGCCCCAACGCGCGCTTGATCGCGCCCACCACTTTATCAGCTAATTTATGCTGCCTTGTGGTAAAGGGAACGCTGATTGTCCGTTTTACCAGCGTCGCGAAGCCGCGCTTTTCCAGTTCCGCGCAACCCTCCTCCCGGTCCTCCTTCTTCAAGGAAGCGTGGATCTTTTCCTCAAGGCAGACCTTGCGGCCGCCCGCGAGGGTAAACTCATCCAGCTCCGCCTGATCCATGATTTCCGGGAGCTTCTTGCAGGCCAGCTCCTCGCTGATGCTCTTCACGGCCTTGGCGTAGCTTTCCAGCTGCTCGGCGAGCTCCTGAAAAGCGAACTGCGCCCGGATCATTAGCCGCAGTTTACGCAGGATGTCGTTTTCCAGCGTAGCCAGCACCATAAAGCAGCTGGCTTCCATGTAAGCCGTTGAAAAATCAAGCGGTTTGGACTTCTCCAGCTCCTCCAACCACCGCGCGCGGGAGGTCTGTAGCAACTGCTTGGCCGGGTCGCGTGGGACCGTGGGAGTTGCGCCCGTTTGTGCTGGCGGATCAGTGACTTCGGTCATTTGGCCTGTGGCTCCTTGGGATGGTAATACAGCTCATGGAGCATGTCGTCTATTTCCATGCCCGGCTCGAACCAATTATCTCCATTCTCGTGCTGAAACACGGCGTCGTCCGGATGTGGGCGAAGCACCAATGCCATAGCGGGCAACTCAAAGGAACAACCGTCTAGCGTAGAAAGCACGGAGAAGATGAGACCGTCGCACCGGCTTTTATGAGTCAACACCTCACCGGTGCGCGGGTCTATGTCGGGTAAGTCTGCCCAATACTTCGCCAAGGCCCGTAGGTGGTCGAGCAGCCGATCACGGACTTCTTCCTGGGTATAGGGGCGCGGCTTAGCCATCTTCAGCTCCAAAGGGGGTGGCAGCGACGAGATGCGGATTCGCCGCTGCCTAAAGACCTAATCCACGGGGGGAAGGACTAGGCCAATTCGTTACAATTCACTGTAATTACTCTACTGCAACCCGCTTTTTGACGCTCTGATTAAGGGGTTCGTAGCGAACAACTTTGCGCAAGCCCAGGGCGAGGATCAACGTCATGGAAGGTCCGCGCCGGCCGGCCATAAACTCATAAACATGCGACCGAAACACGCCGTGCTCTTCGCACCATTGACAGACGTTCTTCCCGGAAACCGTCAATTTCCGTTGCAGAAGCCGCTTAACCCCAAGCTCGTCCATCACTCCCTCGTCATGTAGCTGCTCAGCCGCGAGCGCATTCGGTCTCCGATCGCCGCGGCGGCGGTTTCCTGCTTGAACATCAAGCCGTCGAGGATGTCCTCCGCGATGGAGTTGCGGGCCACGATGTCGATATATTGCACGTGGTCCACGCCGCCCTGGCCAATACGGTGGCAGCGATCCTCGCTTTGCTCCCGATGAATAAGCCGCCAGCTGTTGCTGTAGTAAATGGCCGTCTTGGCCGCGGTGAGCGTGAGTCCTTCGCCGGCCGCGTCCGGCGTAGCTACAAAATAGGGCACGTGCCCGCCCTGGAAGGCGACCATCGCCGCGCGTCGGCCGTCCGCGTCGACCGTGCCGTCATAGCGCACGGCGGAGTTGCCGAGCAGCCCGCAGATCAGCTCTACGTCCTTGCGGAACCTGCACCAGATGATCGCCGGGTGCGATAAATCCTCAACCACCTCACGCAGCAACTTGAGGCTAGGCGGGTCGTCGTCGATTAGGTGCACCTGCTTGCTGTCGTCGGACACCAAATAGCCCAGGGCGATCTGCTGGAGGCGCAACTGGCGCACGATGGCGAGGTCCGCCGAGGTCATCAGGATGCGCGGGCCGTCGGGGTTATCCGGGTCGGGCGCGGAGTTCTCCTCGTAGAAGGTCATGAACTCTTTCTCCAGCCGGTCATAGTGCGCCCGCTGCTTCGGAGTCATGTCATAGTACATCCGCGTGTAGACTTTCGGTGGAAGGTCCACCATGTCCTCTTTCAACACGCGTGAGGAAATAGGCTTCAAGAGCCTGGCAAGCTCATCGAGGTTCTGATACAGCACTCGACCATCACGATCCTTGCGCTGTACTTCGACTTCACGGCCCATCGCGACCTTAATCTTCTTCCAGAGCCCGAAATTGTGCTTAAATGCTTGGAAATTACCTAAGCCGTTCTGCTTCCAATAGGTAGCGTTCATCCAATTGATGACGGAATAGGCGTCGAACGGCTTCTCCGTGACCGGCGTGCCCGTCATCGGCCGGCGGAAGGCGGCGAGCGCGCGGAGTTTCATCGCCTTCTTGGTGCGCACGGCGGTCGGGTTCTTGATGCGGCCGGCCTCGTCCATGACCCACAGGCACCGATAGGTGGTCAAGAAGCGTTGCGCCGCGGCGAAGCCCTTATCGGTGGCGAAGGCGTCGAAGCCCATGAACAGCCAACGCATACCGCCTTGATGCTTCATCAGCTTGTCCAGGTCTTTCTGGAAGCCTTTGGAACCAGCCTTGGACGTGCGCCAGATCAGCCGCGCCGACTTCTTGAGCAGCTCTAGCGGTAGGTGCTTCTGCACGCCCTCGCCGGGCACGTCCCAATTGACGTGAATGTCCGTCGGGGCCAGCACGAACACCGCGTCAATGCGCCCGGTCATGTATAACCAAGCAGCCGTATTGATAGCGAGCCAGGTTTTCCCAGTGCCCTGCTCCCAAAAGATGGCGTAATCGCGCCGGTCGCGCGTCGCCTCCCACACGGAGCGCTGCAATTCGTAAGGCTCCGTGCGGAAGGGGTACGTTAATTGCGTGTCCATTGCCTCAACCCCACAGCGCGACGAGATACGCGAAAGCTCTGGAATACACTACCGTGAGAGCCAGCACGCATATCGCAAGAAAGGCGAGGGTTATGTCCAGGAGCGAGTGTTCGGCCTCACTAATCTTCTCCTGGGCAATATAGAACGGCTCGTCCTCTGGGCCGGACCTCCGATCTTCGGGCGGCGCGGAGAGCGGGTTGCCGCCCGGCGCACCCCAATCCCACCCATAGGGTGCGCCCTTGGCGAAGAGCTCCTCCTTGGTGCACTTGCAAGGCCGTTCGCAGCCACATGGGAGAATCCTAGTCATGTTAAATCCTTCTGTTCGCCACATTTGGGGCAAATGTGAAACCATGTTCCAAACGATTTGGAAATTCGCCATCCCTTAGCGCGCAAGAAAGTAACAGCCTGTTGGAAAGTTCGATCTTTCGCATCCAATGAGCTGACACAATACTTCTCATTGCAGGTTACGAGAAAGTCGGCTCGGCCCTCACTGCACCTGCGGACGGTTTCAATCGTCACTTCTTCGGTCCTTTGGTTCCGCTCAGCCCGCCCGGCCGCGTCGGCTTGGGCGGCGTATCCGCGGGCTTCTCCTTGATAGGCGGTTTAGATGTTGTGGGGCGGATATTGCCACCGCGTACCATAGCCAATGCTCCTTATGGGAAACCTCCACTATGGGGAGCTGAACGGGGCAACAGCAATGCCCTACGCCGCGCGGTCAATTTTTAAGCACAGCACAACGCAAATTGCCCAGCTGGAGGCTGGGTTCGTGAGATAAAGTAGCGTGGGGGAGGGGTCGTCCAGCCTTACCTGCTGTTACGCCCCGAGCCTGGGCGGCCGGGCTAAGCGCGTAAGGCTCGGCCGTTCAAGTTCAGCGCTGCAGGTCAGACTTTTTCGAGATAACGGAAGTCTGCTGGTTCATTTTAAGGCTTGGGGTCGTCAACTTAAGCGCCGTAGCCATAAGCAACAGTGCTAGACCAGCGACGAGAGTGATACGGCCCCCAAAATTGAAACCCATCATAAGAGTTTGAGCAGCTCCATTAAACTCTTGATCCCGGTCATCAGGTCGCCGCCCCGCGCCACGTAAGCCATGGCCATGATGCCGCCCGCCCATTGGCCACCCGAAGTCGCGACTTGCTTTAAGAAGAAGCTCCACTTCATCGAGAGTGAAGGTGCGGCCGGCTCCGGGGAACGCGAAGGGCGCAGGGTCAGCCTCTGGAGTCTTAGGATCTCGCGTAGCATCTCCCCATGGAGAATTTGCGCTTCCCTCAGTCTGTCCAAGACTAGATGAAGGTGAATGGTCGCGTCCATTGACATAAGATGTACCGGGAGCGTGCATTGTTTACAATCCCAAGCCTTTCTGACGCGCAGATCTCATGACAACAGCCTACGGAACACCCGTAGGCCATATTTTGGGTCATGTCTTACCTCCACGCCCATTCAACTTTAGAAAGTTGGTAGAACCTTTTACTTCCTAACGCGCGCAACAATGTCGCGCACAACATCCCCAAGGCCCGGAGCTGAGCTGGCGAGCGCCGCCCGTTCTTGGGACTTACCAAATGCATAGATGCCGGCGATCGCCATAATTGGCCCGCCCATCATCAACACCTGAGGTGCCATATTCAGCAATGTGTAGTCCCGCGCCACCAAGATGAGATAAAGCGCCAGAAAACACGTCGTTCCTGAATACATTGTAGCAATCCACCCGGCCGCGGGCCGCCACATTGAGTAGAAGCCGCCGCGCCCATAATCCAGCTGCATCATCTCAACATGAGAGGTGATCTGCTGCCGTTGGGTAATGCTCTCTTCGGCCGCCGCCCTAAAAGCCGCCTCAGCGCGAGCGAGGTTCGCCGCAATTACGTTCGGGTCCGAAGACTTAATGGCTTCCTCCACCGATTCCTGAGTCGGTGACGTATTGAACACTTCCGCCAATACAGAAACGACGGCTCCGCCAAGCGGGCCGCCGAGTGCCATTCCGAGGGCCGGTGCGGCCTTGGCCAGTATGTCCTTAAGCTGACTCATGTTCATCCTCAAAAGTCACAATATCCGTGCCATGCAGCGGATTGAACGGACAATTGCGCCGCTCTTTGATCTGCCGCTCTACTTCCGCCTTAATGGCATGGAAGGCGCGATAAACCTGAGCGAAGCTATTGCCGTGGGTCTGAATGTCATTGTGGATGTTGCCCTCCTCATCCACGCAGATCAGGAAAGTCACCACAGGACTCTTAACGCTCAAGCTGCCCGCAACCATGAGAACAATCCTGACAGGAGGGAGGGTGCCGGCCGAACCAGCGCGGCGGCGGGCAAGGGGGTCTTGGCGGGCAGCGGCAAGGTCGTCACGGTGGCCGTCATGCTCAGGCCATCCGCCGAGGTCGTGAGCACAGTGCGCGCGGGGTCGGCCGCCATGCGCTTGGCAACCTGCTCCACGCCGTTGTCCGCGCGCTTGCCCCGGCCCAGGTCATCGCCGAGCAGCCGGCTCGACCAGCCGCCACCGAAGATCGGCCAGAGCAGTTTGCCGGTGTTGGTGTTGCGCGCCACCTTCATGAAGCCCAGCCGCAAGTCAATGTAGGCATCAATGATCTTGTCCGCAGGATAGTCGTCGGAGGCATCGAGGGTGGCGAAGCCAATATCGCCGTCTTCCCTCAGCCGCCGCGCGCCAGCTACCCGATTGATGGCCTGCTGTAACCATTTCTCGCCACGCCCGGTCCCGGAATTCACCGCAGCATCGAAAACCAGAAGGTCGATGCCTTTGGGCAACTGATCGCCGCAAACTTTATCCCAATAATTGGTCTTGTAACAGTCCTTTACCTCAGCATTGTCAATCATCGCCACGGAACGCGGAAGTAATCGCCGACTACGCCGATATCCATCATAGACCGCCTGAGTAACGCCCTTATTAGTCGCGCCCCCTGCATCGTCTTTATGGTTCACGTAACCACCTTCGTGACGAAGAATTTCTTTGAGGCAGGCAGGGAAGTTCTCAAGCATTTAGGGTGCCGCTAGCTGTTGCGAAGCTATTGTCAAGTCATTGCACAGCAGAATTATTACGATCTTCATATTCATGCTCTAGGCATGTTACGCAGATCAACAAAAATCCTGTGGTGAAGGGCACTTAAGAAGCTTTTTTATAGCTTAAAAGGCGGTTAGGATTTGCGTCCCGCAAGTTATGCGAAGTGCAATCCATGCAATCAAAACATCAATTCTTGCATCAAGAATGCAAGAAACCCGCTTGGGATCGATCCAAACGGGTTTCAAGGGTCATAACGCAATCGGTGGGATCACGTTTCATTCTAGAGAGGGAATTCTCTGATTTTCCATGGGGATCGAAACTCAGAGGGGTTGCTGCTTACTAGGATTGAGGGAGTGAGGGTCTTGGGGGACCAACCACTAGAACAAACGAAGCAAGCAGCTAAGGCGATTATTAACGCATGCTCCGGCGCAACGATGTGCCGAACAAGAAGGCTTACCAAGCTAAATGAACCATTGGGCACGCATTTTGCGCGCGATGAGCGCTGCACGCATGGCTTGGGGTAACGAATCGTTGTCCGTTGCCCCACCGCATTCTTTGGAAGGTAGGCGTACCCCGGAGCCTACGGTCCCCGCAGCATTTATCCGGCCGGCGCGAGCCCAAGGGCGCATCTGGCATCCCACGGACAAAAACACCTGGTACATCTACCAAGCCGTTGATCATCGGGTACAGCGAGACAAGGATCGTCATTTAGGGGCCTTCGTCACCGCGGAAGACATGGCCTATGATAAGTCCTCAGCCTATGCCCGCATCCGGCAACGGTCCACCGGCCGTCTAGAGTTCCTAGGGCCAGGCCAAGTCGGCGTGGCCCAACCCCTAGCACTGCGGTTGTTCTGGCTCTGGCACCTTGCCCAGACCAACGGAATGTTTACCGACAACCGCGGCCAGCACCATGATCTAAAGCCTTTTCACATCTTTTGCGGGGAGGTGTTCTGGGTTGGGGAAGAACCCGTCGTAATGTTCCATCGCGTTGACGGTATGCCTTTCCCGAGCGGGGGCGGCGACCTGCACACTTACGTGACGCGAATTGTTCTTCCGCAGCCACCATTAGCCCTCCAACAGACCTTCCACATTACGCCGGAGCTAAGCTCGTCGATGAAGGCACTCAACATGACGGGAGAGGGCTCATGAGCGGGGATACGACTGATCCTCGCCCAGAAACTGGGAATTATTCAACGGCCTTCGATTTCCTGAAGGCTATTCGGCTCCACGGGCCTTGGACGCTTACGTCCATCCACGATGGCACGCTGCGGTCAGAGACCTTTGGGCCGCGCACAATAACTGCGATGGGGCGGTGGGTCAGGGAACGCTCAGGCCGCGTCAACCTGTATTTCCACATCAATCCGACCTATGGCCATGCCACGAAGTCGAAGCTGGAACAGGTCTCGCACCTCGAGCGGCTCCACGTTGACATCGACCCGGACTACAACTCCCCAACCCATGTCGATGACCAACGCAGAGCCATTCTCGCTTTGCTACTAGACGAAGCGCGCCTCCAGAAAATTGGCCTTCCTGGCGGCCCTACTTCGATAGTGGATAGTGGCGGCGGATATTGGGCGTTCTGGGACTTAGTTGAGCCGTATTCATTGCGCGGGGCTACGCAACAAGACTGCCGCGACAACGCGCATCGCGCAGGCGGCCACAACAAATGGCTCGCCGAGATCATCAACAAAGAGCTTGAGCTCAAGGTCGCTGATGATTGCCATAACGTCGATCGCATCGCCCGGCTTCCCGGCACGCAAAATATCCCCACCGCCAAAAAGATCGCCAAAGGTCGTCGGCCCGAACTCGCTAACTGGCTGCGGCCACCCGAATGGCCTGAGTTGCAGTTCGCCCTGGAACGGAAATACACCCTCGACCTGTTCGGTTGGGTAGACACCGGCGACGCCGGCCCGTGCGCCGAGGCCGTGGAAGCGGTCCGGATCGAAGGCAATTGGACGCCCTTACCTCAAGGAGACGCCTGGGAAGCAGTACAAGAACTTGTGCGACGCTACCCAGAAGTGCGGCCGAAGACCACTGAACTGATCCTACTGGGTGGGTATCTCCATCCGGAGGGAGAAGACTTACCCACAAAGGCTGTAGACGGGCAAATGGTCATCGACCGTAATGCTCCGTTCCACCGCGTCAACCGCGCGCTCCAACAAGCCGGCGTGCCGCTGCCGGGTGTGGTTGCAGTTCTGTCTGACCCACGCTTCGCAGTTTCTGAGCACATGCGCTTCCCGGCGAATAGGGCAGGAAAGGTCTCCACCACCGAAGTACGGGGGGCCGAACTGATGCGGGGGGTGACAGGTCAGGTCAAGAAAGCTGCGGCCAAGTTAGCAAAAGAAGCATTTGATGCACGCAAGGCCGCGGAAGCGCTTGACGGCGCGACTGTACCCTCCGCGCCGCCTCCTACGGAGGGTGGGGAAGCTCCAAGTCACCCACCTGAGGCTACAAGTAGCTTCGGGAATGGTGCTACGCCGCCGCCCCCACCTCCGCCGGGCAGTGAGCCGCCTCAAGACGATGGCCCTCTGCCCAGAGAGATGCGCTTTGATCATGGTGCTGGTCCCAATGGGGTGCCCGGCCCGCCGCTCAAGACCGAGCGTAATATCCTCGTGGCGTTGCGCCGGCTCGGTGTTCGGCTCAGCTATAACCGTTTTGCTGACCAATTGCTGATAGACGGGCTTGAAGGTTTCGGTCCGGAGCTTAACGACGCCGCGGTGACGTCGCTATGGCTTACCATTGATCGTATCTTTGGTTTCAGACCCACAAAGAATTATTTCTACGACGTGATCACCAATGCCTGCCTTGCCAATACGTTTCATCCCGTTTTTGATTACCTGGGCAACCTCTCTTGGGATGGGATACCAAGGCTTAATGGTTGGTTGACCACGTATGGTGGTGCCAAGGATACGCCATACACCAATGCTGTCGGTAAGCTCATGCTCGTAGCGGCCGTGCGTCGCTTAAGGCGGCCGGGTGCAAAATTTGACGAAATGGCAGTATTGGAAGGAGCCCAGGGGACCAACAAGTCCACGGCGCTCAAGATACTAGCTGTTCGGGAGGAATGGTTTTTGGACGACTTGCCGCTCGGAGCCAGTTCGAAAGAAATGATCGAACAGATGACAGGAAAGTGGATCGTTGAGATTGCGGACCTGCATAAGAAGCACAAGCCTGATGTCAACAAAATCAAGGCTCAATTAAGCCGAACCGAAGACCGCGCCCGGCTTTCCTACGGTAAGCTCTCAGTCAGCGTCAAACGTCAATGCGTGTTCTTCGCCACCACCAATGAGAAAAAGTATCTGGAAGACCCTACCGGTGAGCGTCGTTTCTGGCCTGTGCTGACGCAACGCTTCGACCTTGAGGGCTTATTGGCAGACCGCGACCAGCTTTGGGCCGAAGCTGCCACCCTAGAGGCGCGCGGTGACAGCATCCGTATGGATCAGGTACTGTGGGCCGAGGCTGCTGCCGAACAATCTGAACGGTCGATCCTAGACCCATGGGTTGAGCATCTGGACGAATTGCTCGGTACTCTGCAAGGTAAGATCCTCAATTCAGACGTGTGGAGGTTAGTGGGGATCACAGCTGACAAACTCCGCCGCCACGACACTTTACGCATCTCCCAAGTGATGAAGCAACTCGGCTTCGATAATGCCTCGTTACGTTTCAAGGCGAATGGCGTGCACAAGAAAGCACGTGGCTATGTCAGGGGCAGCACATCTGAATTCAGAGAAGTGCAATTAATGGTTCGCATGAAGGATGACCGTACCTTCGTCATGTCCGAAAATGTTGCTGAAACAGACGACATCATTGAAACCCAGGCCCACTTCGAAGAAGAGATACCCTTCTAGCCCAGAAGGGGGTCACTGCTCAAATGCCCCGCCTCATCCGCGGGGCATTTTTATGGCTTTTGCGTTCCGGGTGCGCGGAACGGGACCGTGCGTTCCGTGAAAAACACTGGCTCCGTCACGTGTTGCACCACCTACGGAACGAAGGATCGCATAAATTCGCATTTTTCCACGGGGCATAATCCTACGGTGCCCAGGAGGCACTAGGGGCTCTTTTCTCTTATATTTCTATTCTTCCGTTCCGAGAGTTCCGGAGTTCCGATAAGGGGTTGCACCATGAATCCTGGCCCTTCTGGGCGGAACGGTGATCAGGAACGCTTCTGCGACCACCGTTCCGAAGGACGGGGACAGCGCACCCTTCTGGGTCGAATTACTCTGGATCATGATCACTCCCATCCCGACCCGATACAAAGGTTACATGTTCCGCTCACGCTTGGAGGCGCGGTGGGCTGTATTCTTCGATGCCTTGGGCGTACCATGGCTGTATGAGAAGGAAGGTTATGACTTGGGGGATGCTGGTTTGTATCTTCCAGACTTTTGGCTGGAGACCCCGGAGCTTGGCCTGCACCAAGATGGCATCTGGCTGGAGATCAAACCCACTCTTCTGACTGCCGAAGAAGAGCGCAAATGCAAGGCTCTGCAAGAGCTCACGGGCTATGAAGTGTTCGCTTTTGCGGGTAGTCCTGAGTTAGGGCGTTTTACCATAACCTCTTTTCACGAACACGGTATTGACCGAGATGTCCAATTAGCTCGGGATTATTACTGTTGCAACAAATACTGTCACGGGTGTTACGACTATGGCAGGGACATTTGCGGAGAGCTTGGCATGGGTCATGTCTGGAGCAATTGGATACAAGAAGACGATTGGGATAGCATCATCACCCATAATGAAATTAAAGCAGCGTTAGCTGCTGCGCGCTCAGCACGCTTCGAACACGGCCAAAGCGGGCCAACCTAGTTCCCGTTATGTTGCTTCTTGTTGCAAGGGACCCTGGTAAATGCAACCCATTCTCCGCCTCAACCCACTGACCGGGGCCGTGCTGCTGGGCCTGACATTGGCGCTGGCTGACTGCCCGGAGAGGCGCGACCGTACTGGTTCGGCGACATCCGAACAGAAGCAACGCATTTATGATGAGGTTAAAGGACGCAAGCGCTCCGCTCAGGGGCGCGGCTTTAATACAGGAGATGACTGATGCTGGTGCGCTCTAGACAACAGACTTTATCCGGTTGGCCTCTAGTTACCCTCGTCGTAACTGGCACCATATTGGCCCTTGCAACCGCCACCCTGTGGGCCACGCATGTTGTGCTTTGCATCAAGACGAGCGCCTGGGTGCTGCTGCTCTTCGGCATCATTGTGCCGCCCGTCGGCCTCATCCACGGCTTCGCCTTCTGGGCTGGGCTGCTATGAAAGTCAGCCTGATCCGCGGACCTATTCGCCACGGCAAGTTACCGCAGTGTTCCTCGCTGGTCAGCGATAACCAGCTCACCCTGCGGCTACAGGACTGGCGCACTCATCGCTACGGTAAGGCCAACAACCCCTATCACTGCCGCCATGGCGCGACCGTCCTCATCGACGGTAAGCCGTATTGCGCGCGCCATGCCGGGCAACTCGCCCTCGCTTATGTTCTACAGGAGAAGGCTAATGCCAAGAGCTAGAGACGACGTGGACATTTACGCAGTGCTTAAGGCCCAGCAATGGGAACGCGCCAAGGGAGAATTGCGCGCTCACGTAGCAATGGTGGGCAGTTGCCCTTCCACGGACGAGGCTGGTGGGAAGCAGCACGACCGTCTTGTTATTCGCGTTGAGGCGTTCATTAAGACTGTGGAAGATGACGGTCTTCAGGAGTAGGTGGGTAATGGGTTTCAAGTCGAACTGGGTCAGCAAGCGTCAACACTTTCCGAGGTGGAAGCAGCGTCAACGGCGCGAGGACGGCGTGACGCCCGTTGTTGTCACCCGCTCAACCAATAACGCCCGGTGGCACGCCATTGCTGGCTGGGCCGGTGTTGTATTCGGGCTGCTCGCCGCGGTTCTTCTCAGGTGGTGGTGGGGAGTGTAGCGTCTAGGAGAGCCTGCGCCCCACGAACAACGCATAAGAGCAACATGTAAGATTACTAGGAGAATTAAGCCATGACGCAGCATCCCCGTTACACCTCTGCATTGGTCGCTATCCAAGAGCGGGAAGCCGGCCGTGACACGCTGCGTCAATTAACCGCTATGGGTCGCATGGACCTGCCCAGGAAGCCCGAAGCCGCTCTCTCGATAGCCGCGCTACCCTCCAACCTTGCGGGCGCGAGTGAGGCTCTAAAGGACGCTCGAGCAAACCATTGCGCTGATGAGGGTATGCAGTGGGCCAAGAGCGATACCGCTCGGTGGGCTGATGAGCTGCAAAGCAAGGACCGCACTAACCGAGAACGCAAGGTGCCCGTGATCAACACGGTGGAGGTGCAGAAAGTCGAAACGCTGCTCAACACGGTTGAGATGAAAGAGGGCGTCCTGTGGACCGACCGCACCAAGGAGTATGCTGAGTGGAACGCGGCCAACGGTGGGCCCAGCAAGGAAGAGTATGCCAGCCGCCGCGCGGAGCATGGCCCGGCCATCGGCGAGATCGCCGCAGCGATGAACAGCGCGGCCACCGGTTGCGCGAAGACCTTCGAGGATTTCGGGACCATGAGCAAAGAGGTGCAGGAAGGCTGGCTGGAAGCCGCAGCGGAGTTGCTGGCCGGCTCGTTAAGTGCTCCGATGGACCTGACTGCAGGTAACATCTATCGTGCTTATTGGAGCAAGGTGTTCCCCAGGAAGGCGTTGCGAGCCTACGACGGCTTTGTGCCAGATGCCAAGAGCATCTGGCACAAAGCCGTCGTAGGCGGCCGGGCGGTAATCCGCGGTTCGGTGTTGGATACTAGCGCTAAGCCGGCCGCGTCGCGCACCATCGAGCAGCGCATCTTGGACGCATACAACGCCTTCCATGGCAATAGAAGTGTGTCCAAATATTTCTTGTTGGGCACGAGTACCAAGGAGTATTGGTTTCGCTTTGTACGCGAGATGGACCGTCTAAAGGGCCACAACCTAACGGCCGACTACATCGCGATCGCGGCGCGTTATCAGGCGGACTCTAAGCTCGATGATTGGACCGAGATCACCGAGGAAAAGCGTCAGCAATGGCTGGCCGCCTACAGGGCCGCGCTGTAATGGCCCGCGTCTCTCAACAAGCCACAGTCCCAGAGATCCACGAGCGCCGTCTGTGGGCGACTTTAGTGCGCCGCTATGAGGAACAAGGCTATCGGTTTTCTCCGACCATCCTCGATGAGCTGATGGCCTTGCGTCGCCGCTTATCTCGCGACTTACCCCGCAACCGGGCTAGTGTTATGCAGGCTAAGCTCGAAGCGTCCATCATCAATCGGCCCTTCAAGACCATCTGCATCTGCGGGCACGTGCACCCATGAGCGAACAATACAGCGTTATGGGCCAACGCCTCTGGGTCAAGGAAGTACGCAAGCCGCGCAAGCAATTCACCCATAGTCGCGGCGGTGCCAAGAACGTAGACAGCCGGCCCTCGCCGCGAGCAGTTATAGAACGCTGCTTCGAAGTCCTGCGCAAACGAATATGGGAAGCCAATGACACTGCTTAAAACACATATCGACAACGCCATTGTGCGTTGGGATACCACCAACCCGGAAATGCCCAGCAGCGGTCACATGCACGCTATTGTGCAAGCTGCTCAGCGAGACTTCATCAATCAATACGGCCAGGATCGCTTCGACCTGGAAGTGGTGCAAGACGGTGGCCGCTACATGATGTTGGGCATTAGCGACAGCTTCGAAGTCATGCACCGCAACCAAGTTCGGTTGCTGCGCCACGCGGGGCTGATCCCAATGGAGCCGACCGGATGACCCTCAACTTCAACGTCGCCGCCGCGGAGACCTGGAACTGGCTGACAAAGACTTTCCCCCGCGAGGTTTGCTTCTCCAAAGAGGAGCGCGGCCTACGCCTCCTCGAGGAAGCCCTAGAGCTGGCCCAAGCGACCGGCGTTAACGCTGAGAAAGCCCAGCAACTCCTTGCAGGCGTCTACGCTAGGCCGGCCGGCAACGTCACGGAAGAAGTGGGCGACGTGCTCAACACGCTGCTTGCCCTTTCGGCGCGCTACAAGATCGACCTTACTGGGCAACACGAGAAGACCCTCAAGCGCAACTGGGACAATAAAGCCGTCATTGCCCAGAAGTGGAACAAGAAGATCATCGTAGCTGATGATCTTAAGCATTTGCAAGTTCCATAATGAATCGTTATACTCTTCATGTATTCCATAAGCATCTCTTAAAAAATCTCGACAGTAGTACTTATGGAATACTACTACTTATGCGAGTATAGGGGTGCAACATGCAACAGATTGTCGCTGTTTCCCAGCGCTACTACAATCTTCCCAAGGATGTTCGCAACAAGATCATGCATCAGGCTGCTGAGGAATTCAGGCCTGTCTACGCGATTATGCCGTCAACTCTCTATGACGCTGCAGTAAAGTTCCGCATCTACGCCCTATCAGAGCAATACTACACGGAGCAGGTCGGTGATTGTCTATCGGGTCGAACGGGATGATGGCAACGGCCCTTATAGGATAGCGAAGGAGCACCCCGGTGGCTTAGTCACGTTGACCAGCTTCAAGGACGTGATCCACCCGGCCGGCGTAGACCCCGCGCGTCACCCGGTGAATGCCTGGGTGACGATGGAAGTGATCACCCAGGGCTCTCCGTGGATCTTCGGCTTCCGTACCCTGGCCGACCTGCGCCGTTGGTTCAACGCCGAGGAGCGCGCCCGGCTCGCCGCCCTGGGCTTCGGGATCTCCGCCTATTCTGTGCCAAATCATGAGCGTTGGGTGGATATCGACGTGGGTCAGCTCGCCTTTCATCGTAAGCATGCCACTCGTTGGAAGCGCATGGAGCTCAAATGGCCAAAGCATGCTCAGCAACACCGTGACATGTTGGAGGTTATCGAATGCCCGAAGAACTAGAGCCTGTTGAGAAGGCCCAGCCGCGTAGCATCCTCTCCCCGGAGGGCTGGGCCTGCAAGGACTGCTTCTACGCCTTCTTGCCTCATGCGGGCACCATTGAGTGCCGCCGCTTTCCGCCGGCCCCATACTTTCAGCCGAACGGGGGCGTCACCAACATCCGACCGCGCATCGGCCAATTCTATTGGTGCGGCGAATTTAAGGCCGCAGGATGACCCTCACCATCGAGGTCATAAGTCGGCTCGCTGCCCTAGCCCGCCAGCGCTGCATACAGCCCATCGAGGCGAATGGCGGCGTATACTACACCATGACCATTTCACGGTACGCCCTGGCCCAACTCGTCATGGAGGAGGCTAAGGCGCGGTGGAAGGAAGAATACCGCATCGAACGACTCCTGAGGAGGTGGGTATGACTGAAGACTGGACGCCGACGCACGCCCATAGGAAGGGCGGCCTCTACCGCTTTATTGGCTACGGCCGCAACACTGAAGATGGTGAGAGCGTTGCCATTTACGAGGACATCCTGGGCAACGTCTGGGTCCGGCCGCGGTGGATGTTCGACGACGGCCGCTTCGAACCGGTCGTTGCGGTGAGCATGGCGAAGGTTCCGACCGGCGCAAAAGCCTACGGCATTGTCAAGAACGGCGTGATTGAGCGGGTCTTCGTTGAGGCGAACACCGTGATCAATCCGCACCTCAATCACGAGGTTGAGGTGCGAACCTCGCCGGACTTCAAGATGTCGATTGGGCGGGTTTCCCCGGACGGGATTGAGATTGAGGATGCTCAGCTGCACGCGCTTCATCTTGACGCTTCTTTCGACGAGCCCGCAGCTGAGCCGCGCCCAGCGAGTCCTTCAAGTCCTCAAGGTCGTACGGATAGTTAAGCGGTCCGCGCGCCAGCTCAATGAGAAGGAGGAGCCGGGTGAGCTCCTCCTCATTCAATTGCACGGGCACTTTGTAGAGCTTGGCCATCACCACATCTCCCGCACGGAAGGCGTCGACACCCGCGCCGCGCCGCCCTTATTCAGCTTCTCCACGGTACGGTCAGCGTCCTTGCGCTTCTTGTAGCTCAACAGCACGTGGTTGCCACCCCGCACAAGATTCTTCGGGAAGGGCTCAGTGCTTTCCGTATCGAGGATAAAGAACCGGCGCGGGTGATTCGGTTCATGCACCCGCACCTCTGCGATTTTCACTTCGTAGCGTGCCACTCTTACACCCCCACGCCCATCTCAGTGGTCGCCCACTCCAGGATTTCCCGTGCGCGATTAAACAGCGCCGCGTTGCCGTGCCGTAGCACTTCAAGCTGGGCCAGCTTCTCGGGCACGTAGACGCGGGCGAACTTAGGATCACCGTTCGTTACAGAAGGAACATTATCCGAGATATCTACCAGCTTTATCGATGCTCCGCCGTAGGAGCTCCTGGAGAGGTGCTCGAGGTTGATAGCCGCCCGAGCGGCGCGGTTCCCGTCGCTGGGCTTAGCAGCGTCAGTGACCTCCAGGACGAGTCCTGCGACGGTTTTACCAAAGCGGTTCTCTATCTGCTCGAAAGTGGTGCCGCAATCCTCCATCGTATCGTGCAATACCGCGGCCGCAACCACTTCGCGCGGCAGGCCGAAGTTGGTCAGCACATAAGCGACGCGAATAGGATGCTGTATGTAGGGCTCGCCGGCATACTTACGGATTTGTCCAGCGTGGAGCTCTATCGCCCAGGCGATAGCGGCGAGGATATCAGCTTCCGTCGTTGGGCGTGTTGTCATGTCCCACTCGTCCCTTTTCATCTCTCGGTAGAATTCAACATCAAAGTTCTTATTGAGTTCGAAGACGGCTTCCCAGTCTACGGGGTCGCTCATTCAGCCTCCGTGGTTATCGCTTCGGTGGTCGCCTCAAACTCTTCCATACCGGGGTCCAAGGCGTCCTTGGGCAGTTCGCCGGCCGCGATCAGCTCGCGGGTCTCACGAATGGTGTAGAGCTTGCCGTCAACGAGCGGGCAGTTCTCCATAAACCAGGGCGTAACAAACCAAAGCTTCAACGCGCCTTCGCTCAGCTCGATCACGCCGAAATCTTCCTGGTCCTCGACGGGTCCGTAAATGTCGGTGAGCTCAAGCTCTTCATCAGCGAACCATTCGTTGATTACCTGCTGACCTTCCTCGCGGGTCTCCACGAGTTGCATAGCGCCCGGTTCGGTGACACACATTGCCAGAAACTTACCGCTCATTTTTACAGTCATTGAATTTCCCCTCAGTAGGCGCATTGCAGCAGAAAGTCGTCAGCCTCTTGCATTACTGCAATACGGCAGGCGTGGATAAACTGAAGCGCCTTGCGGGAACGACGCAGGTTCACCGGCCGGAAGGTCGGCTTAGCGTCCATTTCGGCCAGGGTCAGGTCCAGCACGTCTATGTCGTTGGTCAGGATTTCATTGATGTAGTAGTCCAGTGCAATAATGCGCTTGCTTTTCAGGCGCTGCAGCTGGAACCGACGCAGAGACAACTGATCTTGACCAGGCAGTTCTTTGCGAATTTTCATCTCGTCTCTCCCTCTCAACTGCAACAACTATACCTTTGCTCGCGGCAGAAGTAAAGTGCTATAATGCAACAACAGGCAGAGCGCAACCAGTATTTTTGGCGCTAACTGCTGAAACGCGATGAGCGATGAAAGGGAATACGACGATGACGGACAACTTTCCGGCCTTTGCCAAGGCGGTGCGCAAGCAGTTCGATATTCTAGCCCACGGGCCGCTGTTTCAGGTTACCGTCGACCGCGATACGGTCTGGCAGACTTACATGGATGCCTTCCCCGAAGGCACCAATCCGATCTTTCGGACCCGAGCCCAGCATGACTGCTCCTGCTGCCGCGCCTTCATTCGGTCCGCCGGCAACGTGGTTGCCGTCAAGGATGGCGTGCTGGTTACGATTTGGGACATTGGCGACCTGCCGCACCCCTATAACGTGGTCTCCGCGAAGATGGCCGACTTCATCCGCGCCCAGGTCGTCACGGACGTGTTTCTGACGCAATACAAGAAGCACGGCACCGAGAAGAACCTGGAGCTGGACGAGGCCACCGGCCGCACCATTATCTGGAACCATTTCTCCGTCGAGGTACCCAACGCCTATATCCGCACGCACAATCTTGCCGAGGCCCGCGGCGACGCGCGCACCAATCATGCGGTGCTGTTGCGCGGAGTGCGTGAGCTGACGCCGGCCGCAGTGACGCAGGTGTTGGAGCTGATCGCGGCGAACTCTCTTTACCGCGGCACGGAACACGTGCGCGCCGTGAAGGAGTTCCAGAAGATCCAGCAGCGTTTCAAGGGCATCAACGATCCCGAGAAGCAGGACTTGATGGCGTGGTCGCTACTCGTCGAGGCGGCGGCGGTGACGCGGTTCAGGAACACCGTGATTGGCACGCTGGTGCAGGACTTATCCAATGGCGTGGACCTGGAAGAGGCAGTTAAAGCCTTTGAGAAGAAGGTCGCACCGCAGAACTACAAGCGGCCCACCGCGCTGATCACCAAGGGTATGGTGGAAGCGGCCACGAAGACCATCGCTGAGCTGGGCCTGGAAGAGGCCCTAGAGCGCCGCCACGCCCGGTTCGCTGACGTGAGCGTCAACTCGGTGCTGTGGGTGGACGGCTCGGTGGTCGGCAAAATGAAGGACTCGGGCGGCCTGAAGGGGCTGCTGATGCAGGAAGTCAAGTCCGCGCCATTCGACTTGAAGCGCGCGGAGCAGGTCTCCGTCGGGGACTTCATCTCCAAGCTGCCGGCCTTCACCAACCTGCAGTTGTACTTGGAGGGCCGACACTCGGGCAACTTCGCCAGCCTTACCGCGCCGGTTCATCCGGAGGTGAAGCAGTTGTTCAAGTGGGGCAACGACTTCGCGTGGTCCTATGACGGCAACGTCACGGACAGCATCAAGGAGCGGGTGAAGCGCGCGGGCGGCCGGGTGGAGAACGTGGCGCTGCGGGTCAGCTTGGCGTGGTACAACCACGACGACCTTGACTTACATTGCGAAACGCCAAGCGGGCGCCACATTTCGTATATGAGCAAGGCAGGTACGCTCGACGTAGACATGAACGCCGGCTTTTCCCAATCCAGGGAGCCTGTGGAAAATATGCGTTGGGTCGACTTGCACTTAGATGGTGTTTATCAGTTCAAGGTCCATCAGTTCAGTAAGCGTGAGAGCATCGACGTAGGCTTTGAGATTGAGGTGGAAACTGCCCAGGGCATCACTTCATTGCGGTACGAAAAAGCAGTCGCCAGTAAGACTTACGTCAATGCTCTAGAAGTTGTGGTGGTGAACGGAGTAGCCGTTGTCAAAGCCAACCCTTTGATGAAAGTCGGCTATCGCTCCGTGGAGAAGTGGGGCGTGAAGACCCTAGAGTTGGCCAAGGTCAATTCGCTGATCCTCAGCCCCAACCATTGGGACGAGGACGCGGCGGTCGGCAACAAGCATTGGTTCTTCATCCTGGAGGGGTGCAAGAACCCCGAGCCGGCCCGCGGCATCTACAACGAGTTTCTCCACGGCCGGTTGGAGAAGCATAGAAAAGTCTTTGAGGTGCTGGGCGACAAGACGAAGTGCCCAGTCGCCGATGAGCAGCTTTCCGGGCTGGGCTTTAGCTCAACCCGGCAGGATACGGTGACGGTCCTGGCGACCGGCCCGGGAGTGAATAAGGTCTACACGATCAACTTTGACTAAGGAGCATGAACATGAACATTTTCGAACGCGCCACGCGCATCAAGTTGCGTTACCACACCCTCGTTGGTCCCATTGACCTGGAGATGCTGTGGGACCTGCCGTTGACGGCCAAGGGCGGCCGGCCCAGCCTGGACGACACCGCGCGCCGCGCGGCCCGCGACCTGCGTGAGACGGGCGAGGAGAGCTTCGTCGACACGACTCCCGACCCGCGCAAGGCGGAGCAGGAGCTGCGCCTGGAGATCGTCAAGCACGTGATCGCGGTGAAGATAGCCGACCGCGAGGCCGCGAAAAATCAGCTGGAACGCGCCCAGCAGAAGCAGAAGGTGCTTGGGGCGCTGGCTTCCAAGGAAGAGCAGGAGCTCGCCTCCAAGAGCATCGATGAGCTTAAGGCGGAGTTAGCCAAGTTCAGCTAATGGCCAGAGCCGCCCCAACGCGGCTGGGCTAAAAGAAGTTGGGCGGCGGTCGCACCCACCCTCAAAGTTGGAAGTTTCATACGGTATTGCGTAGAAACCGCGGCCGTCGCCTAAACGAAAGACGGTCCGTTCTGGGGAACGGACCGTCTTTTTCATTTGGGAAGCTGTCATTCGGAGAGAACAGCAGAGCCCGCCGCGGTAGGGCAGGACTAAGGTGGGGGAAGCGGGTCCGCTCATCACTTGGCGGCGATATTAAACAGACCCGCACATCCCGCAAACGCCAGGACGAGTTTCTGTACTGAATGAACCTTATCCAGGCAAGTAAAAATATGACAGAACCCGCTATTAGCCGCGAAGAAGCTGACAAACTGATCGCTCAGGGCAGTGATTTCCGCGTAACTCCCGAACGCATCACGGGAAATATTGTCTCCGTTGGGTATGTTGTCATGGGCACAACCACCCATGCTTTTCTGACCATGAAGAACAAGTTCGTTATTCATGGAGAGGCAGGTTGCCTTGATCCGGCTAACTTCAAGGAAGAAATCGGCCAGCGCTACGCTTATGATGATGCTTATCGGAAGTTATTCGCCCTGGAAGGGTACTACCTCGCTTCCAAGCGTCTAGAAGAGGAAGAGCTCGCCGCTTCGATCCGCGACTTCTAACCCTCAAGGACGCCCACCCATGGCTGATGGCCCGGCCCGTAAAGTTCGCGACTACCTCCCCACTTTCGAACCCGCCGAATTACTCATCTATGCCATATTAGGGGCCGCGGCCCTTCTTATGGCTTTCGCAGGGTCTGGGCTTTACGCCCAGACCGGTTCACTGAAGGATGCGCCGGCCGGCTTCCGTAAGGTCAAGTTGCCTTCCGGCCAGAGCTCGGATGATTACCTTCCTCCCTCGCTGAGGGAAGGTCGTTATCTTAGCGCGCCGCCGCTGCCGGAGGCTAAGCCTGAAGGCTACCGCAATATTCGGGAAGAAGAGCCGGAGCCCGACGAGATTGCGGAATTGCGCTTTGAGCGGCGCATCTTGCTGCTCAAGTGCGCCTCCTACTATTTTATCGCTGCCCGTGTGTATTTCGACGAGGCCCCAGAGTATCGCTCTCTGGGCAAAGCAGCTTTAAGAGAGGCTGAGGCCCTAAGGAGGACAAGACAAGAACAGGAAAGCATCTTCTTCGGAATATACGAGGAGTACACCCAGAGTCTAGAAACCGGTGTTGGCCTTTATGACCGATACCATGAAACATGCAATTCAGTGGTGCGGCCACTGTTGCAGTCCAAGAAGGAGTAAATCTTGGCTAAGGAAAAGCGTTGGCATTGTGAAATTTGTGCCAAGGACGGTTTGGTGAAGCCTTTCGTTTCTCAGAGTGCATTGGAAATGCACATGAATTCTAAGCATGTACGGCCGGGGGCTGTCATACGGAATGCGCCGCCGCGCTCAACCCTACACCTGAAGCCCAGCCCAGCGCCGGCCGCAGATTGGAAGGCCAGCGGAACGCGCCAAACTTCCGCTTGGGGAGGCGCTCCGCCACGCATCGCCACTATTCCCGTACCCAAGCCACGCACCGGGGCGCTGACATTCTTGGCGTACTTTGTATTGATGGCGCTCGTGGGCACGGCCGTCTACCTTTATTGGCCTACGGTGACGGAAGCTTGGGGGATATACCTCGCTGGCGACCCAACTGCGGTACACAAATAGAACAGAATTGCGCTCGTCTTGTCCCTACGCAAGGCTTTGAGCGCAGAGAGGTGGGGGTGGCAGGATCCCCACCTCTCCCCATTGTGGAGAACTGTGCGCCCGGCGTTTACGCACTGCGGCCAGAGCAGGTAACGTCGATCCCTCTGCTTTAAGGGGGAATTCATGATTATCAAGCTTACTGCGCTCACCGTCCTCGCTTCCATCACCACGTTCCAAAGCTCCAATAAGCCCGGTACACCGCGCGACCCGGTCACGTTGGTCAAGCCGACGCCGACTGTGCCAGCGAATCCTATTGCTAATTTGTTCACACCTCAGGCTGAGGCCAAGGCTCCGGAACAGGAGAAGCCGGTCGGCTACGAGGACAGCTATGTCATTGTAAAAGGGATAGACGGTAGGTTGGTGGTGCTGCCCACGATTATGCAAGAGTTCAAGTTGGTGGTCGGCCAGGAAATCGAAATTGAGATGATGTACCTGCTATTGGAACGGAACAGGAAGCTGTACTAGGATGACGTTGCCCCTACCCGATTTCAACGCGCGCCACTTCTATCCGCCGGGCGGCCCGATAGAGATGCAGTTCCACCGGGACTTGGCGGGGCTTAGCGCGGCGGAGCGGAAGGGGCTGCGTAAGCTCGGCACTATGCCGAATGGCCGGCCAGAAGTTCGGGAAATAAGGCCGGAAGTGGTGAACGGCGAAACTCGCCTAATGATGACCAACCGTGAGGTGTTCGACTACACCGATGCGCGGTCAAAGTGGCGCATCCTGCTGGATATTCGCGGCATCAAGGACGCTATTTCAGATGGCGCAGTGCTCTATCAGGTCGGCCATGTCACCCTAACTATGGACGCTTACTTGGAATTTCTTCGGGGCAGCAACCCAGAGCTGGGTCACCTCGCGCGTATTGATGAGAAGCGTCTAGAAACGCCGGGCATTTATGCGCGTTGGCCCAGCGGGGAGTACTTACTCATTGACGGCGTACACCGCTACATCAAGCGCTTCCGCCTAGGCAAGCCCACCTTTCGAGTGGTAATGCTTGAGCCGCACGTTTGGCAAGGGTTCATGTTGGATCTTTCCAAAACAGAGATTTACCTGCCGGACGGCACTGTAGCACCCTATGTTGGTATTGCTAACCGAGTCATAAAGGCCCGCAAATGAAGTCCCAGCCTGAGCGGCCCACCCTCACCATGCCCAAGAAAGAGCCGCGTTGGCGCTTCATCTCTGAAAAACTGGCGAGGGCCGCGTTTATCCTATTGCTGTGCGCCTTCTTCCAACTGCAAATATTCGAACTCAACGCAAGGATCGGTAAACTTTGCATCAAGGCGGGCGGTACGCCGGATATACGGTCGGGGTGCAATTTTACCGATACGCCGCAACCCGTCAAGGCGCGGCCGACGACGCCGCGGCGAGGAAATTGAACCATGATGTCTGCTATGACCTTTGAGGAAGCTTTTGACCAGGCCCTCAATGAGCTGTCCCATCGCTCTGAGCAGATGACGGCCGTAGAGTTTCAGGAATTGATTCAGGATCGTTCCCGAGAATTGATGGGCCTGCCTAAGATGGCACGTCTTAAGAGCGGCCAACGCCTGCGGCCGGAAGATTGGATGAGGTTACAAGTCGCTTGTAACAACTATCTCAGCGACTTTGAGCATGTTGCTATGTTGGGGGACGCTCGGCTCCGTGGCGAAAGTACCCTGATCGTCATGTTCCGGCTTAGTGCCCGGCCGGACATTAGTTATTCCATTGAGGTCTGGCTGAGCCCAATGAACTATACGGAGGCCGGCCAGCACGCCGCAGTGAACTTGTACGATGCCCTAACACCGAAGGTTGTTGAGCGCCTGATCGCGGGGAAGCCGCTGTGAAACGCATCGGACAAGCCAAGACTCTTCGCCGTCGGCTCTACCTGCTGACCTTACTTTCGGAAGGCTACACCCACCGACAGGTCGCCATCGCTATGGGTATGAGCAAGGATAATGTCGAGGCCGACACTAAGGCGCTGCGCATACGGTACGGAGCCAAGAATACGGTGCACTTGATCGCCCTCGCCTTTCGCCGCGGGTTACTGAGGGCTGAACTCAACGAAGTTGCGGCTTACGCCAACGGAGCGAAGATCGATGACATTGCAAGAAGCGTGCCGCATCCTGGCTGAGTTTCATACGCGCGACGATTCTCTTACCAAGTATGTTGTGGAAACAGTCGTCGGAGATTTCTACCATACGCCCTACACCCACGCTGAGTACATTGAGGCTTGGGGCGTAGTGCGCGACTTCGGCCAGACCGGCCAGAGCCCGCAATGAGCGAGCCGCGCAACTATATCCGCCGCATCCCGCAGGGCATGAAGGCATTCACCGTCAACATTACCCTAGTGCGATATGGCGGTAATGTCTGCGGGCTGGCCCTGCACCCCGGCATCATGATGCTGGAGGCTAACCCGCCTTTTGTCGCCGGGGCTTGCTGCGCCACGCTTCACATGACGCGCTTTGAGTACGATAGCAGCGAAGACGGCTTCGTCGTTGCGGGGATCGCCATCTACGTCAGTTGGTGGCGGCGGTCCGCGCCTGATTACTACCAGCGGCGCGAATATGGCGGACCGGGCGGGTGGCCCAGCCCGGAAGAGTGTAGCGTGCAGAAATACAATTGGCTCGGCTTCCGGCCGGCGCGGTGGAGATAACCAGTCGGTTACTCCGTTTCCGTTTCTATTCAAAGCGGAAACGATATAACCATGATACAAAATTCTCCTGCAAATTCGGAGGGTTGGGGAGTTTAAGGTGGCTCAGCGGGCGAAGCGCGATATAAAAACTTCCGTAAAAGCAGTGCAACCCAAGAAAACGGAAACGTCTAAAGTCCGCGGTCAGTCCGAAGCGTTTACACCCGCAGAGGTAGCGCTGATTGAGCATTTCCTTATCAATAGTAGGTGTCCGCTCGCGATGCGCGACTTTGCACTTTTTCGTCTCGCTATCGACACGATGCTCCGCGGCTCGGACCTGATCCGGCTTACGGTCGGCGACCTAACGCCGGGCAATTCGCGGCCCGAAGTGCTGACCAGTTTCTGGCTGAAGCAGAAGAAGACCGGTGCACCGATAAGGTGCGAGCTCACCCGGAAAACATGCGCCGCGTTGCACACCTACCTAATGCGACGCGAGTGCCTGGATCCAAAAGAGTTGTTGTTCGGCATTTCCGATCGCCAATATCGCAATATCATCAAGAAACTGGCGCTGATGATTCGCCTGGACCCACGACGCTATAGCGGGCACTCTACCCGGCGCACAAAGTCCAAGGAGATCTATGCCCAGACGAAGAACCTTGCTGCGGTGCGCGTGTTGCTCGGCCACAAGTCGCTCGGTGCGACGGCCGCTTATTTGGGCATCGACCAGGAAGACGCCGCGGCGATCGCCAGGAGCGTGGAAATATGAAGAAGGCTAAGACGATGCCCTGGAATACATGGCCTTATCGGGTGCTGCTTTACCTGGACAAGAATGGCCCGACCAAGGGCAGCACCATAATTGAAGAGTTGCTCAAGACGCCCACTTCTCCGATCAGTAAGCGCCTAGATGCGACCATTTACGGTGCGATAATCAACCTGACTTGCGGTGGCTACATCGATATCGGCGATGATCCGGCCGCCCGTACCCGCAAACGAACCTTCTTCATTAATGAGCAAGGGCGCAACCGCCTTGCCGAATTGTCACCCTTCTAGGAGTACTCGCCTTGGACCTGAAGACCTTCTTCACTGCTCGTCATCCGTGGTGGGACTATGTTGGGCTTGGAGCCCTCGCCCTCTCAGTAGCTATCGGGTTACTTTACCTGATGGGAATGTTCAGTATTGGCGACGAGCCCCAAGAGAAGCCCAGGGCGGTCATCGCTCCGACGCGGATAGTCCACGAAGAGGCGTTAACACCGCCCTTAGTGCGCGTCGTTGACCCCATGGTCCACCGCCTGGGCTTTATCGTGGTAACGCCGATAAACGGCCAGGCCCCGCTAATTTATGAAGCCGTTAAAGGCCCGGTGAAGATGAACAACTTGGTTGTGTTCTACACAAACAGCGAAGGAGCTGAGCGGCAATCCAACGGCACTTATTTTTACTCAAGCCAGCCAATAAAAGTCGAGGGCCGGCCGTTGATCGCAACACAAACCTCAGCGCAGTTCAGGACAAACTAATGTATAGGCGAATCGAACACTGCATGATTGCTGTGGCCGTTATTGCCATAGCACTTATCTTTATCATGGACCCTAGTGCTCCACTATTTCAATGAACAAGCTTTACCTCTATCACCGCCCTACGCAACATGTCATGTGCGTAGGGATACGTGGCTCCTTTGGTTGGCAGCTTCTGGAATCTCCCGTGGAGTTCTGTCGATCGCTGGGCAATATGTACCAGCGCGCGGCCAACGACCTCTACGCTGCGCCGGCCGGCCACCAGGACGACTTCATCCTGGTCATGGATGATGCGGCCGGGGCACCGTATGCTACGGATAAGCTCTATTGGGACGCCAATATGCAGATGCGACTGGAGCCGGCCTACGCCTTCGCCGCTGCGATAGCTGTGGAACCGGCCGGTGCGGGCTTGCAGCGCCTGTTGGAGCTCGTCACTGGCCGCGCACCAGTCGAGGACAAGGCCCAGCGGCGAGAGCTGAGGGCAATTGACGTGCTCCGTAAGGAGAACGAGGAATTGCGCGCCGGCATCGCGCACCTTATTGAGCTCATGGAGCTGCGCCGGCTGGGCGAGGAGATCTATCTCCAGGAAGTAGGCGATAAAGGCCCGCATCCGGAGCGCAGAGAGTGGCTTAAGCGCACCGCTATCATTTGGACCAAGGCCCGCGGCTGGGCCGAAGGTTTGGAGAAGCGCCTGGGAAACTGGAAAAAAGAGCAAGGGGCAGCTTAGTGCCAGGTTCGGCTTTTCTCAACATAGCGCCGGGCAAGTTCCGCTGAGGCCCAGTCGCGTTCCATGTGGCCGAAGTCGGTCATTCCGTTTTTCCAACCATGCCAGAACGAGCGTGATCGGTTGTCGCCGCAGCGCTCGTTTCTCATTCCATCGCGGTAGCCTTCCATGACCTCATCGCTATTCAGCGTTTCAAGGTCTTCGAGGGTAGCGACCGGGCGACGATGGTCAATATCCATCTCATTTCCTCGCAATGCATAAGGGCGGCCGAAGCCGCCCACTTACTTCTCGCCCTTCGGCTTATCACGCTGCTGCGACTTCCTCTTCTTCGAGAGATTGGTCGGCTTCGTCTTGTACCCCACTCCCGGGATTAAGCGTTTCTTCTCGCTCATTTTCTTCCACCAAGTTTAGCAGGTTACGCACCTCTTGGGCTGCACCTACCGCAGCATGGAGTTGGTTGAGAAGCTGCGTTTGTGCATTTTCCAAGACGCGCAGCCTAGCTTGAAGTTTCTCCTTCACGTGCGCTCTCCCTAACCGCCCAGGAACTGGCGCATCGCCTTACGGCCGCCAATCTTATTCTGGAAAGCTTCGAACTCAGCTTCGCTCATCGCCGCTACCATTTCCATGGTAACACCGTCGCCACTAGCGCCGCCCGAGCCGCTCAACGTAGCCGCAGCATTTCGCGCCGCGGCGAGGTTGGCAAGATGCTGCGCGCCCAATGCGGCCGGCGTAGCCGTAGCGGCCGGGGCCGCGGGCTGCGGAGCCGCCGGAGCGGGAGTAGGGGCCGGTGCAGCCGGAGCGGGGGCCGCGGCGGCGGGCACGGGGGCCGGCGTGGGAGCCCGGAAGCCACGCGCAACGGAGACGTTATAGATGAACTCCGCGGGCCGCCTCTTCTGCTTGTAAGCGGTCTGGACGAGCTCCTTTTCCTCGCTATTGATGATCTCCATCCGCTGCGCCGGGTTCTCATAGCCCATCAGGGTGAGCTCCATATTCCGGGCGTCGATCAAATGGCGATAGGCTTGGACGAATTCCGGCTTCTGCGCTACGAACGATTGCGCATCGCTCTTGTAGTGGGTCATCATATTGGCCTCGGTGACCTGGCCGCGAACCTCTTCGACCTGCCGGGTCGCATTGGTTTCCATTTGCTCGATGCGCTTATTGGCCTTTTCGATCTGTCGGCCCTGCCATGCCACGAAGCCAAAAATGTCCACCTGCGGGTCAGGGGGCGTATCCTCCGGCTCCGGTGCGGGGGCGGCCTCAGCCGCAGGAGCCGGCTTTTGAAGCTCCATGAGTGCGGAGAAGCGCCCTTCCATCGTAGCGACGGTCTGGCGCAGCTGGTTCAGTTCGCTGGCGGCGGTATCGGCGCGGTTGCGCTCCGCTTTGAACCGTTCGCGCGCCTTATGAAGCGCGGAATGCGGAACAAATCGACCTTTGTCGTCCCGCATCACGCCTTGCGAATCAACCGTAAGCGTGTCCAGGTCAACGTCTTCGTCAGCGCCGACGACGTCCGGATTAACGGCCGGCGCGGGGGCCGGCGTCGGCACCAAGGGTGAGGAATCGGGCGTAACCGGCGCACGGGTTTCTGCCGGGCGAGGAGGTTCCAACGGCGCGGGGGCCGGAGCAGGGGTAGGCGCTGGAGTGGGGGCCGGCTCCGCGGAGATCTTCAGGCCCGAAGTATCGTTGCCACGAGAGTTGAAATAGGCCAGCTCCTCAGGGCTAAGCTCTTCAGGCTCCCAGCCGGGGCTGCGAGCCTCAATGATTGTCGGTGCGTCTTCCTGGGCACCGAGAGCTTCCGGGGTCAGATTACCCGGTGCTTCGTCGGTATTGTTCAGTGGCATTAAAGTCCCTCAAGGGTTAAAAAGCCGGGGCGGGGTTGCCCGGCAACTCGCGCGGTAAGTTAAGCAGGCCCGCTGGTGCCGCGCCACCATCAGGGCCCAATTCCATTGGGATGTTCATCTTGCCACCTTCGGTCGGCAGCATGCCAAGCTGGCCGGGGCCGCTGAGTTGCATCCGCTCCGGCGGGGCACCAATCATCGGTTCGTCTTCCATGCCGCCGAGCAGGCCCAGGCCTCCGAAGTCGCCGAGGCCATACCCTGCGAGGGGATCTTCGTTCTTCTTGCCCTCAACGGTGATGTAGCGCGCCTTAGCCTTGTCCAGCATTGCCTGGGAGGCTTCCTGACCAGCGGAAGCGAGGTCCAGCACCGTCTGCGCCCGAACACCTTCGGTTTCCGCTTGGGTCTTGGCCATGCCAACCTGATCCAGCATGATCCCGAACTGTTCCCGGGCCGCGATGGCTTTGTCCTTCTCGCCGGCCGCAATCAGCTTGTCCAGCTCCGCTTTGGCGGCGGCCATAGCCATCTGCTGTTGCTGAGCTTTCTCCGGGTCCGGTTCTTTGAGCATCGTCTTGAGGCTTTCGACCAGCTTAGCTGGTAGCGGAGAATATTCCAGCAGCATCAATACGATCTCAGGAGTCAACATGTCCCGGATAGCCGGCAGCATCATCTGAATGATGCCCCATGACTTTTCTTTTTGGTTCGGAGAAGTCGGCGCATCATCGATGATGATGTCATAGTCGCCGGCCGTTTTATCCCGCAGCAGCTGAACAAATTCGAAGCCATCCGGCCCGGTGACACGGATCCAGCGGCCGTCGCTGAGATAATTCTGCATCATGTAGAGCCGCACCCGACCCACGCCCTTACGGAAGCGCCGCAGGCTATCGAAGAGGGTCGCGAGGATCGTCATAGCGGCCTGTTTCCGCTGGGCCTCTAGGATACCCGGCTGGGCCGCATCCCGCATGCCCAGCAGCTCCAGGTTGATGCCTACGACGTCGCGGATCGAGGTGATGGCGAATTGCAGAAGGTTCATGTAAGGCGCGGAGATACCGCCGCCCGGTTTTTGGATAATCTTGCCCTTCTGGATAGCTTCCTTGCGTACCCAGGTGATAGCGTCGGGCATTGCGTAAGTGTCTTCGGCTTCACGCTGGTCGGGGAAGGCGTCTTCTTCGGCGAGGATGCCGCCTTTGGCGGTGGCATTGAGAATGTGCAGCGATTGCGAGAGCCACTTATTGGCCCACATCTGTGGGTCTTTCATCAGCCTAACGAGGCCGAACCAAGTGCCCTCATTACGATCGCGCTCACCGGTGATCACTTGGAAGGTAAAGCGGTCAGCGACCGGAGCCGGCCTGACACCACCGAGAATGGAAGCGCCCAGGAAGGCTTGCTTGTACACGCGGCGACGGCACTCTAGCGCGATGAGCTCTTTACCCATCATGGCGTAACGCCGGGCCAACTTCTGATACTCGGGAACTGACAGCTCCAGAGGAGTGCCGTTGCCACTCATGGGGTCAACAACACGCCAATAGGTTTCCCGCTCCCACCACTGGCACTGCACGATGTGCACTTCAGTCTTGGGGTCGAAGTCAAATTTCAGGTTCTCCTCACGGAGGCGGCGGTCCTCTACAGGCTTCACCGGATCGGTGTTGATGCCCGCCGCGCGAGCCCAGGAGGCGTCTAGTTCAACGTCATGAATGTGGGGGAACAGTTCCCGGGCGTCGCTAAGGCTCATGCGGCGAACGCGCCATAAGCGCCGGGCGTCAGTCAGGTTCTTAGCGCGGGCGGAGTTGTCCCAATACATCTCCAGCGGATCAATGCGCTCTTCAATGTAGGAGCCTTCTGCGTCAAGCTCAAAATCAAGACGCTGTTCCGTCCAACCCATGCCGCAAATGCAAGTATCCTGAAAGGCGTCAGATTGTTCATCTTCGGCGTCGCAGTTATCCGCCATCCAGCGACTGCCTTCGGAAAGCAGCTCGTTGAACTCCGCCTGCTGGGCATTAGTGGCCTGCCGGGGCAGGTAGGCAATCTCATGGCGGCCATTGATCTCAATACCGGCCACAGACTTAATGATGGAAAGGGTGCGATTGAAAGTGATGGCGACCCGGCCGGCGTCAGTGAGCTCGCGCTCATCTTGCGGATCCCATTGACGGCAGGCAACGAAGTCAAACTCCTCTCGCGCGCCGCGCCGCCACTTATTTGAGTGTTGCGCGTCCATCTCAAACCACATGCGCAACGTCTTGTACAGCATGTCGTCGTTGAGTTGGGAGGGCGCGGAGGGGCGAATTTCCTCAATCGCTTCCCCAGTATGGGGCATGCCCGGTACACCCGTGCCCGTTAGTTTAGGGTGATTCCCGTCGTAGTGTTCTACAGAGTAGCCGACCATTGGATGCACCCTTCAAATTTTAGTCTTCAACGGAGAAGGTGAGGGTGACTTCGAATGTCTCACCGGAAGCGGGCGTATAAGCACCGGTGGCGGATAGCAGCGCATAGATTTTTCGATTGGCGGTCAATGCTTTAGTGAGGTCATAAGGTATGTCTCCCGTCGCCACCTTAGCGGCGCTGGCACTGCTAAGGCCTGCATTGGAGGACATATCGACGGCGATAGAGCCCAGGTAATCGCTGAGGCTTACCGCCGAGAAAGCACCGTTATCGCCGTTGTTGACGGTCGGCGAAGAGCCGAACAGGTGCACCAGGAAGGTGGCATTGGTTACGGAGGCCGCTCCTTTTAGGATGCGGGCATTCGTTACTCGGCCGCGCCCCCGACCCACCATACCGCAACGGAATTCTAGCGGGGTCACGGAGCCGGCCGTAACGCTATTCGCAACAAGGTCGCCGGCCGCATAGGCCGTGGTGTCAGCGGGACGAGTAAACGAGACAGGAGCAGAAACGCCAATCATGGAGCGGGTTCCGGAGTTAGGTTGGCCACCATGATCTCGGCGGCTTGTTTCAGGGCTTGCAGCAATGATGCATGGCCCGGAAGTACAATCTCCTGGGCCGTGGTGACGTTTTGAATAATGAGCTGGAAAGAGATGACTTGTTGGCTACCACCACCGCGATAGCTCATCCGTACATTGGCAACCTGCCCCACTGGGCGGAGCGCTTCAATGAGGGTATTGCGGACGTCAGCTATCCCCATCGCCGCCCTCCTTTTTCTTGCCGCGACTAGCAGCTTTCTGAAGCAGCAGCTTCATCATCTCTTCGGAGAATGTCTTGACCAGGGCCACTTTCGCCTTGACGTGAAGCTTGCCGCCAAGGTGGGCACGCCAGATTGCTTCCCATTCGTCGATCGCGTCTTGGGCGAGCTCCTCGATCTCATGCGTATTCCAGACCGAATAGCCGCGCGCCGCAGCTTCCGCTTGAAGCGGCTCTTGAATATGCGGCCGCAGCCAACCGTCAACAGCACGACCCATTTCCGCACCTAGTGCGGTAAAGCGGGCTGGGGTGAGATCCTTGGGGTCCGGTAGGGGTAATTCAAAGACGCGGCCGGCCGGCTTACCCTCAATGCCGATCAGTCCTAGAAGGACGTTGCGGCGATTGATTGTGCGCACGGAAACTCGGATTGCTTGTGCGCGCTCGGGGTAGCCTAGAGTTTCCGCCAGGCCCGCCTTAAAAGCTTCAAGCTTTTCACCCGTGACATACTTACGGTATGGAGATTGCATGATGGCGTCAAGTTCCTATAAGTGCAAGCTTTCATGTTCAGCTAGCACTTTACCACTTACGCGCTTGAAATCACGCAGAAATTTGCGTTGTTCCGGGTAAGAACTGTTGTATTACTCATGTAAGTCAAGTAAATTCGCAAATGGGCCAATCTTTTCGTCGGGAAAAGCCCTCTTTCATGTTCATCGCGTGGAATGTCAGGTCCGCTTGGGAACTCCCCCCAAGCGGGCTTTTCCATTTAGGCGGCCCAGCCGGAGCGGCGCTTAGGCTTGCTGCCGCGGTGACGGCCCGGATCAACCTTGCGGTCCAGGCCCGCGGCGAGGGTGAGCAGAAAGGCATCAGCGCGGTTCGGTGACCTAATGCCGCGCTTTTTCATATCCTTCTTGGATTCAACAACGATGCGGCCGTTGCTATGGAAATCATAGGTTGGTTGGCAAAGCTCAGCGATGGTTTTCTCATCATTGAAGATGACGTTGCGGTCCATGAACCACTTGCGACCCTTAAACCACAGTTCATCACGCAGCCGCATATAGAGGTCTTCCGCGGCCGGCGATTCGCCGACATTGATACCGGTCACAGGCAAGCGCAACTCGGCTAGCCGGTCGACCACGCCCGCGCCCAGGCCGATCACGTCGATCAGGATCTCTTGCGGCTTTTCATCAGGGCGAGTAGCTTCGTACTCAGCCTTAATCAGGCCGGCGACTTGCATCGTATCCTTCTGGTGCCACTCCCTGATTGGCTCCAGCAGCATATTGCCTTTACGCTTGCACAGCGCAGTGCTGTCGTCACCGTAGCGGGCCACGTCCAGTCCCCACACCGGGTAGACGTTGGGTACGGAGATTTCTCGGAAGCGTGCAGCTTCCATGAGTTCCAGCGGGATAACCGTCTCGTCATCAGCGGTCGGAAATTCGCCCAGGACGCGGACGCGGTATTTATTGGAGCCCTTACCGTAAGCTTGGATGATGTCTTCAATGTGACCGCGGGCGCGCGGGACATCTTCCGAGTTAACCACAAAGGTTTTCCACCGGCCGCGCAATTTATGGTGGGTGTCATAGAAGAAGCCCGACGCGCGGGTCGGGTTGGAAAACAGCAGCGCTTTAGCGCCGGGCGAGGAGAGTGAGCCTTGGGCGACTTCGAAGATAATGTCCGGGATGCCGGAAGCTTCGTCGATCAGGTAGAACGTCGCGGTTCCACGCAAGCCTTGAAGGGCTTCGGGGTTTTCTTTCGTTGCTGTCCGGCGCACGGCGAAAGCGCTTTCGGGAGCAACCTTGATAATAACCTTCTCGGACTGAACCTCTATCTGTTCACGGAGCGGTTCCGGAAGCCGCTTGTGCCATTTGGCTATTTCTGGCCAATTGTTGTCGCGGAGCTGGTTCTGGGAGTTGGCGGCAACGGGTATCTTAACGTCATCGTGAGTGAGCAACGCCCAGAGCACGATCCAGCTCATGAAAGCGCCCTTACCTACACCGTGACCGGACCGGATGGAAATACGGTCATGCAACGGTATTGCTCGAAGTACCTGCTCTTGCCAGAACTCCAGTTGCGGCTCGTTATTGGGATTCGGCGCTCCGACTGGAAGGACGCCCAATACACCGGTTGTGAAAATATACGGATCGTTTTTGGAGCGGAGCCAGGCAACTTGCCAGCTGGGCAGGGAACGGGTCTGGGCCGAACTCGCGAGGAGCGTGTCAGCCACCGATCATCCTCCGCAGCCGAGAAAGAACAGATGCGTCGGTGGGTTCGGGCGACGGAGATTCTTCGCAGGGTGCAGTGGAAGTAGGGGGCTCCAGGGCGCGGTCAGCCGCGGCGCGTAGGGAAGTCGGGTCCGGCTTGGGGAGCCGCTTCCCCTTGAGTGCCCGGTCCAAGGCACTTTCGGTATCAACCGGCCGGCCTCTGCCGCGGGCAACCTGTTCCACCGGGCAATCTGCGAGTTTAGCCTCATCAACGCGCTTGATCTGTTCGATCATTGGCTCGATGCGGTTGTGGCGTGACAGGGTAAAAGGCAGGAACTCGGTGGGGTCGTGGTTCTCGTAGAAGGCTTCCCGCATTGCCTTGCGGAGCTCCGGGGGCAACTTGTCATAAGCGGGCATCCAATTCCGGGCTCGCCAGATACGTGCCTCACTGGCCATCTTCCACCTCCACGGCCGTGCCTTCGATCATCGGCGCGAGTTGCCCCTGCGCCACCATGGCCCACATATTGCGGAAGGCGTCGGTGCCAGTGAGCTCCATATTGACGGCCGGGTTCCACTCGCTCTTACGCCGGGACCGCAACCACGCATTACACGCCCCCACGTCCGGGGGAATGTGTTTCAGCGTGGGCGTCACGACCAGCTGGTGGTTAATGACGCGCAAGTCAAACTCTGGATAGGTGTAGCCGACGGCACGTTGGTAGAGGGCTCGGATCACCCGTTCGTCGGGTAAGTCCTTACCCACGATCATAGCGCGGAAGAAATCCTCATAACGCGCTTGCCAGCCCCACATGGTGGAGAGCGATACGCCCAGGGCGGTGGCTACCTCGATGTCCGTGCCGCCGAGCTCGCAGATCGTGCGGGCGATGCGGGCGAACTCTTCGCGGTAGGTTCCGCCGGCTCCGCGCTTTTCGTCCGGAGTGAGCTCCGGAATCATTTCTCCGGGCGGCACAAGATCGAAGGCATTCATCAATGGAATGTCTTCGCGCGGCGCATCATGGGGATGCAAGCCGTCCGCAAGTTCCCCATTGACCTTCTCAGCAGTGATGCGTCGCTGCACGGTATGTTTATTGCCGCGGCGGCGTGCATTAGCCTTGGTGGTTTTGGGCTTTTTGGCTTTGCCTTTGGGAGGCGTGGTCCAGCCGGAACCAGTATTTTCTTCGTCGGACATAGGAAATCTGCGTGGTAACAGAGGGTTATCACGCAGAGTATGGGACGTCTCTAGTTCTGCTTCAAGTCAAATAACGACTATGACTCAGTAACTTGGAGAAAGGAGACTCGATCACCTTCGGCGAAACGAAGTTGCGTGTCGCCGCTAATGATGATTGATTCGTCCGTAGCATCGACAATGTCAGGTATATTTCTGGGGGTGTATTCGATATGTACGCGAATACCAGGATCGACTTGCACTAAGATCATTTCAGTCTTAGCCGGAGCGAAGTCAGCATCGGTGGCGACAGGCGTCGCCGTGTTGACAGTCAACTTAGCACGACCGCGCGGCGGATGACTGAGAACATAAACCGAATCGCTGTTCGGGCGATTCGTCCCACCCGGAGCGATAGCTAAGGAGTTGAGCCCAGGGAGGGCGAATACCCGAACAGCTGCCATGGCTAATAGCCCTTCTTACCGCTGGGAACCTTGGGGGGTTTCGGCGCTCCGGCCTTACCGCCACCACTGCCCATCTTTTTGCCGCCCATACCGGGCGGGCATGCCTTGCCAGTCATATTGACCCTCATCGAACAGAGAAATGCGCGCAAGGCAATATACGCTGCGCGCTTTACTGGGACGTGTGCAATTCCCTATTCAGCCGCCACAGAATAAGGGTAATTGTCTAGAGCACGCCATCCGGGCCGGGTGCGGGCGATACGCTCCGGCTCCGGAGGCTTAAGGCGCATGGCTTGCACGGCCTCCACCTTGGGCTGGGGACGTTCCCTGGCCGGCCGTTCAGGTAGGGGGATATACCGACCAAGCAGGGAAAGTTGCCCCTTTTTTAAGGCTCGCTCGGTAAGCCAGTTATCGAGGATTCGACGGGCATGCCAGGAGAGGAAGCTCGCCAGCCCGCTCACAAGGAGGGTCAGGCACCAGAAAAATCCAGCACCCAAGTTTACAGAGAAGTTACATTCCACTTACGCAGCCCTTTATTAGGGATTACCCCTAAAATAACGTGACTGCGTGCAAAGTTAAAGCACAGATTTTACGTGCTGATTACAGCCCGGCCGAGCGTCGTTATTTTCCAACACTTGGAGTATGGTTTTTCATCCCCAGGCTCAAGAATGACCAAGCCCTTATTCTGCAGGGCTAGAAATGTCGGGTTGTTGGCCGGTCGGCCCCATCCGATGCCCCCATAGAGATCCTCTAGGTAGCGACGTTGCTTAAAGCTGATAGCCGGCAAGGGCTCCGGAAACGGCTCTTCGGAGGGTGCGAGGCCGCGGCTAATCCCGGTCACGGCCCAGGCCCGCTGGGCAATATCCTTGTGGTCGAAGGCGAGGGTCCGGACTTCCCAATCGCGCACCCATTCCGCCCGCCTAGCATCATCGCCGCCGCGCACGTGGACGCGGTCGGGTACCACGCCATAGAAGGCCACCGAGATGGTCGGCCCGCGCGGGTCGCGGCCGGGCTCCGAAAACACCCGGAACATACGCAGCTCAAAGCCCTCTGGCCAAATGGCGTTGGTCTCTTCCTGCACTTCGCGGACCACGGCGTCTTCTACGGTCTCGTTTTCTTCCACCACGCCGCCAGGCAGGGCCCAGCCGCGACCGTCCTCACGTTCGATGAGCAGCAGGTCGCCGCGACCATTGAAGATCGCGGCGTCCACGCTTACGACTCGCTTGGGTATATCCATTAACTCAGCCAATAGCGGTTGGAGATCAGCTTCAGCGCCACCCGGCCTAGGTTGGGGTGCATGCGGGCCGGCTCCGCGACGATCACGACGCCTTCCTTCATATGGCCCTTCCCGGCGCTTTCGATCTCGCTGTCCGTTTCCCCTAGCGCCGCGATCAGCTCCCGATCAAAGGGGCCGACATAGAGCAGCGGCGCGCGGTGGATATTATGCTCAGTCAGCTTATTATAGAGCTTCTCCATGTCCCACCACTGGTCCTTTTCCAGGGCGGCGAAGCAGGCGAAGCGTGGGTTGGTCAAGCCGTAGCGCAGCTCCTGCACTGGGCCGTACACCTCCCCATAGAACGTCACGTCCGGGTGCTTCTTGCAGAACTCCAGGATGCCGGGCGCAAACTGCTCATCGTTCAGCAGCGAATGCGTCCATGCGCTGCGGCTGTCCGGCTTCAACCACCGGTTCCGCGAACCAATGTAAAGCTGGTTGTTGTGCCAGACCACGCGGGCGTTGCCGCCATGCAGCTTCTCCGTCACGAAGACGCGGTCGCCCGGCGCAAACATCAGGTTCTCGAACTTGCGCAGGTCTTCCAGGTCGAACTTCGGCATGTAGAGCTGCGGCCACTCTGCCTGAGGCAGCGAATCGTCCGCGCCGGCCTTCATGAACCGGATTGGCGGCTCGTAACGACGAATGCCCAGGGGCTCCATGACGTCGGAGCCGACCGGTAAGTCCTGAAGGTCTTCCGGGACCGGGATCAGCAGCCCAAAGCTAAGCTGGCCACGGAGCCGGATCGCCTTCATGCGGTGGTCGAGCTTACCTTCCTTGCCCTTAGCCAGGAAGGCGAAGGCCGGATGGGAGGTGCTCACAACGTAGTCCGGCTCCACGTAAACCGCCTTGTCGCCGGTCTTGAACTGGTCCTTGGCGACCACGCAGCTCCACCCGTTGATATGCACAATGCCGAGCCGGTCAGCGTTGTCGTGCGGGAGAACCTCTGGGATTTCCACAATATTGACGGAATGAGTGCTCATTTTTTCCTCTGCCTTGGGATCTTCTGCCAGGTTAGCCGGTAGTTGAGCGCCGCCAGCATACGGCGGATGGTGAATAGGGTTGGGCGCTTCGTCTCACCGGTGGCGAACCGGCGCACGGTCATATCCGCGAGGCCGGCCTTTTCAGCGAGGCTTTTCCAACTGCCGCTGCCGGTGCCCGCTTCCTTCCACACAACTCCGCGCAAGTCTTCTAAGTATTTCGCCTCATCATCTGCATCGACGCCTTCCGCTAGCGCACTATTTGCGCTGCGTTTCTGAACATCTGTGAGTTTTTTACTATCCTGTAACTGAATGACTTTTGCCTTAGACACATCCGCATCCTCCTGTTTCAGCCAAGATCATGCCTCTTCTTCAATGCAATGCGCTCTCCTCTTCAAACTTTCTGCACAAATGTTGCAGAATTGTTACACAAGGTACTTTACTTCTGCTGCCGGCAGAAGTATATTGGTTGTACTGAACGGGTGAAGCGCTTCCACCGTCACCATAATGAAGCGCCCGACTAGTGCCTCTCCCCGGTTACGGGGGCTCTACAAAAGGCGGTCTCAGCGGTTCTACTTCTAGCATTGCTACGGCGGGCGACCGGGACGAAACGGCCGCCTCCTCCAGCAATGGAGATTAGCAGACTTATTCTTCACATCCATTCGGCTAATAAGCCACGGGGAGACATGAACATGATGGCATCGAATAATATGCCAGTCGTACGGGCGTGCATGCTCGTGGCTGGTACGGTGGTGGGCGGCTATTGCGGCCTCAGCGCCTTTCGCAACGGACTGATGAGCGCTCCGGGACTTGACGGCTACCTTCTGGGTTCGGCCGGCGCGGCAGTGGCCTTCGGCTCCTGGTTTCTTATGCCCTACGCTGCTCACTTGAAGCAAGAGGGTGAGCGCGCAGCGGCCTGGGTGGTTCGCCTGGGTTGGTTGCTCTGCACCGTTTTCGTGCTGTGGAATGCGGTCGGCTACACGGCCACCCACCGCACCGAGAAGGTTGAGGGTGCAGACCTGAAAATTGAAGCTTACAAGCGGGCCGACCGTCAACTGAAAGGCGCTGAGGCCGAACTGGAAGCACTCAAGCAGAATAAGCGGTGGGAAGCCACTGCCGGCTGCTCCAACGCTACCGCAGCGAAGTCTAAAGAGTTCTGCGGACAGGTCGCGGTGACGAAGTCCAATATCTCCACCGCCCAGTACACCCTCAATCAGGGCCGGCCGGGTAGCGCGGACGCCCAGGCGGAGGCGATTGGTTTCGCCATTCAACTGCCGGCCGTTCTGGTCGGTAAGCTGACCCCGCTGCTCTGGGCCCTGGCCCTTGAGCTGGCGCAGACTTTCTTCTTCTACTGCGCTTTCCGGCCTAGCGGCCGCAAGGAAGCCGCTCCGGAGGTGGTCGTCACTGAAGCCCCGGCTAGCCAGCCGGTCGACCTTTCTCCGCTCCTGGCCCTGATTTCGGACGCCCAGGCGCAAATTAGCGCTGCCCGCACCGAATACGACCGGGCCGCTGAGCTGGTGCCCTTCTACCACTATCAGGCAATGCTGATTGAGGCCGCTGACCTGTTTGTGGACGAGCCGGAAGACGTGATCGGCTATACGGCTCCGGCCGTGACTGAGCCGGTTGTTATCGCCCCGGTCGCAACGCCGATCCCGCTGCCGGTGGCGAAAGCCAAGAAGGCAGAGCCGGTTGTTGCAACGAAGCGTAAGATGCGTGATAGCCACGGCCGCTTCGCCAAAAAGGCCAAGCTCGTCGCGGTCACGGAAAAGCCGCAAGTCAAGCCGCAGCTTTCTGCTGTCCCGTTGGGCGGTCAGCAAAATGTGGTGATCTTCGGTAGCGGACCCAAGAAGGACTAACGGGCAAATTGGAGGAGTCGTTCGCGCGGCTCCTCCTCTCTTGACGGACGCCGGGGTGGTTCCCGACGTCTCTTTAGGGAGGATGCGATGCAAGAATTTACACTCAAAGTGATTGTCCGCGCCGACTTTGGCGCGGCTCAGCCAGACCTCGCTGCTGTGGCAGAGAGTTTTAGGCAACATTTGTGCACTAAGGTGAGCAACTGCTTCGTCGATACGATTATCGTAGACTTTCCGGAGCTAAGCGACCCGCTCAAAAAGTATGGCATAGAGGTGCAACATGCGCCGTGAGATCGAAGACCTCAAAGGGCCTCGCGCCCTCGACCAGTGCTGCCCCGGCCACGATACGTGGCCCAATGACGTGTACCGCAACCGCCGCTCCATCCGCGCGCGGGCGCGCGACATCAAGAAGGAGCACCGTTACGTGCGCCGTATTTTGCGGGCCGTGATGCTCCGGGAGATTTTCGAATGACGCATCTTTGGGAAATCAAGCACCCCTACTATTGCAGCGAAACTAACTATCGTTGCGCTGGTAACAGGAATCACGAAGTTTGCTTCCCTTATGATAGTTGGGAAGACTTCTATGCTGCATGGGGCGATTCAGACCTGGACATGAACCTCGTCTTCCGTTGGGACTGGAAAAAGGCCGACCCCGCAGAAGACGAAGAGGACCGGTGGCCGCGGCGCGATACGCTGTACATCTTCTTTATGATGCAGCGTAAGGGAGATTACCGTTGGTGCGAAATTAGCATCAAGGATGAGGACGAAGATAATGTCCGTAAGTTCCTCAGCCAGCGGTGGAATCACCTCAAGCTGCTCTGGGAAGGTATTGCCGAATGAGCTGGAACCGCACCGTAAATATCAAGGATCTCCTCTCCGCAGAGGAGACGCCGGAAGCCATCAAAGCCGCCGCCGATGGGATCATCGAGCGGCTTCCTGATGCTCCGACGAAGCAGCTAGCGAAGGCCCGTGATATGGCCGACGCTGATCCTGAAACTGCACTGCTGGTCTTCAACGACGGACTTAACCGCGTTTATGACTGGGCAGATGCCAATCGTGTATGGCTGGGACTAAAATGATGCTACGCCACATCGCCCCTTGTAGCGAGTGCCCCTGGCGGCTCAGTGCACCCGCAGGCTGGCTGGGTGGGCATACCCCGGAGCTCTATGCCGACGCGGTGGCGAATAACGAGGTGCCCGCCTGCCACCGCCAGGATCACGGTCCGGAGAACCCGCGCACCGCAATGTGCGCGGGTGCCTTAGCGGTAGCGGCCAACGCCTGCATCCTTCCGCACAATACGGAAGGCGGCCCGGAGGCGCGCATCGCCGTCGGCCGGCGCGAAGATTGCTTCGGCCACCCGGCCAAGTTTTACGAGCACCACGCCGGTAAACCTTACGTTTCCTTTATGCTCAGGAAGCTCGCAGGGGCCTAAGACGATGTCCTACCAAAGCGCGTTATTTTGCCAGTTTTTCGCGGAAGAGCTCGCCCAGCCGGGCTCCCATCAAAGTCGCATTGTGCGCGCTTTGAAGCGCCTCTCGCCGACCTTAGTGGGCAAGGAGTTGCGCATTTATGCCAACTCGATATTGGATACAATCACCGTCAATGGCAGTGAGTTACGGCCGGATTGGCGGAAGCGTGTAGAGGAGGAGCATTGAGATGGCCCAGGGGCAAGACCGCTACTACGTGGACACTTTCGATAGAGATGGTGATATCTGCTATTCGGTTTACGACCGGACGGATTTTATCCGCACTGACCCTGTTTTTGATGGCAAGGGTAAAAAGACGGGCACCAAAGACAAGCATTGGCCCATCTGCATCGATGTGGGCGAGGAAGCAGCTCGCTTCATTTGCGCGAGGCTTAATGCATGACGACCCTGGAGGACGAGTTCGCTGTCGGGCAAATCCGCACGGACAAGAAGCGTAAGCCCACCGCCGCTTTCCTGATCACCCGCCTCTATGAGAAGCAATACCCCCAAGGTAATTCTGCCCTACGCGCGGAAGGCGTGATCTGCCTGGGAGGCGTGGAAAGTTCAGCGTCGCCCCGAGACTTAGACGTTCGCAGCATAAAAATGATGTTCCCGCACGTGCTGTTCAACCCGCCTATTATCGAGGACAACGAGGACAAGTAAATGGCCATTGAGGTCGCCACCGACGAAGAAATCCTCGAACTGATCGAGCACCTCCGCACCCGCAAAGTACGCATCTTGCCCAAAGACTGGAGGAAAGGGCGGCAATGCCCGCGGTGCGAACTTGATGCTGACCAGCCGAAGTGCTTCTACGACATGGGTTCTTCCTGCCCGCGGCTCGACCCGGACAATTACGACCCGTCGCCTTACGAGACGGTGCCTGATAAAACCTGCAAGGCCGCGGCCGATAACCTGGAAAGGATGCTAAATGAGCGAAGAAACAGCCCAGCCGGAGGCGGTGGAACCGGAAGCGACGGGTCCGAAATACCCGGACATTGAAGTGCAGCTGACCGGCGCGGATGGCAACGCCTTCAATATTATGGCGCTCGTCACCAAGGCGATGCGCCGGGCTGGCATTCCCACGGAGGAGCGCGACGCCTATCGCAATGAAGCGATGGCCGGCGACTACGATCAACTCCTGCAGACCACGATGCGGTGGGTCAAGGTATCTTGACCACCTAACGAGCTTCTCACGGCCGGTGATCAACGGCCGCTGAGTAAACCCTAGCGGCGGCGTGGTAGGTACACGCGTGCGGCACGTAAGCCAATGGCCCTGAAACTACGACGGCTGTAAAATCCTGAGCCTTCAGGTAGTAAGACCGCTTCTGAATTCAGGAGTTGGGGGACAATTTTCTCCTGACCTGCTAGGGGATTTTAATTGTATGGGTGGTGGCAGAACGGTCATGTGACGGATTGCAAATCCGGATAAGTGGGTTCAACTCCCATCCACCCTTCCAATGGCCTGGCATTCCAACCAAAAGGACATCTTTCATGACAGAGCAGCCTCCTGCGCTGCGGGCTTCCTCATTGGCCCTCCGCGCACTTTCTACCCTCGTGCTGTATTGCGTTTATGCGTTCCTCAATCACCTGCTCAATCCAGTGGCGACGCTCGCCGCGGGTAAGGCGGCCGGTGGCCAGCTCGCGGCCGACGATGTCAGTTACGTCACGTCCACCTACGGCATGAAGCTCGCGCCGCAGCTGGGCATCCCCTTCCTGGTCTTCCTACTGCTGGTCGTGTGGATTTGGTGGAAGCCCGGCAAAGCCTTGATCGCGGCGCTGACCACAGCGGCCCTGGTCCTGACCTTGGCAACGTCTGCCCAGCCGGCGAGCGCCTACTACGACAAGACCAATTATCCGGAGGTTTACTGGGTCGCGCCCAACGAGAGCGCCTTCTACCTGCCGGACGTCGGCGACAACAAGACGTCGCAAACGGAGTTCGGCTCGGAAGCCTACTACCGGGAGAACAAGATCGCTGTCAAGCGCTTCGACATCCCCCACACCAAGCTGGCCGGCTCCTCCTACACCTTCGACTTTTTCGTGCCGGCCGGACGGTTGATCATCGTTGATCGTGCGCCCTATGCTCGGGAATGGCGGAACAAAGGTGGCACGGGCGATGGCAATGAATCCTTGCAATGCCAATCGAAGGGCGGCCATGACATCACGGTGGAGATCTCCATTGCGGCGTCTGTGTTTGAGAAAGACGCGCCACGCTTTCTTTACCGGTTCGGCATCCGCCCGATTCAGGGCAACCGTGACGATCCGCAAGTGAAGTGGCAGTCCGTGTTCCAGGGCAAGAACCTCACCGAGGCCATGGATACGGTGGTCAAGGGTAAGCTGCAAAGCCTGCTCTGCAAATATTTCTCGGTGCGCACCGTGGATGAGATCAACGCTGATGCGGAAATCATCATCAACGGCGGCAAGGGCGCAGATGGCAAGGATATAATCGGAGCCGAGGACGAGGTGCGCGAGTACCTGATCAAGGAGTTCGGCATCACCCTCGACTATATCGGGTGGGGTTCGACCTTCGAATATGATCCGATTGTACAGAAAGCGCTAAATGACCGTTACGCCGCGGATAAAATTGCGCCGGTCATGGCGACCCTGGAACGGCTAGCCACTATCCGTGCACTTGAGGGGCTAAGTGATGGCCTGAAGGCTCACGGCCTGCCGTCGAATTTGGTCGTGCTGCCGGGCAATATCGCGGAGCTGGGCAAAATGCTTCTCCCTGCGCCCAGCCAGCCCGCCGCGACCTTCGTCCCCAACATCCCGGCCGCGCCTGCGCGCCCATAACGCACTGAATGCTCCTAGCCCGCCCAGCTTCAGCCGCGGCGGGCTTTTTTGTGCCCGAAATGCAAGACGAGCACTTAGTGGGTTTACTTCTGCCGGCGGCAATAGTAAAGTCCTGGAGTGGGCGGGAGAGAGCCTCTGTTGCTCTGGCCTTTGACCCCTTTACCGGAGACTGACCATGAAAGCAGGCATCACCCTCCAGCAGCTCGCTGAGCAGGTTTCGACGAATATTGCTTCCCGCAAGGACATCATTGCCCCGAGCAACCAGATGCACCTGCGCTACGACAACAGCCAAAATTCCCTCGTCCTGGGCATCAAGAGCCGCCCGGCCGAATACGCGATGACGGACCTCTTCCTCGAGCAGGTTGGCTCCCATGCTGGCGTGCCCGCGGTGTTCTTCAAGAAGCTGCAACGCGAAGACCCCAAGCTGCTCGCCCTTACCGTCAACCGCATCAATAAGCGTAAGCCGACCGCGCGCCTGATCCGCACCCTGGAGAAGGACGCCAACCGCACCGCCCGCGCTTATCTTTCCAACGCCTATCGCCCGCTCGACAACGAGGACTTCCTGGAGCAGCTGATGCCGGCTCTGGGTGCGATCGAGGGGCTCACTGTCACGGAATGCTCGCTGACCGAATCGCGGATGTATATTAAGGCCATCACCCCCAAGGTGCAGGGTGAGGTTAAGGTCGGCGATACGATGTATGCCGGGACGGTCGCCTCCAATTCCGAAGTCGGTGCTGGAGCGCTCTCTATCGCGCTGCTGGCCTATCGACTAGCTTGCCTCAACGGCATGATCCTGCCGGACGGTAAGTTCCGGGCGTTCCACCTCGGCAAGCGTCAGGCCGGCGACGAGGCCGCCTATGAGCTGCTGCGTGACGAGACGAAGGTCGCCGAGGACAAAGTGCTGTTGATGAAGGCGCGCGACGTAGCGGCCGGCATCTTCACCCAGGAGAACTTCGATAAGGTCCTGGGCCGGATGCGCGCCGCGACGGAAGTGCATATGGAGACCAAGCGCCCGGATAAGGCCGTGGAAGTGCTGGCCAAGCAGGTCGGGCTGAACGGTGAAGAGCAGGTCTCGGTGCTCACCCACCTACTGCAGGGCGGCGACCTTTCCCGTTGGGGCTTCGCCAATGCGGTAACGCGCATGGCCCAGGACGTGCCGAGCTACGACCGCTCGGTGCAGCTGGAGGCGCTCGGGGCGAAAGTGATGGAGCTGCCGGCGAAGGAATGGCGGGCGATGGAAGTCGCCGCCTGATCTTCCTGAGGAGTAATGGAGGCCCGCCGCGGGAAACTGCGGCGGGTTTTATTGTGCCCGAAATGCAAGACGATGATTCTTGCTGTCAATGCATTTGTTATACAATTTCAATGTAGCCTTCTTCTTACTCGTAGAAGATATTGATCTGGCCAGCGTCGAACGTGTTCGTGCCGCTTCGCGTGATACGAATCTGCGTCAGCTCGTCACTCAGATCCTTGCGGCCACCTCCGGTAATCACCTCTCTGCCGCCGGTAGAACCCGCAGCATGAGAGGCCACCCAGCTATTGCTCGTAATGCGGGTGATTGTCATGTGGCCGGAAAATGAATCGCCTGCGGCGGAGTTGCCATACCAGATAAACCCGGCTGTTGACGTGGCCACCGCCCCTCTGTTGCCAGTTTCTGACGTGTAGCCAGTCGTTTCTATTCCGCCGCTGTCGCCGAGTTGGATCAGGAAATTGTCCGTGCCGCTCAATGAGACGGAGTCGAATATAACGGTTATTCGCTTTATAGCGGCGGGCAGGCTGCTGAAATCAATTGCCGTTCCCGATGTCGCTGCCTGAACTGTCGAGGCGGTAATGCCACCTCCACCTGAGCCCAGCATTGTTTCCGTACCCGAGCTGTCAAGCGTATGCAGCCTAGTTGTACCCGCAACATCCTTGGCGTAAATGCGCAAATTATCAGCGGCCGGTGAAGATGGCGTGGCGATTTCCGCCGCCTGTAGGTAACTTGCACCGAGGGTTGGGTTGGTCAGCGTCTTATTGGTCAGCGTCTGCGTGCCACCCACCGTAACGGCGCTGGCTGTGTTGGTTCCCGCCGTGGTGACGCGCAAGTCGCCAGTTCCGACTGTCAGAATGCCTGCCGTATGTGTGGCAACCCAATCCCCGTTCTCGACGTTGAGGACAAACCCAGTGTTGACAAACAGGTTCTGCCAGCCAAGTGCTGTCGTCCCAAGAGATGACCCCCCGTCAGCCCCTGGCGAAAGCGCCGCGCCGGTAAGTTGCAGTTCGATCGCCGTGTTAACAGCCCAACCAAGTGTGTTCGCAGCGGGCAAATACATGCCATTACTGGGAACGGTCGAGTCAGATGGAATGAAGCTAGGAGCAGTGAACGGACCACCGGCCGCCGTCAGATTCCCGGCGCTATGGGTAAGCGTGTAGTTGCCGTTTACCCAGTTGAGGACGCCGCCCGTGGCGAGGAAGAGATCAGAGAAGGAGAGCGTGCCAGAGCCCAGCGCCGAACCGTCATTGGCGGTCGGCGTGAAACTGGTGTTCACCGTCGCGGCAGTGAGTTGTTTGTTGGTCAGCGTCTGCGTGCCGCCAACCGTCACCGCAGACGCCGCGTTGGTTCCCGCCGTCGTGACGCGAAGGTCGCCAGTGCCAACCGTCAGAATCCCTGCCGTATGAGTGGCGACCCAGTCCCCGTTTTCGACGTTGAGGACGAAGCCAGTGTTCCCGAATAGATTTTGCCATCCGAGCGCTGTCGTTCCCAGCGAAGACCCGCCATCGGCCCCCGGCGACAGCGCCGTGCCGGTGAGTTGCAACTCAATCGTCGTATTGACAGCCCAGCCGAGCGTGTTGGCGGCCGGGAGGTACATGCCATTGCTGGGCACGGTTGAGCCAGAGGGGATGAAGCTCGGAGCCGTGAATGGGCCGCCCGCCGCAGTAAGATTTCCCGCGCTATGGGTGAGCGTATAGTTGCCGTTGTTCCAATTGGCGACGCCCCCATTCGCTAGAAATAAATCGGAAAAAGCGAGCGTACCCGAACCGAGTGCGATGCCGTCATTGGCGGTCGGAGTCAGCGGCCCAGTATCGCCGAGCAGCAAGGTGGACGTCTGAAGATCACCGCTGGTCCCGTCAAAGCGCGGGATCATATTGTCGGTGCTGGCGGTCGGAAGACCAACAACCGCCTTGGCCTGGGCAGGAGTTAGATCGGTCGGATCACCGGTCCCCGCGCCGGCTGCGCGGCCTTTGAGGGTGGCCTGGGCCATATTGGCGAGGAATGTATTATCGACGCTATCCGCAATAATATTCCACTTCGCCTGCCCGGCTGTGGCGATATCGACATCGATCGTCGCTGTATCGGTAGCAACTCGTTCTGCGGTTAAAGTTCCATTAGCAGTTCCGACGATATAATCAGCACTAAGGGGTGGGACTAATAGTGTCAGTGAAGAGATTAGTGCACGCAAATACTCAATGGCCGCTTGAGTGTCGGTCGCTGGGATGTCGCTTTTCCGTAGAAAAGCGGTCTGTAGCGCCTCGCTGCGAGCATTGATGTCAGTTTTTATGAGCACGGGGACAGCCTTGTTAGTTTGGGCCAGATTGCCTTCAATGCTTCCGGCGTTTGTGCGCGCCTCATTCGCTCGCGCCAGCGTGGCCAAGATAAATCAACACGTCTGTGCTCGGCGAAATCGGCAAGCCTCGCCCTTTGGATGCGGCGCGCGGCAGCCATGTCAACGCAGATCGGGCCACCATTGTGCGACCGCCGCCAAGCGTTGCGGAACCAGCGGTCTGGCAACTCTTCCGGCGCGACAAGCTCGAAGGCGCTTCCAAGGTGGCCGCAATCGCGGTCGCGGATGATTTCGTAGGCTTCCGCTGTGGTGCAACCGCCTCTATCCATGGCGCGAACAAAGCGCCGCGCCGCGTGTTCGTGATGTCCCGCCGCCACAGACCTTTCGATTTGCTCATCGATGTCCAATCCTCGGCCGTCCCAATATCCGCCGCAGGCAAGCCAATCCATGCACTCGGGGGCAGGCGTGCAAATCGACACCGCGCCGTCCGGCCGGGTGAACAGGATCTGTTTCGCGATCACTGGCCCCCCGCCGCAATCATGCCAATCTGATCGGAATCGAAGAGGTTTGCCGACGAACTGTTGCAAGCAATTTGAATTTGCGTCGTCGTCTTAGCCCCAGATGCATTGATCGATGCCATGACGTCGCCCTGCGTGCTGGTGTCTTGGCAAGTCGCAACAACACCATAGGTCGTGGCGGCAAAAGCCGTTGAGAACGTGACGATTGTTTTGCCCTGACCGTCATCGGTCACCGAACTCACGCCGTAGCTTTCGCGGATTGACTGAGTTCCGGTTTGCTCGAAGTTCGCCCACGCCTTCGGGTGCGCGGGGTGGTGCATCTGCCGCCCCGGCGTCGAGGCGCGCGTGGTGTCTGTTGCCGTAACCTGCTCCGCCTGGGTGGCGATTTCGATTGTTCCAGAGACTGTATCGCTGGCCGCGCTCACACTTAACGCGCTACTTGAAAGAGTTAGAGGTGCCGCGACAGTAATGACACCGGAAACACCGCTGCCGTTCGTACCAAACAGGCGATTTGCCGTAGTGTCCGCCAAGTCGGCAACACTGGCGTCAACGTCCCAAGTATTGGACCCTGTTCGCCGAAGAATGCCCGTGCCCGAAAGCGCTTCAATTGCAACTAGGTCAGGCGCGGATGTAGCATTGAGGCTATCTCCAAATCGACCATGCACAATCCAAGCGTCATCCGTGGAATCATAGGTAAGGGTATAGATACCACCCAAGGAGAAGGCCGCCGTGGGGAGGTTCGTGCCCAAAACAGTGCGAATTTGTTTCGCACCCAGCGTGTCTACGTTCAAGGTCGGATCAAGGCCAGAGGCAACATTGATCCGCACCGTGATACTAAAGCCATCTGTAAGGGCGGTTAAAACCTGATTGGAACTAACCGCATATGCAGTGGAAGTACCGGTCGTAAGCAGATTGCCGGAATCGTCGTCACGCTTCTTGGCCACGGCCGCCATAAGCGCTCGCGCCGAATCATTGACGCTGGAAGGGGCCTGACCTTCTGCGAAATTAATCGTAGAATCGACGTTAGAGTTTGTGGCCGCAGTCTGAGACCATTTCCAAAGGGTCATCTCAGCACTCCCGGACCACCGAGTTGCGGACGGTTCGCAATCATGGCTTGTAGGCCACGCATGTCCACCTGTGGCCGCGGCATCAGGCCCATGGGGGGAGCGCCGGGCTGGCCGGCGAGGGGATTGGTGGGGTCAGGTTGACCACCATCATTCATCATCTTGGAGAAGTCGAAGCCGCCGCCCTCGCCACCACCGAAGAGGCTAGAGAGCAACCCGCCACTGCCGGAGAGCTGAGAGCCCAGGCCGGCTGCGCCGCCCGCCGCGGCTCCGGCCCCCGCGCCACCGCCGAATAGAGAAGCCAGAAAAGGTAGCACGGCCATTTCCTTCTGAGGTTGAGCGGCGGCCGGAGCCGAATTGGGAGATCCGGCCGCGCTAGCGATTGCATCTTTTGGGATAGGGGGAGGTGATGAGCTCTGCGCCATCGCGTCCGCGGCTTCCCTGGGCAGAGGAGCGCCTGTTACCGGCTTCCAGCCCATCTTCCGGTCCGCCCAGGCGTCGACGTCCGCGGCCTTCCAATTGGCCAGGAAGGGGTTGGCCTCTACGACGGCTGGGCCCAGTACCTCCGCGGCTGGCTTATCCGGGTTCTGGAGCAGCTTAACTGCGCCCGAGGGGCCGGCGAAGTGGGCGAGGTAGATATTGCCCTCGTTCGGCTCAAAGCCCTTGGAGGCGAGGAAGCGCCCGTTCTCTTCGCCGTAACGCCGGGTCATCTCGGCGTTGAGCGTAGGGTCGGTGCGTAGCGCCAACACGGCCGCCGAGTCGCGGCCTTGCATGAGGTCAGGCCGGTAGCGAGAGATCATGTTCAGCCAAGTTGAGCTGAGAAATTGCCCAGGACCGTAGGCGGAGGAGCGCGGGTTCTTCTCGTAGCGCTGGCCACCGCTTTCGGCATTGATAATTTTGTTCTCAACTGCCATGTTAGCTGTGGCTTTCTCCGCATTTCATGCGGCGTGGTCTCATGTCTACTTGCCACTCTCGGGCATTATTGTGTATTCGTTCGTAGAAATCATCAAAGAATTGGAGACTTAGCATGACAATTACGTATTCGCCTGAAGTAAAAGCCTTGCTGAAAGCTTCTGGCATGACGGATGCACAGGTTAAGACTTCCGAAGTGAAGGCGGCGCAGGCGCAAAATCAGGCCCGCCAGCAAGTCAGCGACCCGCTGGCGGAGCAGGAGGAGCTTTCCCCCCGCTTTATCGAAAATGCTCTGGACCTGCCTAAAGCGCATTGAAATCTACCTCCGGCAGCTCGGTCAGGTAGATGTCTGTGCAGGGATCACCGTGCTTGTTGGTCCCTTCTTCCCGGTAAGTGATCAGGAACTGGCGTTCCGTTGGGAACAGCACCTCATCTTCAGAGGCATGGCCGGACAAAAACTTAATGTTGCGACCACTCTTCGATTCAATGATGAATTTCACGTTGCCGTTGAAAGCGTTACCGGGGCTATAAGACGTTGACCAAAATGCCTTATTGGTGAGTACGCGACCGGGCAGTAAGCGTGCCAGTTCATCGGAGTGTACTACCTGACCCCGCCATGCGGTGCCTGTGTAGGGCTTGATCTTCTGCAACCCGCTTTCGATCAGGTCCGCAAAATTCATGTCTCTCAGCCACTCATTGCTGAGCTTTTTCTCCGCTTCCCACGGCGTACCAGTGCGTAACGTGTTGTTTACGCCTCGGAAGGAAGAGCCCGTGTAGGCATTTATGGCCCCATATTCTTCCGGGGTCAGATTGATGCCGTGAGTTTTATTGATGTCTGCGACTGTGGTTTTCCACTCTTTCACAGTGTAGTCGCTGCTGCTCGTCACCTCCCTAACGGCGTCGCTGCGTCGTTTTTGATCTGTGCGCAACCCTAGAAAAAATCGGTTGAATTTGTTGGCGAGGTTGCCCTTCCGCTGCAGCGCGTAGTCCAGAAAGGCATCAAGGTTGTTCGGCCGGCCCTTGAAACGACGTTCCGCATAGGGCTTGATCAGCCCCAAGAAGTTGTCGTCCGAGAGTTTGTTTTGCAAAATATCGACAGCTTCGTTGGCGGCCTTGAAGAAGATACTGTCAAATTTGACAGTATCGTTTTGATTCTCAAGTTCAGATATTTGAAACTCAGTGGCAAATTTACTTTTCTTGAGTTCATCAACTTGGCCTTGAGAATACTCACCCTCAGCTGGATGTAAACTTTGAGCCTTTACACCAAAATTATAGAGGTTAGTGCGTAAATTATATTGAGTTCTACTGACCAGATCAGACCAAAAATTACCCGAATCAGTTTGCGTTTCTGCTTTTTGGGTTAGGGCTGCATATCGGTCATTAATGAGGTTGTTGATGCTGACGCGCCAACCCACCAGTACAGTGGAGTCTATGCTTTGTTCCAGTTCAGGAAGGATGTCGTTGTTCCAAAGTAATTCCCCTTTGGCTTTTTCAAACTTTTCAGCTTGCCGAATCAGTAGCTTCCGAGCTTCCGGGTTTCTGAGATTCCGGGCCATGCTGCGGAGCAGGTCGCCCAGATAGCCGTTGGCAGCAACATGAACCTTATCGCGGTATTCTTGCGTGATCGGTTCCCAGGGCTGCACGACCTGCGGCGCGATGAGGCCAACGATGGCATCATCGCTCAATTTGATGTGGTCATAGCCTTTGTCGCGTAGCGCGGTAGCATATTTTTCCGCTTCTTGACTGTAGCCATGAGTTTCTAGGAAGGAGCCCGCATGAAGGTGGGTCTTTCCGAGGATCTCCTGCGCTTCCTTTAGGGTGATGCCATTCTGCGGCAGGAACCACGTCTTGGCCAAGACCGGGATAAATTGATTGTACGAAGCGCCTATGCGGGCCTGCTTATTATCCTTGGACGCAAAGAAAGACCGGCCTTTTTGCTCACCGGCAATCCACCATTCCTGCGGCTCAAGTTTGAGTTTTTCCTCAGCGTCCTGTAGAAATTCCTCTTCTATGGAGGACAGCCTGGCATTCAAGGCCATATGCATATCCTGAGCATCTTCATACTCAGCATCATTGGTAGCATCAGTCAGTAACCGAACTTCCGACTTCAGTCCATTTTGAAAATTAACAAGCCAAGATTGCGCTTTCTCAGCCTCAGGAGCAATTTCTGCTAATTTTGCACGCAGCTCTCCTAACTGTTTCTTAACAGCTTCAGTATCTCCGTCGGGGCCGAGAATGTCCTTCGTTGCCTTGGTCAGCTTGCCGGCCACCAGCGCGCGCCACATCTTATTGTAGATTGGCTCCTCCTCGCCGTATTGCGAGTTAGGGTGGTAGTCAACGTCGAGCTTGTCCTTGCCGAAATATTTGAAGGCTTGGCCCTTATCGATGCCGACCAGCGAGCCGTCACCCATGATCAGGAACTGGCGGCGGTGACCATCATGATTGGAGATCAGCCAATCCACCACGTGTTCGCGCATGATCGATTGGACCTCCGCACCGGTGAGGTCCTCAATCGCTACGTCGCCCAGGTCGCCGCCGTTAGGCAGCATCTCCTGCATCGAGCCGGTCCGGCCGTTGAGCTCCTGGAGCCAGATTTTAGGGGCTTTGGGGTTGACCAGGGCGGAGATGTGGCCGCCCGCGACTTCGCCGTAGGCAACGAACTCGTCGCCCTTCTTGACCGGCTTGAACAGGTACTCCTTGCCCTCTTCGTCGGTCCAGATTTCCTTCGGCTTGGTGCCGCCGCCCGCATTCTTGGCGAAGGTGTATTCTCGCTGCGGCGCGGGGATCATGTCTTCGAAGCTGAGCGTGGGCTTGAATTCAGGCTTAGGCTCTTCGACGGTGCCGTCGCCTTCCGAAGTATCGATGGTCTCCGCAAATTTACTGAAGTCTTTCGCTAAGTCGGAGCTGCCGTTTTGCTGAGCGACGTTGTGCAGCCATTTGACCAGCTCCGTTTTGAACTCAGCAGTCTTGGAAACGACCGGGAAAGCACCTTTGTCCTTGAAGGCCGCTTCGTAGAGCGTCTGAATTTGCTCCTGGATATGCTTTTTGCCCTTATAGGACACCGCAACGAACTTATTCAGGGCGCTCGTGACGTGCTTGTAGGTCTTGGGTGCGGGCGCGGCGGCGCTCTCGAAGGTGCCGCCCTCGATAGCATTCAGCTGCTCATAGATTTTCTGGAGCTGGTTCAGCTCGGGCTCACTCAGCGAACCTACTCCAGTGAGGGGGACTGCACCTGCCGCTTCGCTAATTTTCAGATTAGCGATCTTGGCTATTTCCGCATTAACCGGCTGGTCCATTTCCCAGGCGCTTTGCGCGTCTGACTTGGCCCCCTTGAAGGCGTTGGTGGCGATCTCATAGGCGAGCCCGCTCGCGGGGTCGGCTATGGCGTGTCCCGTGGGATTGGCGGGTTTCTTCGCCGGGGTTGGCTCGGCCTCAGCCGACGGTGAGTAATAACCAGTGTCACCGGCTTTCTTCAGCGCCTTGGAGCCGGCATATAGCCCGTTAATCATCTTCAGCAGCTTACTTTTCAGCTCTGCATCAGGGGTCTCAATGGCGATTACAGCGAGGTTTTTGCTGGTCTCGTCCAATTTGATGTAATTGACAGCATGGGGCAGCTTCTTGTTCGTTGCGTTGAGCGCTTGAACGAAAGCAGCCTGCACGTCTGGGCCTAGCTCATTGGCGTAGTTATTCGCCTCGGCGAGGGTCTTGAAGGCGGGATCTTCCGCGGTGGCAAGAGTCTTGCTCTTACCAGCTTCCAGAACGTCGATGGCCTTTTGGATCGCTGCCTTCGCCCCAGGCTTAAGCGTTTTAGCGGTTTCCTTTAAGCCCTCCACCACCGCGGCATAAAATGTTGGCGTTTTGTTTTTGACATCAGCCAATGTCACTTGGGCGGCACCGTAATTCTTCGCCCCTTGCCAATACCAATCGGCATGGTCGAAGTAATCCTTCATGATCTTTTCGGCCGCTTCTAGGGGGTCTTCCGCAGGCTTAGCGGCCTCTGGCTCGGTAGGCTTTACACCCCCCAGGATATCAATGGCTTTGCCAAAAGCCACTTGAAACTCCGGAGCAAATGCAGGTGCAAGACTGCTCAGGTGCTCAGCAATGGCTGTTTTAAAGGCAGGTGTTTGGTTCTTAACGTCTGATGACTTGACCTTAGCTGCAGCATTATTTTTGGCTTCCTGGAACCAATAATAGTCGCCAAAGGCGGCCATGATGATTTTTCCGGCCGCCTCTACTGCGGCCGGCTCCGGCTCGGGCAGCGACTTGTGCCCGTATAGCATCCCGGCAATATCGTTGAGGACCGTGTCTGACTTGAAGTCAGCCGCTGTAATCGGCTCATCTTGGTTCTCAAGATGGTCAATAAGGGCGTCGGCGACCTGTGCAGGGTCGAGCTTGGCGCTATCCGTTCCCTTGAAAGCTCCTTTGACGAGGTCATAGAGAGCGAAATAGGCATCAGTGTCTTGAGTCTTGGCGTATTCCAAGGCTTGGTCGACGGTGATGGAAGTCTGCGCTGTAGTGGGCTCAGGCGGGCTCTTTTGCCCCTCCAGCATCGCCACAATATCTTGCAGGACGGCCAGCTGCAGGGGGTCTTCGGAAATGTCTATGCCGCTGGTCTCTGGGTCCGCCAACAATTCCTCAATGGCTATCGCCAAGAGCTTTGGGTCGGTGTCCGCGCCCTCATTCCACCTCATAAGGTTGTCGATGGTCACGCCTGCGCCGGGGTGCTGGGCGTCAGCGTATTCGGAGGCTTGCTGAACCGTGAAGGGCTTTGAGGTCTTCTTCTCGCCGACAGCAACAAGCTGATCCAGCGTCTTATTGATCTCAGCCTTGAAGGCGGCCTTATTTTTCTCAGCCAGTTTATGGCCGTAGGACGTGGTGACCGTGGTTCCCGATTGGGCCGCGGGCTTCTGGATCGAACCGGGCAGCAGTAACTGCGCCGCGGCGAGCAGCTGATCGCTGGCTTGCTTGTTCTTTGAGCCCTCAGCCCAGGTGGACCAGACGTTAGCGACCGTGATGATACTGAACAGAAATTTCTTCTTGAGGGGCTCCGAGCTCTTCGCAGCCTCCTTCAAAAGCTTAGTGGCCGTCTCGTGGGCGAAGCCCGTCAATGAATCGACGGCGTAATACGGGTTGAGGTACTTGGCCGTGGCCCAATCCGCGTCGTTTAGAGCGTCGATCTCTTTTTTGGTGTAGTCCGTCGCTGGCTTCGGCCCGGCCGGCTTCGCTGGTCCAGTTTCTGTGAGTGGGGCCTTTGCTAAAACAGGTTGTCCAGAGCCCGGCATCAATCCTGCCGCAGCAGCCGTAAGGTATATTCCTGCTTCTTTGGGGCCAGATCCTTCTTTCTGCAGGTAATCTTGGCCCATCTTCATCATGTTCTTGATGAAGATTTTCTTGAAAGTCAGGTCGTAGAGTTCATTTTTAGTGCCGCCGATATTCTTCTCATTCATCCACTTTGTAGTTTCAGTCAATGAATTTTGAAGAACGGTTTTACTAATTTCATAAGAAACGGTGCCGGGGATGTTTTCAATGGCAAATAACGGCTTAGAATACTTGGCCGTGGCCCACTCTTCTGTAGTTGACTTATTGAGGTACTCAAGATCTTTCGGCAGCTCTGGGGCAGGTTCTCCCGTCCTAGCTTCTCCCTTGCCCCATTTCCCGAACAGCGCATAAAGCGGCTTCTGGGTAAAAGCGTGCTTGACCGTATCCGGGGTCCAGGTGATGTACTGAGAACCCTTCACTTTCTGATCAGTAATGCCCTCCGCGACCAGGCCTTTGTAGCCTTCCGCCTTGGCTTGATCGACCGCCTTCTGCAGCTTCGCGCCGTCGTCGCGGGTCCACTCATAGGGGCCCAGCAGCCAGCTGCCGAACTTCACCCGCTTAAAGCCGGTCACGTCCATATCCGCCGGGATCACCCGACGCGCAGAATTATAGGGCAGTGAATAGGGTGGGTTCTCTAATGATTCCGGGTATTTACCGCCCGCAAATTCGTTAGCGAGCTCAGGGTTTTCGGTGAAGTAGGCGTCGCCGCCATGTTCCGATTTGGACGTGTCGAAGCGTTCGAAGTCCGGCCGCACCGTGCCATGATACACGCGCACGACGCCTTCCGGGAGCTTAACGCCCTGCCGAGCCTGATCAATCGGCCCCGCCTCCGCGCCGGTCACGGGCTGGGCATATGCGCCATTCTTAATGTTGTCCAGCACATCCTGGATGGGGGCCATCGCTTGTGCATCGAGCGCACCGTGGCTATACTGTTCCAGCATGTGGGCGACGGCTTCCTGAGCCATGGCCTCATCAAAGTCCGGTCGGCCCTCGTTGAACTCAGCATAAAGCTCACGAATGGTGCCGTTCGGCTCGTAGTCTTTTGCGTATGGGTCACGGGTCGCCTGCGCAAAGGATTGATACCTTTGGCCCAGGATATCGAGGTCCGTCGCATGGCCAAGAAGCCGATTCCAGTCACGGGCGGGCAGGTGCCCCTCTCGGCGGAGGGCATGAAGAATCTCATGCCACAATACGCCCCCAAGACGATCGGAGCCGCTTTGACTCGGATCCAACGGAAGAAGGAAAAGGCCGTGAGCGGCCCCGCCGCCAGCGGGCATGTAAAAGGCCCGGACGTCGGTTAGCTCTTCCCAGGTGCCTTGCACCATCTGCTCTGCGCCGGCCGCGGTCCGGAACACCGCGTTGATCAGCGGCTTACCGTTTTCGGTAACGCCGGACGGCCGAACTTCCACGAGCACGTTCGCCGGGATATTCTCCGGGATCATACTGCCCAGGGCGTTGATCGCGCGGAAATAAGGCTCAGTCAGCGCGTCGGGCAGCTGCACCGTACGGCCGGCGTTCAGTAGCAGCTTGCTTTGCTGCTCAACCTGATCCGCGTTCAGTTGCGGCGAGATTTCGATTGCGCGGGTGACGTCGCCGGGCTTGCCACCTACGGCTTTGAAGGGCTGCTCGGGGAGGGTGGGTTTTTCGGCTTTCGGAGCTTCCGATTGCTTCTGAGCTTCAATTGCTTTGGGGTACGGAAGCGGATTAAAGGCTTTTTCGTACAGCTTAAACGGGTGATTTTGCAATCGGAAGTCAGGCGTCGCGTAGTGGGGAAAGGCTATATCAATGTTGTAGCCCACAGGCCGACCTTCGAAGACAACCTCCTGGATCTTACCTTCCGCAAGCTGTTGACCCAAGTCGACATTGCCGCCGATATTTTTGGTGACAAATTTGGCGAGTTTTTCGTAACGCTTGGGATCAAGTGTTTGAGCTGTTAGGGGCCGATACTGGTATTGATTTGTGATTTCACTCCAAGGACGCCATGCGGGCCGGGCAGCAGCTGCCACCGGAGTCGCTGCTGCTTGAGGTGGGCTGGCTAACTGCCCCACGCTTTTAGGCAAGCCAGTTGAGGCGACGGCCGCCGCTCCTGCAGCCGCTCCCAGGCCCTTAAGGAAGCCACGGCGGGTCATGTCTGGTCCGGCGGCCTTACCCTTCACCGCGGCATCTTGCACTGCAGTCTTCGCATTCGGCCCGAAGGCGACCGTCACATCCTCCTGCATACCGCCGCCATAACTCACGTCCGGCAACACGGCGTGGTCGAAGCCGGCCTTCTTCAGCGATTGCGTCAGCAATTTGACAGCTTGGTCGCCGTGCAGCTCTTTGTCGAACCATGAAGCGGGCGTGCTGGAGGCCGTATCAATGCCGGCCGCGGTCGCCGCGCGCTCAACTGCGTCCATCGGCGCGACGGCCTGCAGCGGAACAGAGAGGCGTTGGCGGTCAGCGCCTTCAATACCGCGCTCCTTCGCCATTGTGACATAGGTGTCAGCGAAGTTCGGGTTCTTGGTAAGGTAGACCACCCCGTCGCTCTGGCCGCCCTTGTAGGAGCCGCCATGGTAATATTCGTCCTTGCCGAGCTCTTTACCCTTCAACGCCGCGTCATAACTGCCCGCATCGAAGAAGCTCGTGCCGGGCGGCGGCGTGATCGGCGCGGAGGCGGACGAGGAGCCCGCAGGAGCCGTGGGGGGCAAGTCCGGCGCTACGGTAGCCGCGGCCGGCCCCTCGGGGCTCGGCAAGGCCGCTACGGGAGCATTAAGCGCACGCTGGCCACCATCAACGGAATACTCGCCATTTTCGTCCGGGATCAAGTCAATAAAGCTCAGCGATTCGCCGGGCTTCATCTCCATCGGCCCCGCGAAAGGCGCTTCGACGGAGGGGTTGACTTCCTCGACGCCGGGGACCGGCTTACCGGCGAAGGCCCCGCCCGCACCGCCGCCAAGGACCGCGCCGATCGCCGCGGATTCGGCCACGCCCTCGCCGAGCGGACGATTCGGGTCCGTGGTCTGGCCTGTAATGGCGTTCTGGGCAAGCTGGCTGGCCGCTTCCTGAGCACCTTCCTCCAGCGCACCCTCAAAGGCTCCGGCCACCCGCGCACCAATGCGCGTCGTGGGGGCGGCCACTCGAGCGAAGGTAGAGACGATGGGCAGCGCTTCCGTCGTGCCGACCGCGGCATAGCCGAAGGTCTTTAGGATACGGTCGAGCTCGCTGACCTGCGCCGTATCGCCGGCCGCCTTGGCCGCCTCTTGGGCTTTCTTGAGTTCCGCAGTGGCTTCCTCAAAGCCTTGGGAGCCGGAGGCCGAAGCGCCCATCGCGGTGACCACGGCCGCCACGGCTTTCGGCCCGGCCTTCAGTAGCGCAGTGACTGCGCCGCCGCCATAGAACGCTCCGAGTTGGCCCAGGCCGTTGGCGAGCTTCTGGGAGAAATCCTCCTGGCGGGCCGCGTCGCCGGGGAACAGCTGATTCACTTTCAGCTTGGCGTCCTGCGCCCACTTCAGCAGCGTATTGTCGTCGACCTTCTCATCGCCGAGGTAGCCTTTGACGATGCCCGCGAACTCCGGGATACCCAGAACCGCGCCGGAGAAGCCTTGCACAGCGTTTTCCGCGCCGGCCCGCAGGCCGGTCTTCAGCGGCAGCGGCGCGGTGCCAGCCCGCATTTCGTTAAGCTTGGCGAGGTCCGGCAGCGTAGAGCGCGTCGCATTCAGTTGCGATTGCAAAGCGCGCTGCGCCACCGGGCTCGGCGAGGCAGCGATCAAGCCTTCCAGGTTCTTGATGCGCTGCTGACCAGTTTCGTAAGCAGCGAACTGGTCGTCCAGCCACTTCTTCTGGTCGTCCGGCTTCAGCGTGCCCCAGCTTTCGCCCATCAGCCCAAGGTTGGGCTTCTTGGGCTCCTTAACGTCCGCGGCGAACGCCTTGAAGGGGTCATAGTTCTCCGCGGCCACTGGGGAAAAGGGAACCCGCGGGTTTAGGGCGGGTTCCAAGTTTGGCGCTGCCCAGGAAGGCTGCACCGTAGGCTGCGAGGGTGTAGGCTGGGGAGAGAAGTTGACGGGCTCTAGGCGTGGGGTCCACCCGCCCGGCGCTACGACGGGTTGGGGTTGGGTTAGCAGGTTCGGATTAAAGAGCAGCTCATCCCAATTGAACATCTATGCCCCGTCAGTCAGGTTATTCGCTTTGATGTAGGCGGCGAGCCGCGCATTAACGGCGTCCTCCTGAGCCCCGCGTGCGATAGCCTCCTGAGCCATGCGCTGAGCCTCCTGGAGGCCCTGAAGCGCTGCGCCGCGGCCGGTGGGGGCGGACTTACGCTCCGGCAGAGGGGGCGTGGAGGGCGTCGGAGCAGGCGCAGGTTGGGCGGGCGCGGCTTCCCGAGCGCCTTGCGAGGCAATGCCAGTGCGGACCATTAGCTTATCGAAGCTCCTCAGGGCGTCCATCATGGGGGTCGAACCAACCTGCTTCAGGCCGGCCATCATCTGCGTCACGTTCGGGCTCAGTAGCTGTTGCGCGACGCGCTCGGCTACGCGGCGATTAATGTGGCGATTACCCATCACTAGGATCGCGCCGAGGATGGCGGAGGGTTCGGTCTCGTAAGCGTGATAGCCGGAAGCGCCAATAAGGCCCAGCTCGACGAGCTGTCGGGCCGTAGTGCTGTTGCCTTGCGCCTTACGCAGCAGGTCTAGTACGCCCTCGACGCGCAGAAAGGCTTCCATCGACCGCGCCCGGTTAGGGCCGAGGGCAATCGTGAAGCGTTCCCGAGCGTCCGGGGAATTGTTGATGGAGTTCAACAAGGAGCGGCGGTCGCCTACTCTGCGAGCCTGCTGCATAAACCGGCTGGCGAAGCCTTCCGCGAACAGGTCGCGCTCCTGTGGGGTCATGGAAGCCAGCGCCTTACGGGTAGCCTCCGAATTGAACCGGCCATTGACGTAATTTTCACCTGCTTCCAGGGCGTCGGACGCCTTGAAGAAGGTTTGGGCCGTGCCGCGCGCCTTAGCAAAGTCCGGAACCATGCGGTCCAATTCAGCGACGAGCGGCCGGCGCAGATTGTCAATATCCATGGCGGCGGACTTCGCGCCCTGCCGCTTAAAGGTGCTCACCTGGTCGTCCAGGTGGCGCTTGACCATGTCCCAATATTCCAGCGTAAAGCCATTGGGACCGCGCAAACCCGTCGTCTTGCCGGCCGCCGCCCGATTTTGCATAATGCCCGCCGCGGCACGCATCGCCGATTCCATAGCCGGCGCTTCCTGCAGCTTGGTCAGCACCGGGCTCATCATGCCCGTAGCGCCCTGGCCATAAGCAGCATCATACAATGGCTTACGCGCGCCTCGTGCGGCCGTCTCCAGGGCCTCGCGAGTCGCAAAGGCATTCGGGCCGCCCGGTTGCCCAGGGCGCTGTACAAGGTCGCGGATGAAGGTTTCCATCCGGCCAGCTTGACCCTCAAGGCGATCGTCGGCGAGGTTTTCAATCGCCGCGCGGGCCGAAGGAGATTGGTTGGCGGCGCTGCGGGCTAGCGCGCGGGTATTCTCGCCGCCGAGGTCCACAACGCGCGGGTCTTGCCCGGCCCGGCCCGCCTGCCGCACTTCCGCCGCGTTCAACGGTACGCCGCGCGGATTGGTACGGTCGGCCGTTAGCGCTGCTTGTACGTCGCGGGTGGCCTGGGCCTCTGGATTGACAGCGGAGCGGATCCGGTTGAAGGGGTAGTTGAAAGCGGCCTTCGCGATCGTGCCAACCGTTTTCACCACGGGCTCGACGATGCCCGGAATGGCTGCTCCGACCGCGCCGGAGACCGCGGCACGAACCGGATCAATGCCCTGCTCAGAGCCGGCCGCGGTCGCCATAGCGTCCTGCGCCACGGAGCCGGCCGCCATACCGCCCGCGCCCATAGCGGTGCGTGCCGCAATACCTCCGCCAGCGCCGGCCACTCCCATAAAAGGTAAGGTAGCCAGCGTCTGAGTGCCGAGCTCGTCAACGTCGCGCACAGAGAAGCCGGGCTTGTTGAGATAGGCCCATTCCTTCATGCCCGGCGCGCGTAGCATCAAATTGCCCTTAGCGTCGCGCTGCTCTTCCAGGCCGGGGATGTTCTTCCTGAGGATATCTAGTTGACCGGCTTCCGTCGGCGCAATCGCGGACCGCATCGTTGCGCCTGGGTCAGCCGTCGGCAGCTCACCGTTCGGTCCCTTGGGTTGACCGAGCTGCGCCTGCATAAACTCCGGCGCATCCTTGTAGGCCGGGTCTTGGCGGCTTTCACCAGTAAAGGCGTCCTTGACCCGCGCCATGAAACCCATCTTAGGGGCCGGTACGATGATCTCATCGCCCCACTGATTCAGCTTGGGGGCGGCGGGCGCTGGCGTAGAGGCCGGCGCGGCAGCTTGGGCTGGCACGATGATCTCATCGCCCCACTGATTGGTGGCCATGCTTTATCTCTTCGGCTTTTGGGCTTGATTGCCTTCGGCGTCGTAGTAAATGGAGCCGGGGGATAGGGCGTCATACTCAGCCCGCGTATTAATGGTCGGACCCTTGGGTGCTACAGTTTCTCCACCAGCGCTAGAGCCTGTGTTAGCTGAAGTGGGGTTGGAAAAGTTAACGTCGCCCGGAGAAGGTCCAAAGTTAGTGCGAGGATCTTGGCCATCTTCGCCAACATAATCCTTCCAATTGCCAATATTGGAACGGTTAACCTTGAGTGTTCCATCCGGGTTCTTAGTAATGATTGGGTTTGCATTGACGTAACCTTCCCAAGCATCTTCAGCCCCTTCCAAGGAATTTTCATGAACCTTGAGATATTTCTCGAAGAACTTGGCACGTTCTTTAACCCGCAGCGCCGCTGCTTCCATGCCCGCGATCACCGGCTGGGCTGCTGTGTCGCCCATCTCCAGGCCCGGAACAGCCCCCGCGAACATACCCATTTCTCTGTCGGTGATCGCGCCTTTGGTCTTTTCGGTGAAGCCTAGCTGCAAGTTGAGGGCCGTGGAATTAATGGCCCGGCCGCGGCTCATGCCCGTAACGTCACCCGCCCAAGCAATCCCCTGGGAGACGCCCATCGGAAAGCCTTCATAACTGGTGTCCTCGCGTAGCGTCTTGAGCGTGGACAAATTAGAGAGCATCTCGTCCGCCGCCTGGGCATTAGTTTTCATGCCCTCAACGCGCTTAATATTGGCGCGGCCCTGCGCATTAGAGAGTGCAGTAGTGGAGCCGCCCTTCTTGGAGCCACCAATATATTCAATGTTAGCCGGACCCTTTTCGTTGTAGAAGAACTTGCGTGGCTGGCCATCCTCGCCGTAGTCCTCGCCGAGCTTGCGTTCTCCACCTCCGAACAGCCCAGGGAGGATGGCTTTGAGCACCTCCGGGTTGCTCACCGCCGCTTGCGCGGTGTCAGCGTCGATGCCGCGGCTCATCAGGGCACGAATGGTCTGGTTCCGTTGCTGGCCTTGTTGTTCCAAGCCCTCCACCGCAGCCATGCCGCCGCCTATAGCGGGTAAAATCGCGTCGGAGGTGCCCAGCCCGCGCAGAAAAGCAGAAATTTGCTGGCCCGTCGTTGGCGGCGCGGCGCGCGGCATGGCCACTGGTGCTGCGGCCGGCGTCGGTTTAGCGGCCGTCGGAGCGAATTGACGCATCGGGCTAAAAGGCGGTGGGGCGGCTGGCATCGGCGCGGAAGGGCCGGGTGGCGGCGTGCCCGGAGCCGGGCTCAGCATATCACCCTTCGCCTGAGTGGACTGTTGAGCCCTGATTTGCGCCATTTGCTGCGGGGAGTAGGATTCGGGCGGCGGGTTCCTGGCCGAGAGCATGAACTGTTCAGCCGCGCTTTGCGGAGCCGGTTGGCCGCCCGCCGTCGCCTGTTCCATCGTCGCCATCAACAAGTTCCGCAACTCCGGGTCCATCCCGAAGGCGTTCGTGGCGTTGGAGTAAATCTGATCGAGCGCGGGCATACGGCCCCCTCCCTTAAGCGGCGGACCGCATAAACATCTCGTCTTCTAGCATCGGGCGCGGTATTGGTGGCGGTAACGCGCCTTGCGCCATAGCACCCGGCATTGGTCCGGCCGGTAAGCCAGGAGCCCCTGGACCTTGCGGACCCGGTCCTTGAGCCATGCCGGGCGGCAGGCCCTGCGGAGCCGGCGCTTGCATTTGCAGCTCAGGCGGCAACATGCCGGGCATCATGGAGCTCAACGCTCCACCCATTCCGGGACCAGCGCCGTCCGCCATCATGTCCGCGGAACGCTGAGTGGCAAGGTCCATATCCACATATTTGACATTGCCATCGTCGGTCCCGGCCTGCGGAGCTGAATACTCGCTCACCGCTTCTGGGCTGAGCTCCTCAACATCCTGAGCGCGTACGCCGATGCGAACTGTGGGGTCGCCCTTATAGTTGAACCGCACCATTGGCGTACCATCAGCCATCATGCCGATTTCCCGGATATTCTCCTTAAGCCGCTCATCGGAAAGCAGCTTCGCGCCGACATTAGCACCGACGGTCGAGGATTTCCCGGAACTAGACTGCTGCTGACCCAGCTGCGCCACCGGCAGTAGCAAGTTGCCCAGCATACCCATCCGCTCAAAGGGTGCATTAGCTGTGAGCTGTTCCAGGTTATAAATGCCCTGCGGACCCCATAGATTGGCATCATTCGCAGCTTGGGAGATCGGTAATGCACCAGCGCGGGCCTGCAAAGCGGCAGTATCTAGTCCCTGCATACCCTGAGCAGTGGTATTTGAGGCACCATAGAGGGTATTGGCTGCGCCGAGCGCCCGGTCTTGTTCCTGGCTATACAGCTGAGCCAGGATCGGCGACATTGCCCCCGCGACGCCCGCCCCTACTGTTTTCTGGTTCATGCCGGACAAGTCGCGGCCGGCCCCCGCGAACTGGGCATTAATCCGCTGCTGGACGCTATCACCGACTGTTGTCAACATGTCGTTGATATAGGGATTTTCCTTAAAATCCAGGAACTTACCGTCAGCGTAAGGAGTCAGTCGCTTCTGTAGATCAGCATAGCCCTGGCCCATCATGCCCGATTGACTACCCGGTCCCGCAAAAGTGTCATTAGCAAGCTGGCCGATTTGCCCGGCGAAAGGGTTGCCCTGAGCGTAGATATTTTTAACTTCGCTCGCCGCAGCGCTCTGGTCGCCAGTCATTGGTTGCGTCGACAAATCCCCGACCTGCCCGAGGTAGTCCTCAAGGTATGGGATCGTCGGGGACCAAGGGTCTGATTCCGACTTGGACTTTTGCTTCGTAGAAGACATTCCGAGTGAAGCGCTCATAGCGATACCTTTCAGGCCGCGATTTTCTTTTCGAACAGGAGCGCGCGACCGTCCTCTGACTTACCAATGATGTCCAGGTCTTCGATCAGCGACCGATAAGCGGCGCGGCCGAAGAAGCGCACCGATTTGCACTTATTCGCGAGCGCAAAATCAGTGACAATCCTCTCAAAATCCTGGGTCCAAGCAGGAAGCCGTTCGCCGCTCAGCCCGTAGATGGTGGCGAAGTTCAACTCACTGTCCTCGTCATAGCGGAGGTCCGTGACCCAAATGCCCAGGGGGCGAAAGGGCTCCGTCTCAAAGGCAACGCCGAGCCAACATTGGTTGTTGGCAAGGTCTTCGACCAATTGGTCAAGTGTCAGATCAGCAGCCTTGAGGCCGCGGAGCAAAAAGTAGCCGAATGCCTTAATAACATCGCCAATTTGGTCGGACGGTACCCATCCGACCTCTGTCGGCCTAGCCCAAAGCAACATAGCCAAAATTCCTCAGATTTGCACTGGAACTATGGGTGATCGTAAATTCACCCAGGGCACGGGCACTGATGTACAAACCGCCCGCTCCAATCTCCGTGGCAGCGTGGTTGTTGAGCGGGGTCAGTAGTGGAATAGACTGTGGGCCAGAGTTAGGAGAGCGCACTACGGTCGTAGTTGCTGGCGCAACCTCAAGCGTAAATTCTCCGAAGCAGTTATTGCGGCCGGCGTACAGATCCTGGATGGATTGTACTAGCTTGATGGGGCTGGTTTCGCCCTGCGTGGGATAGTTGCCGCTCATGACTTACCGCCCGCCTTTGCTTCAGGAATTGCTCCCTTGGCATACGTCCAAGATGATCCTTCCGGAATTCGCAGCTTTATTCGAAGATAGCGGGCCTCTACAAGTTGCGGACACATCCCATCTTCGTTAATTTCTGTTTCATCAGAATAGGTTACAGACGAATTTAGGTTAAATCGTTGACCTATACTAGAAAAAACACTGGGTGAGTCAGTCAGAGGCCAAATTCCATTAACGTCCAGCACTTGACCGGGCACAGAATACTCTGCTGTTTCTAGAGTAGCTTCACTAAAATCTCCACTGAAGAAGGCAACTTTATGATCACCGTCCATAATAGAAAGGGCCGGAAGCGTAGAGGTTGAGACCTCATCCAAGCTAAACGGCAGGGCATCCAATGAACCGGAAATCATGTCTAGGTTTTCTAGTGTTAGGCCCGGCTTGGCCAACGAAGCCATGAATTCACCAGAAATCTCAGCAGGCGTCCAACGATTGAGCGCCCAGTCGAAAAGCAGCGCTTTGTTAAAGCGGCCTGTTATGCTCCCATTTTGAGTTTTGTAGACCCAAAGCACTACGTTCGCTGCGGGATCCGCCACGCCGATCATCAATTGCGGGTTAGCGTCGTCCCACTCCGCATAAAAAGTACGGTCTACACGCTCCTTGCCAATAGGGGTCAGTAGGCCCGAAACGTCTGATTGGACGAAACCTTGAGGGGTCAGGAAGAACACCTTCTCGCCGGCCGCAACTAGGGAATAAGGGGCGTTGAGGCCACGGTCTTGCGCCACGCGGTTGATCTGAAAGACCAGCTCCGAACCAGGCACATAGGTCATGCGCCGGATCGCACCTTCCTGCAGGATCAGGCCATACTCGCCGCCCGCCACGCCACGGTTAATACCGCCATCCGCGAGGTCTTGGAAGTCCGAGAAATTGTCGCCGGCTGTCCAATTATCAATCTCATTGAGGCCGGACCACTGCACCCGGAAAGGTTGGCCCAGGAGGCCCGAAAGTACGACAAAGCGATTGACCACCGCAATATAGGCAGCTTGCGGTGGACTGCCAGCGAGGTCATCGAATGTTACGTCCGTGCTCAACGTAAAGGCCTGCACGATGTCATTGGCCTGAGTAGCCAGCACGATGTCATTGAATTGGACAAACTGCCATTGGGCCGTCGCTGTTAGCGTAGCATAAGTGCCCCCACCCGAAGAGACATCGTCCCACGAAAAGTCTGTGTTGTCCATGAGGTAGAGCTTGGTGGACGTCCCCGCGAAAATGGCCACCGAGCCATCAGTTCTGCGTGCATAGAAGTAACCGCGGCAAGCCGCAGGCAATGCTTGGGTGTAGGCTACCGGAAGATTAATGGGTCCGTAGCCATCAGACCGCGACTTGACATTGAGCAGTGAACTCGTGTAAGTGGCGTTGTGGTCAGAAACGTCCGGACGATATTCCCCGAAGGCAAGTGGCAGCGGTTGCGGGGAGGGCATCTTAGAACCTCATCGCTTTAACCCGGCCGGGGCCAGTCTTTACCTTGCGAGTGGTGCGAGTATTCAGCTGTTCGTAGGCTTCTGTCACGGCGGAAGCCATCACTTGAGCCTGCTCTAAGTCCTTGAGGATGTGGGTGTAAATTTCATATTTGGCACGGCTACGGATTAACCGTTCCGCTTTGTTCATCCAAGGGTTGCCGGTCTCGCCATCCGTCGCGGGCGCAGCCTGCTCTAGAACGGCACCAACGCGAACTGTCCAAACCTCATTGGGCACTGGGTAGAGCCAGAATTGCTCATCATACCAGGCATACCAGGCCGGCTGGCCCAGGAAGGTGTTGTTCGTGTTGGAATCTTCGATGAACGCCATCGTTTCCGGCAACAGCTGAAAGGGCTGATCGCCGACAACGATGAATAGGTAGTCCGTCTTAGAAATCAGGCCAATAAAGGCCGCGTCAGAAGAATCATAGTTAGGCTGTTCGTCAACGGTAAGGAAGATGTTCTCTCGGCTCTCGTTGAAAAACCACCGCTCGTGCTCGTAAGCACTAATAGCAGTGTTGATGTTATCTGCGATTTGAGTTGTCAGGTCGGAGCGCCGTAACTCGCTCGCAATTCGGGCCTTCATCGTCGCGAGCGTGGTCATGGGGTGCCCCTGAGCCAGAGGGAAGGGAGGTGTTGGGGCCGGAGCCCCAACCCTTTAAGCGTTGTTGTACACAGTACCACCACCGACCAGACCGAAGCTGTCAGCTTCGCCGGCCACGTAGCATTCGAAGAAGTGACCGCCCGTAAAGTCGAAGCCGTCTGTCACTGCACCCGCCGTATCGATAGACGAGAAGTAACAGTTGGTCACGCCGCCGGAATTCGCTGCACCATTGAAGTCCAAGAACAGTGCACCGTCCACGTTGGAGCGGAACAAGCTGTCCTTGATCCAAACATTGGTGGCGTTACCGGACGTTTCGATCACGCCGACAACCGCGGCCTGCGCGACGTCGAACTGGATCTGGCACCGATCGATAAGAATACGATCATGCGCCACGCCGGTAATGAACGAGTCGTTCTGAGCACTCTTGCCGATAACCTGACAACCGACGAAACTCAGGCCATCAGCGCCCGTGGCGAGCGTGACAAAGTCGATCGCATTCAAGATTGTCGAAGTGTCCGTAAACTGACAACCAATGAACAGAAGGTCATCGCCAGCGCCCGACACGCTGAACATCGTCACAACGTCCACAAAGTTGTTCACAAAGCGGAAGTTTTCGAAGCTGACTGAAGCTGCGCTGACAACAATTGTGGCTGCTGCCGCCGTCCAAGTCAGGGTCGGGCGTGAAGAACCCCGGCCCAGGCCGATAATGCGCACCCCGGCGATGTCCGCCGTGATAAAGCTGGCCGTAGAGACGTTCTCAGCATGACCTGGGAGAACATAAATACGGTCGCCTTTATTGGCCTCGCAGAGACCAATAGCTGCGTCGAGGGTGTTCAATGCGGTGTTGGGCGTCAGGCCATCGCCGTTCGCCGGGGCCGCACTGTTGACATAGAAAGTGTCGCCCGTAGTAAACTCCGAGCCGAGCACGTTCACGCCATTCGCTACGAACTCTCGGGCGTGGAACCGAAAGTTCTCATAGTTACGTTCGTTTCCGCCAACGCCGGTCACCATATCCTTAGCTCCTTATAGCTAGGGAGCAGTCCCCGTGAGGACTGCCACCGTTGTTAGCCGAGGCGGGGGAAATACTGGATGATGATCGACGCGTCGCCGTCAGCCGCTACCGGAGTATCCAGCACCAGCGTATAGATCAGCGGAGTGTCCACCGTCACCTTCAGCGTATCGCCCGACGTTTCATCCAGCACCACGAAGCCCAGAGCAGCATCCAGGTCGAGGGCGGACGCATACTTTGTGGTCGAACCAGTGATGCCAATATCCACCGTCGGGTTGCCGCCGGAGAACACAGTATTGACGTACACGCCGGAATTCGCGGCATCGATGATGGCACCGGCCGGCAGAATGCCGATGGTGCCCGTCAAAGCGCTCGTCTCCGTAAGGTCGTAGCGCAGGAAGTGGGTCTGGCGGGTATGGTACTCTTGGGCCGCCGAGCCTGCAGTATTGGTCGTCATTGTCTTGTCTCCTATTGACCTGCTAAGAGAGCAGGTCGTTCTCCGCTATCAGCTCGCCGCTGCCGCGTAGGTTGACACAACGACCACTCCGAAGTCCGCCGAATTGAAGACGGTCTTCTTCATGCCCCAGATGCTCCAGGCCGAAACCTCAAGCTTGCGCTTGTGGTCGAGCAACTCCTCATTCCAGCGATATTTGCTGGGACCGTAGTTGTTCTGGCCGAAGGCGATCACGCAAGCCTGAGCGCCGAGCAGAACTGCACGCCGGGTATTAGATACCGCGAGGCCAGTCGAGCTATTGACGCCGAGGGTCACGTCCTGCGAGGAGCGCAGGATCACGCCGTTGTACTCGCCCAGAGCGCCCGTATAGATGGGGTTGCCAGTCACCTGACCGCCCATCATGGCCGCTTTGGCAATGTCCATCCACTGACCGGAGGCCGAGTTGGTGCGCATGGACGTGACCTGATACGGATGAAGATACATCACGTATTTCGGCTGGCCACCAATGCGGATCGGACGCACCATATTGTTACCGACTTTGGCGTTTTCCACCGCCGCATCGATAAGGTCCAGGGTGAAGACGTCGCCCGAGGTCAGGCTCTGGTCGTTAGCCGCGGTGCCAGCCCAAATCTGCCGGCCGGTGCCGGCCGGTGCCGTCGCCGTATTCAGGCCAGTGTATTTCAGCCGGGTCTCAGCATTGTTGCCGCAAACCTGATTGAAGAAGCTGGCCGACTTACGGTCCGCCCACCACTCGCCGAGCGCGTCACGAGCCTGCTCGCGCAGGTCATACTGAACGCGCTGTGCGTCGATGGTGTTTTCGGACTTGACACCGACGATGTGGCCGAGCTCGTTGATGAGCAGGTTGTCAGAATAGTTGGAGAGCGATTCGCCGTTTCCTTCGGCGGTCTCACCTTCGGTCTTGCCTTCGCCGGTCAGGCGGGCACGAAGCGCGAACGTGATACGGTCACCAGCCCCCTTACGGGTCTCCGTCTTGAGCTGGATGATGCTGTCCTCGCCCTCGCCGATCAGCGGAGCGATGTCCAGGTATTCGCGTTCGGCAACTGCGAGGGACCGGCTCCACAGCTTGACCGCCAAGGCGTCATTGACGCCAAATGACGTAGTAGCCATTGTGGTAATTCCCGTGTGCTAAAGAGTGTATGTTCCCAATTTGTCAGCAGAACGCCTGCTTAGCGCGAACAAGATCTTTGTTAGCACACTAGATCTTGGTAGTGGGAACACTCTGACGGGGATGTTCAGCCGAAGCGTGATTAGCGCAATTCAGCAATAACTTAAATAAAAGCTTGTTACAACAACTATTTGCCAGATTTATTCGTATCTGCGCCGAGAATTTGGTGATCTACGCATGATATTGTCAGTGTACTGGTACATTTCACGCTCACGGAGCAATTCTTCGTCACTGGGAGCACGTACTGTTCCGCGGGGCTCTTCAGGTGGAAACGTGCCGAATAGTTCCTCCCGAGAAAGAGTACGTCGGCCAATTCGCTGATATTCATCCACGAACGTCATAGATGCTTCCATGCCCTGGAACTCACCATCAGGCGGAAACCGATTGGCTATTTTCAGCGCCGCCTTCTCCTGCAGCTCTAGGGCGAACTTCTGAGCCAGCATCACGTCGCCTTCCACGAGGTTGCCGGCCGGCAGGAAGCACAGCTTGGCCACGATCTTATCGCCTTCGCCCAACTGGCGGATGTTGATCTGGCGGCCATGCAGAATGCGGTAGCGGGTGCCGGTATCGCCGCCGATCACGTGGAAGTGCTCCCTAGCGTCGTATTCGGCCCGCTGGTCGACGGAAAGGTTTTCCCGCAGCAGCTTAAGGCCGCGAGCCTGGGCCTCCTTACGGGCCGCGCTGCCACCGTCTCCGGAGACATCCCAAGCCATGAAGTCTGCGCGACGCAGCTCCCGCATCCAATGCAAGCGCATTTCGGCTTCTTGCTGACGCAACCGTCGCTCACCGTCCTGCTGGCGGGTGCGAACTTCCGTAGCCGTTGAGCGCGAAAGGCGCATCGTTTCAGGGGGATAGTGGTGATGAAGTGGCCGGCGCGCTTGCTGGTGCTCGCGTAACCGATGAATGGCCTCCTCGCGCCTTGCGGCCGCTTGTGACAGAATATCACGGTCGGTGGTGCGCTCGACAATATAGTGGAACTGGCGGTCGGCTTCCTCGCAGGCGAGCTCAAGCCTTATGTCCTCAAGAGCTTCCGCAAACCAACGGTGCACCTCATAGGTGAGGGAGTGACTTCGAGGGTAGCGCTGACCCTGGTTCCGCTCCGTCTCTTCGACGAGCTGGTTCCAGTAGTGGGGTGAGGAAGGACGCCGGACAATCTGGTGGAAACTGAACCCGGATTCAAACGTGGCGCTAAGCCGAAATTCGCCGGGCCGCCCATCCTCATGATAAGCGTCAAGGCGTCGGAGTGGCGTGATGTCTGCGGTACGCCGCTCTCGCACCTCGTGTCGGTAGCCGTTTTGGGCGAGCTCCGTGACCTCATACTTGAACGCCTCACCTTCCGCGGAGTCGCGGTGCTCCACCGTCCGGAAGATCCGATCAGCCACCGATGAGCTGTCGATGAAGGATGATATCTCCTCCGGCGTCAAATTTCCGAGTAAGTTGTTTATTGCCACTACCATCACTCTTTACAGCGATATAGCCCTGGCCCATCAACTCATTGAAGCGTTCCATCGCCTTCTTGGTCGAGGCGCTACTTTTACCGCCACTGAAGTCCATGCGCGAGTCGCCAGTGCCGTCCATGACGATTAACTGAGGCATATTTGTGAAATCCTTGAGAGGAAAGTGGGAGCCCCCGAGTGCTGATAACATCGGCTTGGAAGGATAATAAAGGTTTCGCTTGTGAGCCCGTATCTCACCCAGGGGTCCCAGTTCATAGTTTAGGCCAGCTCGGCACGACGAGCTGTGCAGATATTAGTAGCTGCGGTTGCTGTAGGTGCCGTGAGCGACCTTAAGCGTCGTCGTCTGCTCAACGCTCGCGCAAATCAGCCCAAAAGCGTCCGCCAGGATCTTGGGCAGGCCTTGCAGCTTCACCAAGATTTTCAGCTCACCGCCCTTGGTACTGGCACGGAGGAAAGCCCTGACGGGCAATGGAACCTCGCCCTCGTAGACTGGCAAGGACAACGTCAGCTGCTCTGGCAGCTTCGTCGAGCCGCTGGAGTTGTCATCGGTGTCCTTGTAGCTCAGCACGATATTGCCGTTGGAGCGCTTGACGTTCGACTGGAACTCGATAGTGCGCTTCTCGGTGAAGTTCTCCACCAGCTCCAGCAATGTTGCGGCGTCCGGGGTGAAAATGTCGTCGACGTGCTCCTCGAGGAACTCAGCGAAGTCGACCTGACCCAGCTGCCGGCCGTTGATGGCATTCCAGTCCTTCCAAGCCTGAGAATGTTTCAGGTTGAGCTTGGCGATATGGGCCAGCTTGCCGACCGTGGTGGGGGTGTGGTAATCCATCACGGCGGTCAGTATGGCCTGCGACTGCGAGCCGAAGATGAGCGTCTGGTTGGTCTTGAAAGCGTTGACGTAATCGTGGAAGCTGTCCAGCATATCGAAGGACGGCGTCGCCTTGATCACCTCCGGTTCCTTGGCGGTCAGTTCGTGCAGCGAGTAACCATCCGGAAGGACGGCGACCCGGCTGGAGCCGTTCGGGTGATTCTTGAGGTCGAAACCCGCCGCGGAAAGAGCTTCGATCTTGCCCACGAGGCCGGGCAAGCCGGAGCTCAGCGCGGCATGCGCTTCGTCATTACCATAAGTCATGGAATGTCCTTAAATTACAAGAGAGTAGGTGCGGGAGAAAGCTTAGTTGGCCACGGCGATGCGTGGACCGGCTGCGACTTCTTCCTGCTTGGGCGACTGACGAGTCAGGTCGCCGTTCGGCCGGGCGAAGAACATTGACGTCTCCACCGCACGCTCCGGGGACTTCGCCGTCACCTTGGCGTCAACAAAAACCTTGTTGGAGCCGTTGGGCTTGATGGAGAACGTCAGAGTAAAGGTGCCCGGCTTTTCGACTTCTTGAACATTGCGGACCACTTCAGCAAGCTTTTCCGAAGCTTGCTCAAGCAACGCACCGGCGTCGATCTCGCCGAGAATTTCAGAGAGGGAACGTGCCATCCAGTAACTCCATAGGGGATTGATCTAGAAGAACTTCTTTAGCACGCCACTCTACCCTAATTCAAGTTGGTCGCGCTCTGGCCTAAGAGCGCTGACCCTCCGGAATATTAGGTTTTTTCTGCGGAGAAGCTTCCAACAGCGTATTGTCCAATTTCATGAAAATGTCGGTGAGATCTTCGATCAGCCGTTCCCGACTTACCGCAACAATGGTGCCGTCCGTCGGCGTGCGGCGAGTAAAGATGGCGTCGATGTAGCTGAGGACTTCCAATTTAGCTGCCACCCGACCCATGGGCCGGCGATCATCAGCCATCTCCGTCAATTCATAAGGCTCTTCGCCATTACGGCCGCGGCCCAGCGCCCGGCCGGCGATGTCCCCCGCACGATCCATCGCCGTGCGCAATGGATTTTCCGAGCTTTTATGGAGATCTGTTGCCATTTTCTGTGCGTCCCCCGTGTTTGTTAGGGTGCACAGTGTAGCCTCCCAGCACAATTTCTCACTGTGCTGGAGCAAGTTGATTTTCTCTTCGTAGGGAATTAGTTGCTGTTAGGCAACTACAGCAGCGGCAACATGTTGGTAACCACCATTTTGCAGTTTTTCCCAACTACGGCTGCGGTTGATTACCATTTTACCATCAACATGCTCCTGTAAGTCTATGCCATAGGCCCAAGCGAGGAACTCCAGGCAAATCAGCGAATCGCGCAAAATACCCATGGAGTGCGCCTGCGCCAATTCAGGAAATTTGCTGGGATTTTGAGCCTTGACCAACTCATCCAACACAGACGTAAAGCGCCGTTGAATCATCAGCGCTGCAATGCCCTTATTGACCTCTTCCGGATTAGTCATTTGACGAAGAGCCGGCCGATGATCAAGATTCTTGAGTCCCGCAACTTGCCACATCATAATGGCGCAGTCAGCAATCTCCTCGTGGATTGCTGCAAGCGGTGCGTCGTTAAGGACGGCGCAGACAAGTTCATTGACTTCCTTGCTCGCCCGCGTCGCCACAGAAAGTACTGAATGCAATCCAAACGTCTTCAGTGACCAATCCAATATTGTTTCCGGCGTCTCAGTCATCAATGTTCCCAATACCAAAGAAGTGAATCAGCTTTTTCCAAGCCGCATTCAATGCGATTGATCCAGTTACGGGTCATTCCCATCTCCGCGGCGACAACTCGTTGCGACTTACGTGCGCGCCACCGCATGACGCGGCACCACTCGTTCACCGTAAGACGCATCTTGCGGAACTCGCCGTCCTCTTTCTCCATATCCTGGTAACGGGAACGAGTGACGCCTAAGGCAGCTGCAGCAACGTGTTGATCGACGCCCTTTCTAAGCCGGGAAATGTGTAGCCGCTCTCCTTTAGAAAGCTCGACCAATCGGAGTTCACCGGAGGTGGGTCGCGAAGGTAACTGACGAGCTCGGATCTGCTTAAATTTGCCAACCAATGCTTTTCCGCTGCTGCCAGAATGTCGGCGCGCGTCGAGGTCTTTCCGAGCCTGAAGGCCGACCACATCCCCGGCAGCAGGATCCACTCCCTGCCCACCCTTAGCAGCACGCGTGCCTGACCGTTCATGCGACATCGCTCGATCAGGAAGAGCCGCTGTTGGGGCGTGAATTCGGGCAGTTTTATCGGCGTCTTTGGGCGTTTCGGCCAATTGTGCAACCATTTTAATTCGAGCCAACCTTCTATGTAATTAACGTCACCGGTCCCAGCCTTCGCGCCGTTCTCAACATAAATGGCGTGCAACGGCCTCAGGGCGCTGAGAACGGTGGTGCGGACATTGCCTTCATCCACTCTTCGAACTCCGCTAATGGGTAACTGTCAAAGGGGATAAGCGCTTCTGCGTACATCTGAGCCGCCTCCCGGTAAGACTTCTCCCACCGTTCGTTAAACCCGATGGCATTTGACTCCACGCTTACGACGCGCGAAATGCCAGACTGGATAATCGCTGAAGCGCAATTTGCGCATGTGCCCGGCCGTAGCGCGGGCGGCCAGACGTAAAGCGTGCACCCTATCGGCCGTTCCGCCGCGGCGAGTATGGCATTGAGCTCAGCGTGAACGACGCGCGCATACTTCCGTTCCCGGTCCTCGTAAAGCTCCGGAGCGTCGCTACACCCGCGCGGAAAACCGTTATAGCCCAATGAGAGTACCGTGTGGTCGCGCCGGGTAATCACCGCTCCCACGCGCGTTGAGGGATCTTGTGACCACATAGAAACCAGCCGCGCCATAGACAGCATGCGGAAGTCCCACTTCCGTTGGCGGGCCATCTCTTCGGGCGTTGGGGGTAGGGGCTTGATGTCAAGAAAGTTCATTTAATCTCACCCCAGTTAGGGCCAACCTCTACATCAACTCGGAACGGCACGCTCATCTGGACGACGTTCTGCATGATCTCAGCCATGGCCTCACCCTCAGCACGGTCTTTGATTGAGCCATCCAACTCATCATGTACCTGGAGTTGTAAATGGTGACCGGCCTTATCCACCTCTACCATTGCAGCTTTAACTTGGTCTCCTGAGCTACCTTGGATGAGCCTATTGAGTGCCTTGTAACTCCAGTCGTAATTGCCGTGGTCGTCCTTCGGAAAGCGGCAACGCCGGCCGAGAATAGTCTTGATGTAGCCACGTTGCTCGGCAACAGTCGAGCAGGCTTTGCTCAATTTCCGCACAAATGGCGCGTTGTTGTCGAACTGATCGATAACCGCTTGTCCTTCCGGGCCAGCCGCCTGTACTTTCCGGCCGCCGCCGCGGAGCGCGTCATAGCCCTCCTGGGAGTTCTCCGCGGACCACTTGCCCTTCAGCACCACCTTGACCGCGGTCTCGTAACCGAGGTCCATGCAGAGCTTGTAGCCGCCCTCACCATACATAATGCCAAGATACACGATCTTGGCTTCCTTGCGCTTCAGGCCGGTAATGGAGGCGACGAGGTCATAAACGTCGGTCTTGAGGTCTTCGTTGAAGCGCGCGACCATCGCCGCCGCGCCTTCCAGCTTCATCGCATTGGCGAAGTGCGCGCACCACCGCGGCTCCTGCTGCGAAAAGTCCATGCAGCCCCACTGCATACCCTCTTCCGGGATGTAGATGGCGCGCCACTCTTGGGCGAACTCATCCCGGGAAGGTTGCTGCTGCAAATTCGGGTTCTCACAGCTCATGCGCCCGAACCGCGCGCCGCGCAGCCCGCCGTCCTCCCGTTCGCCGAAGAGCTGGTTCAAGGTGGTGTGGATACGGCCGTTGACGGCATGGGTGCGCACCGACTGGGCAAAGGTGGTGCGGAGCTTATTGACCTTGCGCGCCCAGGCGATAGCGTTCAAGACCGGGTGGTCCGAACTGGAGAGCAGCGCCTTATCGATCTGCGGCGAAGCGGTCTTGGCCGTGCGCCCCACACTGATGCCGACCGCTTCCAGGGCCGGAGCCAGCGCGGTAGGCTTCCAAACGTCGCCCACCTCAATCATGTAGCCGGTTTCAAACCGGACGATGTCCAGGGCTTTGCGCTCCTCCTGGAGGGTCCAGTCCTCGATACGGGCCAGCCGGTCGAAGTCGATCCGCACGCCGCGGCGGCGCATCTTGACCAGCACCGGCAGCAACGCCGATTCAATATCCCAAATCCGGCCCAAATCCTGCTCAGCGATCTCCTTCTCCTGGCGCTCGAGGATGCGCAGGGGCAAGTGGGCATCGCCCTCGCCGTAAGGCCCCACGTAACGCGCTGGGAGCCGCCAGAGACCGCCCTTGGGGTCTACGTTAAACTCCGCGGCGGCCTGCCGAAGAAGCTCCTCATTTTTGCCGGGCATACCGTAGCGCTCAGCAATCGCACCGAGGCTATAGCTCATGTGCAGCTCATAGATCAGCGCCGCGGCGACCATCGTATCGCGGAACGCCCGCGCCCGCCGGAACACGATCGCCGGCTTACCGCGCCGCGCCTCCGCCAGCCAATCCAGGTCATAGCCGAGGTTTTGACCGACAATCTCCCCGTCAAAGTCCTTGGCTTGGTCGGCGAGGTATTGCCAGGCCTGATCCGGGTTGTCGACGTTATCGCCGCCGAGGTGCGCCACCGGCATGTAATAGGCCGGGCCATCGTCGATCGCGAAACTGTAACCGGCGATATGGGAGGTGCTCGGCCGGCGCACGCCCGGCCCGAGCTCCCGCAGGTCCGGATCCTTCGTCTCTACGTCGACCGCTACACGCTTCGCCCCTTTCCAGCTAGGGAGCATGCTGAGCGCCGGAGGTGACCAAACACTCTCCGGCGCGAAAAGGCTCAATTGAAGGGTGGAGCCCTTCTTAAGTTGCTGGGCTTTGCTGAGGGCCATTTTCTTCCTTGTCAATAATCACTTCGAGTGCACCAAGCACCCAGAACAGATCCACCCGGCTCCAATTGGAGCACAGCTTCCGAATAACCTCGCGCTCCATATCACCCATCCCATAAGTAGCAAAAAAGCGCTCCAGATCCTCTGGCAGAGCCTCACCGCGCGCCATGCGGCCGGCCTTGGACCGCATGTCAATCAACTTCTCTACGTAATGCTTGGCCTTCTTGAGGTCTTGCAGCCCCCCCTTGTCGCGCCACCGTGCAATATACTTCGTGGCGCAGCCTTCCAGGTAGCCGATGCTTCCGCGCTCAATCAGGTCCCAATGCTGAAGGTCTCCGCCTTTGGCGTAATGATTTCCGCCGACCTGGGGATGTTTTTCGTGAAAGTCAGTCAAGTTGATGTCCCCATAACTTCAAGCACATCCTCCAAAGAATAGCCGCAATAACTTTGGCTAAGCTTATAGACAATGGCCATTACTGGCCCAGGTACTGCGTCAGTTTTCAGAAACCACTCGGTAAGTAATCCGCAGATATTTTCAAAACCCTTATTACCAAGCGCAACTTGCTCCCGGCAGAACAATAAACACTCCAGCTTATCGCAAGCCCAGAGCCAACTGTGGTCGTTGAAGGGGAGGTGGTCCATGCGCACGAAGAGCTTATTGCGCATGAACTCCGCCTCGATCTTGTCGTGGCAGGTGCCGAATTCATGCTCGGAACGCAGGATAGGGCTGGGCACGTCACCGGTGACCTGCTCCGCCATATCGTGCCACATCGCTGCCCTCAGCAAATCGAGGCTCGGGTTGGGGTGCAGGATCAGAAGTAGCGACACCACCCCAAAGGAGTGGTGTCCGACCGTCTGTTCGCCGATAATCTGCTTGGTGTGCCAGCGCTTGACGTGGCCACCATTACGGGTGAGCGCTATCCGGCTCAGCATGCTTCGGAGTATTGCGTTGCTCTGCACGTCGGGTGAGCCAGTCGGTGCATCCTCTGCGCCAGTCGGCGGCTGCACATTTGGAGATAACTTCGTTGGCGAGGTCATGATCTCTCTTGCGGTATGCTGCGTGGGCGTCCCTAATTGGAACAGCGACTTTGGTGAAAAATGGGTCGTCTAGGCCATCAGCCTTACTGGAACCGCCCGCCAGGAAAATGGCTAACTCCGAATCCCAAGTAGCTTGGGGGGAATTGACGAGAGAGTGGAGCTGCAGGCCGGGTAAATCGCTGTACGGGTTCCAGCGATGCTCTCCAGGCTGCGTCATAGCGAACCGCAGGCTCTGCTGTTCGACCCTAGCCTTGCGGTCATTCATGACCGTCTTATAGAAACCTTCGTAGACATGGATGTTGAAGCTGTTTTGAGCATACCAGCCCATCGGAACTCCGATATGGGCCGCAAGATATTCATGCAAAAAGGCCATGTGCACTGCGTTGGCTCCGAACGCGCCGAGCAACGCATCGTTCGATCGACAATTCACTTGCATACACAAATGGCCGTCACGCACGTTAAGATAGATCTGCGTATTGCAGGGAGTATCTTTCCCACCCTTGTCCGCCATATCAGCATCAATGATTGGATCCCACATTGAGATTACGGTGCGTCGGTCGGACGGATTGTCCCTAAGCCGGCTAATAGCCCAGGAGAGCTGGTCTTTGTCAGCAAAATGATGGCGCCACCTATGGCCATAAGCTCCATGCAAAGTCTTACCGTCGTCACTATAAGTGCGTAGCTGCTTCGCGTAATGCGCTGGAAAATCAACATCATTCCTCCCGGCTAGCATCCAAAGTGATTCCTGGAAGTGAAAAAATGGGTTAGCGTCCCGCTCTTCCCAAAATATCACTCGTTCCCAAGGACGCTCATAGAGAGTCGTCAGCGGGTATGGGTACACGAAAACGGGGCCGTTGCGGCTTTCTTCAGAGATGCTAGTTTCGAGGAGGGTGAGTAGAAAGGCAGGCAGAGCTGCGTGTACGTTACGAATGGGTAGGGTTGTTGGCACGGTAGCGTTCCCATCGAATTTTAAGAGCTCGGGCAAGGGTTTCTCGTGACTGAGCCTTACGCTCCTCACTTTGAGGCTTTCCTTTATTTGCCCTATTACGAGCGATGGTCATCTGGCGAAACGCTTCTTTGCGTTCCTCGCTCATTGGGGGTTGGGCTGCAGCTGTGGCCTTAATCTGCGCCCGTCGTTCCTCACTTAGCGAGATGCCTTTTCTTGCCCTATTGCGCTCAGCGTTGCCCTCATTGAACTTCTTCATTCTTTCTGAAAGTTGTTGCTTTAGCTCAGGAGAGTGATTGGGCTTACGTCCCTTGAATTGACGAGAAATTAGCTCTCGACGCGGGTCATCGGGTGCCCACTTTTTACCGCGTTGTTGACTGCCCAAATGTGCCAACTGATCCTTGGTCATGATACGGCCGGGCACACCCTCCCCACCATCCGTAGCATTCACCAGAACGCCAGTTCCTAGATCTTGGCGGCCATATTTTGCAATGAGTTCCTTCTCATGAGTACACGCTTCATCCCAAGAAGATTGGTCAAAAACTATATAGAGAACTCGGCCACCCTCACGCTCAATCTTCGCGCGGATACGCTCAGCCCACTTATTCGCTTTCTTAGCCTTGTATCGGCTACAACGGCCCACGCCCGCATAGAAGGGAATGCCGTTTGGGCGCACGAGCAGGTAGGAATAGACCTTCCCACTACGCAAGTTCCGAGGCACGGTACTTCCTTTTGAGCTTTTGTCCGGCTAGGCCGCGAAGGTACTTACTCAGCTCACAAAAACCCCATTCCACCGTATGGAGCGTCCAACGGGGCCAAGCCTGCGGCCAATAGCGCTCCTCCCGGGAAGCATACAGGAACTCAGTCATAATGCCAGTCATTACCCGACGATCTGCTTGAGCATGGCGGCGGTAGACCTGCCCATCGCCGTGGAGTAGCATGCCAATGCCCAGGGAGCAGCCTGGGCCGGGGTTGGTCCAGGTATCCAGGTCTCGCGCGGCGCGGAGAATGTGAGTGTGGGTAAGGTCGACCACCACTTCATTGGCGGTAAATTGACCAATATAGGGGAAAGTGCAGAGCAGTTCCCACAGGCTTTCCTGAGTGCAGAAGCCCCAATCGTTATTACGGATCCAGTCCATGATGGAGGCTTCGCGCATTTTGGCCTCACTGAGCTGATACAGCACGCCGTCTATTTTATTTAGTTTCGGCGCTGTTTTTATCATGTAAGCCCCTGTAACCACAGGGAAATTAGCTTCTGCGCGTTCAGTAAGCAGTCGCCGCCATTCCGGGAAATTATAGTCTTCGTTGAGCAGGAAGGGCTTGAGAATCTCGCCGGTCTCAACGCGATTGAAGGCACGGAAAGCGATCGTGGCCATGACCACGCGCGGTTCCATGCTCAGCTCGTTGCGGATATTTTCCCGGAACCAAGTCGTGGTGCGGTCGTCCTCGCGGAACACGTTGCAGAACCGCCACATGGCCAGCACCGGGTCGGTGGTCCAGGGGGCCGGTTGCCCTAACCGCCGCCGCAGCATAATGTGGTAACGCTCACGGGAGAAATCGAAGAAGCGCTGCAGGTGCGCTTCCGTTACAATAGCGTGCTTATTGCGGGCCACGGGGCTCACCTCTTGGGGCATTCTTCCAAGGCTTTACGGATACCCCAACATTCATCTAGGCAGTGTGCCAACCGCTGCACGCGCTCTTCGTTATTTACCCGTCGCCATGTTCGCGCTGAATCAGACTCGGCACGGCACCCGGCTTGGCACAGTTTCAGTACGCCGCGACCATATTGGCAATCCACGCCGATCTCCGGCCCGTCGAGGCGCTGGGCATGACTGGGCCCAGCGCCGAGGAGAAGAAGCGCGAGGGCTAGCTTATTCGTCGACTTTGTCATAGGTCGCTTCAAAGATATCCGGCTTGCAAGGATAGATCTCGCCCTTCACGCCGCGAATGATGAAGTCGCCAAAATCCGCCGTCATCACCCCCTCAAGAGTTTTGATGGACATGGAAAAGCCTGAACCGCCAATAGCAAAGTGGTAGCTCGCACGACCTTCCACTTCAGCCTGCTGAAGCCAATCCGGTGCACGTTCGCCGCTCTTGGTTCCCCAAGCCTCAACTTCCACCGCCTTCTTGCGATATTTCGCCATTACGCCGCCACCGCCTCCTTACGCAGCTCCAGCAGCTCCAGGACGGTCGGAACGCATTCCGCCCGGCTAATGCGCCGCACCGGTACGCCGGCCGCCTCGAGCTTACTACACGCCCGTATAACCTCGCCGTGCCGACGCACGGTGTTGTTCGTATTGAACTCCGGAGGTTGGCCCTTCCGCGCGCGCCGGTCCCTGACAGACTGCACGCAGGTCTCCACCGTTTCGGTAAGCTCCAGGACGGTGAAATCCTTCTTACCGAGCCAGTCCCACAGCCCGAGCACCTGCTTGGTGTCATGGCTGAGCAATAGCCCTTCGAAGATCACGTGTTGACCTTCGCTGTAGCGAGTCCGGATCAGTTCTGTGATGAAAGCATAAGAAGGTAATGTGTCCAGTCCGCCGCAATCTGCGCCATAGTGGCCGAGCACCGCCACGTCCGGATGACCCTTGAACTGACACAGATAGAACAGTGGGTTCTTGCGCTTTTTGCCGAACACGGCCGGGTCGGCCAGGAAGGGGTCAACGCTATCAGCCCGCTCCATAATGGAGCGGACCGCTGTGGACTTACCGGAGCCGCTAGTGCCCCGTATATTTACCAATTGGGGCATTACGCCGCGGCCTCCTCAGGAGCACCGTCCGTGCTGGCGGTGGCCGCCGCCTGCAGGCCGGCGACTTGCGCGTCGCCCTTCTTGAGTTCCTGCCATTCGCGAGCGAAGCGCGTGGAAGCTTCCACGAGCTGACCCATAATGGTCATAAACTCCTGGGTTTCCGGCTTCTGGAACATCGGGTCGCCGATGCGGCCCAGGGGGGTGGTCAGGTAAGCGGCCAGCGGCCGGGCGCGCGCATAAACCGGGCCAAGCTCAGCGGCGAGGCCGTTTTCCTCCCACAGCGTTTCCAGCCGACCCATCTGGCCGCTGTCCATGTAGAGGATAATCTCCGCCCGCCGTAGCATGTCCACGGTCACAGACTTGGAACGATGCAATGAGAGGTCCAGACCCTCATTTTCCATCGCCCAGTCGCGCACCTTCTTCGGGGAAGGTTTGGACCTTTCGTCCGCGGGCTTGAAGCCTGCGCAATGAACATCCGTAAGACCTGCCCGTTTCATCACTGCAACGGCCATAGGTGAACGGCAGATTGCTCCGTGGCAAAGTACCAGAACTGTCATTCGTCGATTCCTCTTTCATGCTTCGAACAAAACGCAACGTAGCCGCTTAAGCCAACGCAGCATGTGGATTATTGCTCCGGCGCATTGATTATCGCGCTAAGCCGCGCGCGGTGCTTCTCCCAAGCGTCCTCCGGCGAGGAGTAAGCCTCACCGCGGCGCTGACACGCGCAAATCGCCGCGCACTGCCGCATGGTGATCTCCACCGCGCCGGCCGCCACTGCTCGACTGCGCTTACTCATGGCAATGTCGTAATGGTTGCCGCTCGGAACCTGCTGAAACCAGCGTCGCTTCACGCCAATCTGATCCGCCATGGCGTGCAGCTCCGCTTCCGTATCGGCGATCATGTGCGACATCTTCATGCCGCGGTAGCGCCCCATCGGCATGGCGTACATGTCGTCGACGTAAACGGTCATTTTGGCAACGAGTCGCGCAACATTGCCGCACGTTCCTTTGCCGCCCGGATATAATCCACGTCAAGGCTTTCGCCATGAAGGTTGACCAGCCGATCGACCAGAAATTCGATCAGGGTTGGCGTGTCATTGATAGCCGTGCCGCCGCGAATCGCGCGCGCCATTTCGGAGCCGCGCAACGTCTCCGGAGTGGGCTCCCAACGGCGGAGAAAGCCATCGGCGTCTTCGGCATAAAAGACCTGAGCCGCCATCATTCGAAATTCGCCTATTCTTGCGTTATTCACCATTTTAGTGATCTCTCCCAAGCTTCATCGTCAAAACTGTTTTCTTCTATCGCTTTGATATTCCTAGCGATCTGCTCTTGCTCCAGCGACCCGTCATGGCAGGTCGCCCGGTAGCGGATTTCCAGGGCATGGTCGTAGGGCGGGAACTCCGGGAAGCCGGCCAACACGCCCTGGAACGGCTTGTGTGGCTTGAAGGTCTGATAGGGGTCTAAGGCGGAGGGCCGCAGTCCCCAAGTTGGGCAAAGCGCGCACAGCAGGTAGTGCTCGCACCAATCGAAGCAGTGGCTGAGCTCGTTGATGTCCAGCGTGCCCGAAAAGTGGCGGAACTCGATTGTCTCAGTTTCTCGCAGCTGGCGGATATTGACTGCGGCGCGCGCCTGGGCATGCCACATCGGGTTGCCCTTACTGTCCACGGGCACCTCCGCGCGGAAAAACTCCTCCACGGTGTGCGCCTCGATCATCTTCGCTGTGCGCTGCGGGGTCAAGACCGTCTGGTGGGACCGCTTACGGCGCTTATAGCGGCGCAGCGCACCCTGCCAGGAGAGCTCCGTGCCGTAGTCGTCGCCATTCGGGTAGGGAATGGGCTCAATGATCGGAAGCACAATCGGAAGCCAATGCGCGTTGTAGAGTGCAAGGCGCTTCAGCGCGCGGAGATCTTCTTTGAGGCCTGGAACCCGGATATGCAAATGTAGGTTGCTGCGGTAATTCACACGAGCACTAAGGTCCCACTCCAGGATCTGCAGCAGGCACCCCATCTGGCCAGAGATTGAATTGGTGGCCGGCGTGTTGATCTCACCACCATAACCATAGAGGCGGCCCTTGGGGTCATTGGCGATGCCGTTGCTATTGACGATCGTGACATCGCGGTCGTCCCACTTATAGCCGGCCGGTAGCGGCTTGCGCCGGTCGATGTCGGCGAGCTCGTGCTCCGCGCCGTATGTCCAGCCCTCGTGGGAAAACGCCATCGCCTCAGCCTCAATTCGTTGCTTCAGCAATCTTATACGCGGCCCAGCCGGCCCCGGCCGTGCCGTTCTTGCTGCCTCCGCTAGCGACGAAGATGTTCGGCATTACCTCTTCGACCAGGCATGGATCTTTCAAGCCACGAATGTAAGGACGTAAACCAACAATCTCGGTAGCATCCTCAGGGGGCATGTTCACAAATTTAGCACAACGCTCACGAGAAGCCGCAATACGTTCCGGGGTCAGTGAGCTCTGCTTTAGCGCAGTGCCATCGCCCGCCCATGTTTCATACGGTGCCCGGTTCAGGGCCACCAATTGCCGGTATGGAGCCCACGGAGCGATGCGTGGGCGACCATCCTCAGGGTCTTCGGTTTTCCACGTAAATGCCACACCAGCCTGAGCTGTTAAGTTATTGATTGTGCATAACTTCGAGCTCCACACGCCAGCAGCCACCACCACGCTTCTGGCATGGATAATGCGACCATCGCTGCACCGAACCCAAGGAGATTCACCAACACCGACTTCCACAACTTCGGCCGGCTCAAAACGCCCTGCTTTGAGAATGGCACGTGGTGCAACCCAATAGACGGAAATGCTCTTGGTGAAGCCTGCAACTAGAATACGAGCCTCTAGCTCATGGAGGCCGTAAAGCTCGTCCAATACGGAGAAAGCTTGGGCCATTTCCTTCTTAGACATCTTGCCCAACCACTGGGGTCTTACAATGCAAGCTGCCGGAGCTGAGCCCGAGAGAGGCTTCTCCGCGTCCAGTATCAACACGCTTTGACCTTGGCGGCGCAACCACAATCCAATAGTGGTACCAAAGATGCCGGCTCCCACAACGATGGTATCAAAATTGGTCATTTGCTTCCTCGATGGGAACGACTTCCCAGCCGACCTTCTTTGCGTTGAGCTTCCGCTTGTTCCCTGACCCTCTGGCGCTCTGAATCACTCCAGGTTCGAGGGGGTACTTTGCCCTCAACTTGCATGGCAATCATGCGTTCAGATGCAGCTTGGCGTTGTTCTTTGGATAGTGGTTTGCGGTCAGCCGATAGTTTACGGCCACGCTCTGGAAGCCCTTCCCATGTCGCTGCACGCCACGTTGGTGTGCCAAGGCGACCTTCTTTATGTGCTCGCTTCGCCGCCTCAGAACAACGGAGACGACCTTCAGGGGTCATGCCTTTCGGGCGGCGTACCACTTTGCCTAGATTGAAGAGAAATTCAGTTTGTTCCGCGTGGAAGCTCTCCCGATCCAGGAGCTGCTCTTTTTCGCAAGTTTCTACAATTTCAAAGGCAAAATTACCTTCCCCGAACACATTCCAGGCAAATTGAAGCACTTTGTTAACACAGATATTTTCCTGGAGAGTTCTGCGATGGTGCTTAAGGCGTTGCTCAATATCCAGCGCACTTCCGATATATGCATATCCTGAAGTGCAACAGCGTATTCGATACACGCCGCATATCTTCTGGCGTTTCATGCGGCCACCTTCTTCTCGGCGGGCAACTTGGGCATCGCGGCGCGGAAGAAGCCGGCCACCTCACTGACTTCCGCCCAGGGCAGCAGCCCTTCCCGGATCTCCCGGATGTCATTGTAGAGCGGATAGTGCCCGTTCATGTGGGACTTCCACTTGCACAATATTGATTCGACTTCCTGAAGTCCAATTGGCCGGTCGCCCACCGGTGGAGCTGGGTAATTGGAGAAATGCTCTTCTAAAGCTTCAAAAACTGCTTTCACGGCTTCCGGTTTTACTGAAGCTGTTTCGGGAAAACCATTGCGTTGCCGTACAAGACGTTCCGCAGCTTTGACAGGATCTGTGTAGATGGTGACATCATCATAATTGAACTCGACCCGACGCAGTTGTAGCCGGTCAATCATGTCCGCCAGCTTGAAGGCAATCCACCCTCCGAAGCCGCGGTGGGTGCGGACTCGCTCAGAGATATCAGCGAAGGTAGTGGGGTGGCCACGCTCACCGTCGGCCGCATATTGCCATATCACGTAATCCAGGAAGTGCTCAGGCTCTCTGTGGTAGCGGTCCCAAAGCGCCTTGCAGCTGTCCACCGCCTGAGCCCCACGCCAGTGCCGGCGCTCATGCCCGCGCGGCCACCGCTCACCGACCGGCGAGGGCTCCTCGTTCCAGGCCGCTACCATCAGCGCCTTAAAGAACGCCTCGCCTTCGAACTCGCTAAGGTAGCTAGCCACGCCGCAATGGTAGAGGCAGCTATAGGCGAGGATCCACCGCGAGAGGTGTTCCTGGCTGAGAACGTCGCCCTCCATCATGGTGTAGAGCGCGCAATAGACCGGGTCGAGGTCATTGCTCTGGATCAGGATTTTGCCGAATTCTTCAATGCTCAGGCGCTGGTGATTTTGCATTATCGCTTCCGCAGATGGTTGGTAGGGCTTCTTCAAGCTGATCAAGGTCGATATAACTGGTGAGAACAGCGATGAGCTGGTGGCGCGGGAGGTGCGCCAGGGCCGTGTCAATTTGCAATACAGCCTCGCAGCGCCGTCTCAGGAGAGGCTCAAGACTGGCCAGGAAATCGCTCATTTTTACCTCATATATTCACGCATCTCAGCCAATATCTCCCGACCAACATAAACCTGTTCTTGTTCGCCCGCCTCTGGCCAAGGCTTGTATTGCAACCCCTTAAACGCGACGGCCATTCCAGCAGCGACGGCCTCCAGCACGGCGCGTTCCCGTTCCACAGTGATACCCATGCGCTCGCAAAACTCCGGCAGGTCGTCGGTCGGCCATTCCGTGGGAAGGCCCAGCAGGCGTCTTAACTCCGGGAAATTGTCCACGCCGTCGCCGAGCTTACGCTGGGTCTTCATGTGTTCGACCATGCCTCGATAGGCGAGGCCAGGGCTCTGCAATTCCACCAATGCCAGGTAGCAATACAGCCCGCGACGAATGCCGTTCACCCGCCGCCAGTGCTTGGAGCCATCTTCCTCGTTGCGGGTAATGAGCTCAAAACCGAGCGTAGTGAGGTCGAGCGCGCCGGTATCGCCCATAGGCATTGGTCGGCCCGCGGCGACTTCCTTGGCCCCCTCTACCGCGAAGCGCTCTAGCACCTTCGCCCGGCCGGCCGCGCGCCGGCCTGAGGACTTCGTGCCATAGTTCTCCATAAGCAGCACAAGGTTCCAAGTCGCGCCCTGTAGCAGGCCAATATCGCCGGCCAGGATAATGCGGCGTCGCCAAGCCTGATAGGCACTGACGCCGGCCATGATCAGTAGAGTGAGGCCCATAGCCGGCCAGAGCCAATCGGCAGTGGGGGTAAAGCGCTCGAAGAACAAGTGCACAATTAGGATTGATAGTAGGGCGAGAATAACGGCCTCCACAACTACACGGTATTCTCGCTTGCGTATCACATTTTCCTCGCTATTGTACTTCCCCCTCCCGTCATAATGACATGAGCCAACGTGACCTTCTCATAGAAAAGGTGGTGCCGAGCTAGGGGTATCAGCCATTTCAGGTTCGGAATAACCGATAGTTCATAAATGTTCTGTGGGTACTGCACCGATAAATAGCGCACACGCGCTAAGGGCTCATCCGTTTGCTGCCGCGCATCCAGGAATGCTGTACCATCGCGCGCCGCAAAGAAATGCAAGAAGTGGGCACCATATTCAACGCAGGCAAATTCAGACCACTCCACGTCCACGCCGGCTTCCTCAATGCACTCCCGCCCCATAGCGGCGACCGGAGCCTCGCCAGGATAAATCTTCCCACCAATGCCATTAAGATAGCCAACCTGCCAAGCCGGCCGCTTTTTCTCAATTAACAACAAACTCTCTCCGTCCTCAGAAAACAAAAAACCGACCACAAAGTGATCGGCTTTTGCTGGAATTATTTCCGAGGAGGTTACGCCGTTCTCTGGGCTCTCCACGCATTCCACTCCTTCGTATCCATCAGGAAGATAATCTTATTGTCGCCTTCGCCTTCCTCACGGAGGGCATAGCCGATATAGGTGTGCAGCAGCCTCACAAGGCCATAAGCACGCGGCTCCAAGCGATAGGGCTTGTCGCCGTTGCGCTTATCCCAATCCGCGATCAGCTCTTCCACCTTACCGAGCGTTGCACCGGCCTTAAGCAGGTCGCGAGCCTCAGCACGCAGTGTACCCGGCTTCAATGCCTTAAGTTCGTCGCGCGGCGGGTAGTTGAACACCTTCTGGCGCTTTTTACGCTCCGGCGTCGTGACGAAGCGCGCTTTGACCTCAGCCTGGATCCGCTCCAAGCGCTTCAGGGCGACTTCCCGAGAAGCGAAGCGCGTGACTGGCGTAGCATCAACCATCTTGGCCAGACGGTTATACTGCTCGACGAGATCTTTATTGGAAACTGGAGCCTTAACGGCTGTACGGGTAAGTTCCTGCAGCATTTTATTCCCTCCTAGTGGGTTAAGGAACCACCCTCAACCACCGCAGAAGCAACTTTACTGCTGCCGGGCGCAGAAGTCAAGTCCTAGATTGTGTATAAACCACATCCTCACGATTCGTAGTTGCCGAAAAGCCTCTGTCCGGTGGGGTCGTGACGGGCAAGGCGATCAGGCGGCGGCCATGACTCTTATGAGCCTGGAGAGTAAACCCCAGTTGCGGCAGCTTTTTCCGCAGACGATACGTCATAGCGGACACCACCCTCACGGCCGAATTGGGCTCTTCTGCTCCGACATTTACCCACATCGCGAAGATGATTGCGTCCAAACTGACCCATTGGCCGGGCTTGACCAACAAACGCGCCAGCAACGTATATTCTGAAGGGGAGAGTTGAACTGACCTCGAGCCTCGGATAGCGCGCTTAGTGAAGCGGTCTGCAGTCAAGCCCACCACAGGCAGTGATTGACCGCAGCAAGGGCAGTGGCTTGGATTGATATAAGCCGGGCTCATCCCGTACCCCGCATCAGGCGTTCCATATCTGCTAGGGTGATTTCCGTCACGATGACCTTCACCTGAGGGTTCGGCTCAGGCTGCGGTTTCGGCTTAGCCGCGATAAAGTCGTAATCCACGAGGATTTCCTTGGTCGCTTCCACAATCTTACGGGTATTGCGCACCAAAGTGATTTTCCGGCGCACCTCTTCCAATTTTTGGGTAAGAAGGCCCGCAATGAAATCCTGCTTGCCCGGCGTCTTACGCTTCCAGCGCTTGACTACGCGGCGTATCTTTTTCTCTGCGCTGCGAATTGCATTGATCTCGTCGTCGAGTTCCTTGAGCTTTTGTTCGCACATTTCTATGCAAATCGCTTGCAAATTGTCGAAAGGGGTGAGGTTGTCGTTAAACACAACATACTGCACAACAGAGTTCAGGAACATCAGAACTTTGTTCTGAAACTCTTCTTCCTCGCTGGCTTTCGGCTGCGTTTCTCCGGTCTCGTCGTAGTGCGCCCGCTTCGTTTCATCCTTCAGCACATTATAGGCGAGCTGCAATTGTTGAAACTTTTGCTCGGAGCCGCCTTTATCAGGATGATGTACTTTAGCCAGGCGCATATAAGCAGCTCGAATAGCAGTAATGGGGGCTTTCGGATCCACGCCAAGGATTTCGTATAGATTCATGAGCCCCGCCCTCCAGAATAAGCTAAGGGCCGGACGTAAGCCGGCCCCCGTAACACGCTTATACAGGGTGTTGCAGCTCAAAACTCTCCCCTACAGGGCCGCGCTTTGAACTTGCAGGTATATTGCGGCGTCAATGTGTAGGGATCACGGTCGCAGAGGTAGCGTTTATCCCCAGCACGTGCTGGATTAGCGTAGCTGCGGTCCCAGCGCGATTCGACGTCAGAGACCCAGCCCAGCCGGGCATCCCGTTCTGCGCGCGGCCGGCCGATCTTCTTCTGGCCATGGCCAATCACATAAGGCTTGCACATAGCGCCACGCGGCTCGTCATAGCGCTGACTAACTGCATAACGCCGCCGCTGGGAGGCGTAGCGAGCCCGCTCGTCGGCGAGGGCACGCGCTTCCCGCCGTAGCCGGTCCCGGCGCTCCGTACGTCCCTCGTGCCGCTCTGCGGCTTCGTAGCGCCGCTGAAGACGCCGGTCCCTAGCTCGGGACGCCCGGTAGCGATCTTCCGCCTCCAACTCACGGAGCCGGCGTGTGCGCATTTTACGCGACATGAGCGCCATCTCGCGCTGTTCCGCCTGATCGCGCTTCCACAGTTGGTAGTCGCGCTGCAACTGGCGCTCGTAGCTCATAGAAGCGGGCTTCGGGGCGTAATAGTTGATGTTGGGACGGTAGTCAGAAGGGCCATCAGCGTTCGCGGGGGAGGGAAGAAGGAAAACAGAAAGCAACGCGAGGATGTATTTCATGATTGCAGCCTTAGAGTTCGTTACACCTTTAGGAAGGTGCTCGTAACTCTAAGGCATCTCAGCTTAAAAAGCTCCCCCTAGCCTTCAGATTTATTTCTGTTCGGAAGAAGGAAGTTGAATTCCTGAGTAATCACCATCTCGCCGGTGAAGATCTGACCGCCATTATCAACGTCTTTGATCTTACCGCCACCGACTGTATTGTCCAGTGCATTCTCCAGCATTTGCCGACCAAAGTGAGTCAACACGCCAGTGATGGGGTCATACAGCCGCGCTTCAATAGCGTTCCGCACATCTACTCGGGACGATTCTCTCACAGGTGCACCTCCGGCCGCTCGTCCTCGTCCGTCCAGCCGTGGAGCACTTCCCAATCGGTGGCGAGCATATCCCGCTGGGAAGCCAACCAGCCCATCTGGATAGAGCCATCCGCCGTGCACATAGTGAGGCAGGGCTGCACCCGCGCATAGCCACCGCGCCGCTCCGCATATTCGCGGTTCGCGCCCGACCAAAACTTCTCCGCGGGTAGCGATTCGGAGCCGGGCGAGTAGGCGATCCACATATTGCGGCCGTTCCAGCCGGTCCGGCGCGCGCGGAAGCCGAGCTCCAGGGCCGCGATCACGTCGCCGAAGCGCAAGGCTGAGCTCGACGAGAGCGCTGCAGCAGTTTCCTGGTAGGGGAGATTCAGGACGCTCGGGCTCGCCGCGGCCGGCTCAGCATGCTTCTTGGCCTGCCCGACCTGATACGGCATCCAGGTGCAGTGGTCGCGCCCATAGGGGCGGGCCTCGCCTTCCTGGATCAACGGCACAAAGCTCGCGGAGTGCGCCTGACCAATATGGTCGAGGTAGCCGACGGCAATATGGGTTTCATCGTGCACGTTGGCGACGAGGGCCGCGCAAGGCTTATTGCTGTCGCCATTGGCGGGATAGTACCAAACGACCCGGCCGACGGTCGGTTCAATTCTCATGCTGTAAATCCTTGTCCTGAGGGTCTTAGCTTCTTGAAGAGTACGCCCGCGCGCGCCGCAGCGACCAGCGGCGGCCGGCCCACGCCCTTCACCGCGCGGATGGCGGGCAGGTTCGCCCAATTGTAGCGGGAGTTGTCCGGCCAAGCGACCGAAGAGCCGCCTTTGGGCTCGGGTATCTTGAGTTGCCGCTTATGGTGCACGTTTCTTCTGAGTGTCAATGTGAAATTCTCCCACGTGTTTTCTGAGTAAGTCAACGCGGCACTCTGGTGGCTTGTGCCCAGGGCAGAGCGCGACGAGGTGGCCGGCGCGGCGCACCACCTCCGCCCGAACCACGACGGGCGGAATGCCATAAGTGAAGACGATGATGTGGCCGGCCTTTACGACGCGGCCGTCCTCATCCTTGATCTCGGGCATTGTAGGAACCAATCAACGGTTCAATGGCCTGGAGAAGAGCCGCTTCTGTACGGCCACCCTTCTTGATATGCGCGCCATATTGGCGGGCCGTCTCCAGAACGTCGGCGGCCGTCACGGTAAAGGTATCGTTGATCCACTCATTCAGCTCTTTGAGCTTGGCTTCGTCCATTGCGGCCCCCTAGACGCAAAAAAGGCTCAGGTTGTTTAACCTGAGCCTTCGCATTGAGATGTGTCAGAACTTAGTCGAGGCCGACTTCCTTGCCGCCGACCTTGAACAGCAGGCCGCCCATAACTTCAAGCTTGCCGGGGTCAGCGTTCAGCTCGTCCCAGCAAGGATCGCTTGCGCCACTCTTACCGGACCAAGTCTTGTCGTCGAACACGGTATACCGGCCGGCGATGCGCAGATAGGCGTTGTCGCTGATGGAAGTCAGGCGCGATTCCAGGCCAACTTCGCCGAAGAAGCCAGAGAAGGTCTCCTCCTGGGTTGGGTTGCCGATGATGTTGATGTCAACATCAACTTCGCGGTAGCCACCCGCCACGTAAAGCAGGTTGTTGCTGTTCAGCAGCTTGCCGATGCGAATCGCGCCACCCCAACCGAACTGCTCCTCGACGGAAGCGACTTCGCCAACACCGCCGATATTGAAAGTGGTTTCGCTGCCGGACATACCGACAAAACCGTACACGCCGACCACAAACTGGCCAATTTGCTTGTCCGCACCGAGCTGCAGCTCACCGAACAGGCCCTCGCCACCGAGGCCATCGACCTTGCCCTTGTTATATCCGGGCGAACCATCGCCGTAGACATGGTCCAGGCTCAGCTCGGTATTGCTGATGCCATAACCGCCGAACGCGCCAAGCCAGATGCCGGTCCACGATTTCTCGGAAGCCGTCTCGATTTTGACTTCCTTGACGTTGGAACCGGCCTTGCGGTCATAGGCGTCGGCCGCGACGACCGCACTGCCGCTGAGCAGCAGTGCGGCAAAGCCGCCCAGAATTGAATTCTTCATGAGATTACTCTCTCCGTTGTATCAATCACCGCGCCACCCCCCATCAATGACGCGGCGCAGGCGTTAGGCGACCTTAATGCTGCGACTCACGAGTCGGTGTGCTGGATAGTGTTGGTTTTAGCGTGGCAATGGAGGCTTAGTTGCTAATCGGCAACGCAAAAGGTCGCCCCGAGGTACCAGGGCGACCTTAAGAGTTCGCAGGGCCAGAAGACCTACAGCGTAGATCTCACCCCTACCTCCGTCAAGCGCATTCCCTCTGGCCGTCCGGGCCAATGGTACAGGCCATTCCGCCCTCTTCGGCCGGCTCAGCCTTTCCCATCAGGATGCCCATCTTCTTCCCCGACGGCCGGAAGGTGGTGCAGCTCTTGCAGCCCGCCTGATAGCTCTGCAGGTAGATGTCCTGGAACTGCTCCCAGGTCACTTCCTTGCCGACATTGATAGTCTTGCTCACAGATTGGTCTACCGACTTACTAACCGCGGTCAATACGTCGATATGCTGCTGGAGAGAAACCTCTTCCATTTTCCGGCCCTTGACCCCTAACTGGCCATAGGCGTAGTCCGTCACCGCGGTCCGGACCGGCTCCGACGAACCGGGGAAGCGGATGAAGCGTTCGCCCTCGTGCTCGAAGACCGGCTCCAGGCCCGAGCTCACGTTATCCATGGTGAGAGAGATGGTGCCCGTGGGGGCGATGGAGATCAGGTGCGAGTTACGAATCCCGTGGCGTTCGATCAGCGCTTGGACATCACCATCGAGTTCCGCGAAGTGACGTGATTTTCGGAACTTAGCGAAGTCGAAGAGGGGGAAGGCACCACGCTCCTTAGCCAGCTTCGCGCTGGCGCGATACGCCTCGTTGCGCATCACCATGGTCACCCGCGCGGAAAACTCCACGAACTCCGGCGTGCCATACGCCCAACCTTGCGCTTCGCCCGCGTTGGCGAGGCCCGTGAAGCCCAGGCCGATACGGCGCTTGGACTTCATCTCCTGCTCTTGCATGTAGAGCGGATAAGTGGTCACGTCGATGACGTTGTCCATGGCCCGGACCGCGACCGGGATATCCTCCACGAACTGATCCCAATCAAACGAATAGACCCGGCCGGTGACGCCATTACCGCCGATCGCGATGTCGCTCAGCATCGCGGGCTTCAGGTACTTCGCCAGGTTGTGCGAGCCCAGCAGGCAGGAGCCGAAGGCCGGCAGCGGCACTTCACCGCAAGGGTTGGAGCCGATGATCTCTTCGCAGTAGCGCAGGTTGTTGTCCTGATTGATGCGGTCAATGAAGAACACGCCGGGATCGCCCCAATCCCAGGTGGAGCGCATCATCGTCTCCCACAGCTCCTCCGGGTCAACATGGCCATAAGACTGCCCGCCATGACGCAGCTCAAACGGCCGTTTGGCGGCGAGGCATTCCATAAATTCGTCGGTGACTTGCACGGACAGATTGAAGCGGGTCAGGTAGTTGGGGTTGCCCTGCTTACAGCGGATAAATTCCAGGATATCCGGATGGTCGATGCGCATCATCCCCATTTGCGCGCCGCGCCGCTCGCCGGAGCTGGAGATGGTGCCGCCCGCGGCGTCGAACATCTCAATGAAGCGCACCGGGCCGCAGCTATGCGAGCCGAGCTTCTTGATCAGCGCGCCGTTGGGCCGTAGCTGGGAGAAATTGTAGCCGATACCGCCGCCCATGCGGAGCGTGGCCATCGCTTCCGTGAGCCGCTTCATGATTGAGCCGTCGCCTTCCAGCAGGCTGTCCTCGATCACGCCGGAGTGGTAGCAGTTGAGCAGCGTGACGTTTTTCGCCGCGCCCGCGCCCGACCAGATGCGCCCGGCCGGCGACCAGCGCATGGCCCCCATCATCTCACGCAGCTCGCCGTAGTGAACAGAGCCATCCGAGATCGCGGAGGCAACGCGACCGGTGGCTTCTCGGTAGGATTCATGCCGACCGCGGTATTTGGCTGCATGAACCGCGTCGGCGGCCGGCGTAACCGGCCCGAACTTCATGTGTTCCATTTTTGTGGATATTCCCCGTATTTACGCTAGTGGTAGCGCTATTTTACCTTACGGGGGGCTAATTGTAGTGGGTAAATTCGCCGCGGTGGGCTATATTGCACACGTCACAACGTGATCACGTTGTGACGTGATGGGGGCCGAGAGGAGGAATCGAACCTCCGATTTCCAAGAGGGCTCGAACCTCCTCAGTAAGCGATCGCTTTCTAGACAGGAAAGCAAGCGATTGCTTACTGTTGCAACCCGCATCTCGGCATAGGGGGAGCGTTGGGGGCGGGAATCGAACCCGCGGCGCTATCGCAGGCCTCACGCAGTGTATCAGCCTGGAGATTTAAGACACCGGATGCGTCCGGCCGCTCTCCCACTGAGCTACCCCAACAAAAGGGGAGGGTACTAGGTTAGGATGCCTCCACCCCGTTCCCAACTCCTCCAACGCACGAGCTAGAGTGCACAACCGGCTCGCCGCCTAACCGGATGCTTGCGCAGGGCCGGAATGGGAATTGGTTTCCAGGGATGGGATCGAACCACCGACCAACGCATTAACAGTGCGCCGCTACTACCACTGAGCTACCTCGAAAGCAATAAAGGTGGGAAGACTTACGTCCTTACCCCAAAACGATGCAACCGTCAGGGGCAAAATCAGCTCACATAGGTCTAATCTTACGAGCACATCATAGTTGCACATATTTCGCTCGCCTGGATGCCTACCGCTTGTTGCCGAGGGGCTTTTCCCGGTTACTTGGTACCAGTTTTCCGGGGGTTTTGCCCTTCCCACCCAAGAAGAGCTTAGCTTATTCGACCTCAGTCGGCTCTCCCCGAACCTTTTCTGCGGAGGTATTCTTTCACCAAGGCATGGGCATTTTGCTTCTTCGTGCCCATTGCCTCAGCCGCTAGGCTATAGCTGCCCAACTTTTGGTACAAGGTATATGCCTCAGTCATGCGGCGCGTTGCCATCTTCAGAGGAAGCCCCGGACCTTGGGGGTGGGCAGGATTATAGCGGAAGCCGGCCGGCCAAATGAAGCTCAATCCCCGACGCAACACCTCTACGCCCAGGGCAGTCAGTTTATAGGCTCCCGAGGATTGCACGATCATGCCGTGCTGCTCGTAACTTGCGAGCCGCTGCGTCAACGACGCCCCGCGCCAGGGGCAAGTCGGTTCAAATTGAATGCGCGTCCGCCCGATAACGGGGCTCAGCCGCTTAAGAACATCAATATCAGTGGAGTCATAATAGGGAAGCTGCATGGAAAGCCTGTCAAATTGGTGGAGATGACGGGAATCGAACCCGCTTAATAAGCACACAACACCCAAGCCTTACGACAATTGTGCTGCCCCATCTGTTGCGCGTGCCGCTTACCGAAGAGATTCAGATGGACTTGCGTAGCCTATTGGCTTTTCACCTTACTGGTTCCACGCACCAGCGCCATGCCAATGGCGTCATCCCCATAAGGGAACGTGAGCGGCACGCCACGGACTAGAACCGGCGCGTCCGCAACTGTTGGCCTAGCGACACCCTCCCCGGCCTTGTCGGATCATGGGGGCCAGCGCGCTCCTTATCCGCTGGATTACCTAGTGGCCGCTCACGTTCATTGCTCGACCTGGTAGATGCCCAAATGAGTTAGCACCTGCCCGCATTAGCTACCTTACGGGCCTGGGAACTCTATACGTTTCCCATAGAGGGCTGGCGACAGTTTTTACCGAGCGCTCCGCCGTCCCCTTTCCCGTAAGGCAACACCAATATAGGTGCCCGCCCGGCGAGCGTAAATGCTTAACCTGGGGGCGCGGTGGGCTAACCCACCGCGCCCTACAAGGCCCCAGCCTACCAATTAAGCCGAATATTAAGCTTTTCAACGAACAAACCCACAC
>Ga0307517_10000202_pt1 | contig 100627 bp, 104 predicted proteins | sample 23_EM_MG_FD_194515 | JGI IMG/M metagenome (GOLD analysis project Ga0307517, IMG submission 194515) | Populus trichocarpa ectomycorrhiza microbial communities from riparian zone in the Pacific Northwest, United States - 23_EM | ecosystem: Host-associated > Plants > Roots > Unclassified... | reverse complement strand
GTTTATTTGTTTTATGTAGGCGGTGATGGAGTTTTTTATGTTTTTAGGGTTTTCTAGGCCATACTTTAGGGTGCTTGCCGGGATTTTCCCATAATAAATCCAGGGATTTAACAAAAAAAAAAAAAACGACAAGCCGCGGACCACGCGATTCGAGAGCGAAGAACGAGCTGGACCCCTGTGTCGACTCCGGCTGTGGTAGTCGCGCAAGCCTTGGTTCCATCATAGCCGCCACCACCAACCATGGCCCCACCCCATGGAACAAAAAACCGGCGTGATAGCGCGTATCCGACTCTCACAGCCTCCTTCTAACGGCTTCCTTCATGCGGCTTCCCTCCAACTCGGGCACGAGTCTTAACGGCATTGCTGGACTGTTTACCTGAGCAATGAAACAATCGCCTGCGCATGCCGAGTAGTACAGGAACCGTAGTCAACTTGTCATACAAGACCTCTCCTGGGTTCGCGCATTGGTCCCCGCTAACAATCTGGTGATAAAAAAGTCATAGAATATCGCACAGGAGATAAACCGTGATTGTAATTCAAAAGAAGAGGAAAGAACAACCTTATAATACCAATATCTCAGGTTGTGAAGCAGAGAAGAGCAATAACATGGCTAGGCGCACAATTAGTGACAAGAGTCCTGCATTCCGTTTATTTATTAAGCCAAACTCCAGAAATGATGACTCAATCAATCAGTCCATCAATCCATCTCTGCGCTGGTGTCGGTATTATCATACATCATCGGCCCAACAAGCTTTAGCTTCGAGGGGGGGAAGGAAAATGGAAATAATGGGGGAAAAAGCAAATCTGATACATCCATAGATCCATCCTTGCTCTCTCCCGCACTGAGCATGCTGGTTCAATACAACCAAACATCTCGGCTTATTATCATTATCGAGCTCACAGCGCAGGCATGCGAGTAAAATTGCCAGCGCACCGAGGATACAGAGGATGACGATGACCCCGCGTTCCTGCTAGCCCAGTTCCCACGCTTGTAGAGAAGGTGGGGTTGTAGTGCGGGTATGTTGAAATCTGTGATAGCCGGAATGTCAGGGTTGCAATGAGGGATCAGGGAGGGGTGGGGTAACGGCAATACGGTACATTGGGGGCACTGCGATAGTTAGGATCGGAGGGGAAAAAGAGGGATCGCCACGACGAGTAAAAGAGTAATTGAAAGCGCAGTGAATGGTTTTAGCCCTTGAGAAGTTAGGTAAGTTCTTTTTTTCTTTCCATCAATCCTGGGGCATCTTTCGACTCACCTCGCCTCCAGACGCAATCTAAAGCGAACTCATCAGGGAGAGGGGAGAAAGTGGGATGAGGACCACCAACCCCAACTTAAGTATCCTGGGGCATTTCTTGTTCCTTACCAAAAGGGTCGTTTGTAGGTTGGGTGGATGACTGGGAGTGGGTATCGGCATCTTGACATGGGCCCATGAGGGGATATGTTTTCCCCATGATGGGTGGGGGGGAATAAGTATCTCATGATTCTCACCTACCTCTTTCCGCGATGGTACACCTGTTCCCGCCTTGCATTGAGGCAAAGCGCGTGTAGCGATGCGCAAATGGGAGGAATCCCTAGAGCAAACCTAACGCTAAGAAGCCATCAAAGCAACTCTAACTCACAACCCCCACATCCCAGCGAGCAAAATCTAAGCAGTTGAGACCAAGATCCCAACATGGGAAATTCGATAGATTGCTAGAAATACAAGCCATCGAGAACACACCTTCCCCGGAAGACTAAGATAGAAGACGCAACCCAGCTGCCGGCACTCGGGGAAACATACCTACAAGGAAACGACTCTAAAGTTCAAAAAGCCAATGAGCATGCAAGTTTCCCTCAAATCCCCTAAAGTATCATACATTTCCTGGACGGAGGCTCAACTTACCAGTGTGGTTCCCAGAAAAACAAAAGCAAAGGTTAGAGTTTTGTCAGGCAGATCGCTCGTGTTTCCGCTAGGAACCATCCATGCACTGCTCCTTCCCCGCCAAGAATCCTCATTGTCCGTGCGCAAAAGCTTAACTCAACCCATACTTGTGCAGCGTGCCTGAATCCGAAGCGCCGACAACCAACCAACCCAACCCATCACAGAGATGCCTCGCCAAACCTTCTCTCAAGTTCCCACCACATGGAATCAAAACCTCCTCGTAGAAATGTTCCCCCCCATTCCTCACCCCTTAACCCAGCCTAACTAACTCCCACAACGCAAGCCTAAAACACACTTCTCCCCCCTGGTCTATACTCCTCGCTCGCTTCACACAGTACCCGGCACTGCGTGCTCTTCACCCGCCGGGGACACTACATGTCTGCCGTTCTCCCTTTCACCATTGAGTTCCTGGAATGGTAGCCTGACGGCCCGCCGCGGGTCAAGTTCTCGCCCGATATCTAGCACCCGCTGCTCAATAATGGCTTGTTCCAGTGGGGGAGTTGGTGGGCGCGTAGAGAGGGGAAGGATACTGTGGATGTGCTTAAGTTTGTCAAAAGCTGCCTTGGTGATGAGGCGGTGGTCGTGAGGGAAGTTGGGGGTTGGAAGGCTGGCTGGTAGGAAAGGGTATGGAGGGTTGTTGAGGCGAGTCATAGGGAGAAGGGAGATGGGGTGGTGCGTTCTGATCTTGTTATTGTAATGCTGCGTAGGGTAGTGCTAATGGGCGTGTTGTATGTGTTGGAAATCACCGGCAATCACCCCATCCTGCCGTACCTTTGTCCGTTTCCTATAGGGCCACTAGTTGGTTGTTAGTTTCTTTTGTCACTTTTATTAAGCAAAGAGGAGGAACGCGTTACCTAGAAGGTATATGGTATGTGAAGATCCGCTCCACTGGCCGGAGAACATCGGAGTGGAAATCGGAGGATGGTCCGGAATACTTGACGAGGTGGGGGACCGGAACTCCATCGCTCTATGCACATCCCGGATGGATATCCGCCGGTAAGTTGGTCAGTGAATGTACTTTGGATTGTGTATATAAACCCACCTCTCCCCTATGGATAGATAGACAAGCAAGTTGGATACGAATCCGAGCAATACATACTTTATTCCCTTTCCCACTTTCACTCTCTTATCCGTGCGTCCGCTCTCAACCTGCAGCTCATAACAACAGTATGATGTGATAGATTCGTTTTGTGAAGTTGGATGAGCACTTAGAGGAGGGGGTTAGAGGACTTATGGGCGCGGCGCTACTTTGACCCTAGTTTATTGAGAGGTTTATTCTTATCTGGAGTTTTGGTTGGGTGTGCGAGCGTATAGAATGAGTTTTTTTTGTAAAGAAGAGATACCACATTCTGTCATTTGCTATTTTCCACTAATGCGCCTTGCCCCCACTTGTCTTCTGCAAGCCGTGGGCTAATCAATCCCAGTTGCAAACTATTACTAATCTAACATTATTGAGGGTTTCCTTTTCTCCCCCTTTCCTCCCTACACTCTCAATTTATCACCATGATCGGGAGTCTATATATCAAGGGGCATTATGAATTTCTTAGATGCATTTTTGTTGTTACAAACCTTTGAGTATAATATCATCTAGTGTGTTGGGTCCTGCGAGTCCTGAAAGTCAGCGCCACGGCCTTGCCCAACTGGCCCCCCGTGGTAAAACCATTCCTGGATCTTGGCCCCCTCCTACCGTTGCCCCATCCATGACCCGACGGGGTGTACTATAGTTCATTACTCTCAATCACCTAGAAAAACCCTCACAAAAGCCACACCACCTGCCTCAGTTGTGTGATGGTTTTTGCGGAGGTGTACAACTGCCACCTATGCCCTCGGTCTCTCTCCTTCGTCACCCCCCCTCCCTCCCAATGATTTATACACCCTTGGGCATCCGCCGTCCAGACACGATAACCCCTGCTGGTCGACGGCCTATCATACCAAAAATGACATGCACGTTACACCCCGGCCCTTACGCATCATGAAGATTAGAAAATCACCCTCAGTGCCCAGCCGTAAGAAAAGCAGAGAAAGACAAGAAGGGAAGGAAAAGGATAGAGGATCGAAGAAGAGGTTTCTTGGAATGAACTTCCCACCGAGCCCTATGACTCGTAGCTCTTCTGCTGGTGTATTGGGCAAGGATAAGGGCAAGGGTGAATCTGATGGGGACGGAGATCTCAATGAATCTCAGAACCCTGCCGGCGGGAAAGGCGCATGATCGAACACTAATGGAGGGAGGATGGCTACAACGGCCTGCTGCAGGTCACATGACGAGGGTCTCCAACTACGGCAGCGAAGCTGGTCCCCATCGCGGCGAAAATTCTGTCCTAATGGAGCTCAATAATTCCGAAGGACGCGAGTCGCACAGCTCCTCTATTCCCACCGGAGAGGATGCCTGTTTACTACCATACTCCTACGACCAATCTACGGGGGGTCAGCATAGGAAGAATACATTCTTGCGGCGGTCGGCGAACACTAGTGCGAAATATGACAAGTCGGCGAGGCGGAGGCTTGAGCTGGGGAGATTGAGAACAGTGAATTGAATTTCCGAAGGGACTGCCCTGCCGAAGCCCACCCCAAGAGGGTGGAGACAGATAGCCGTGGATTTATTCCAAGGCAATAACTGCAATCCCGGCTAGACGGTAGTCAAGCGCGCCAATTCCGGAAAGAGGGAGGGGAGCGATAGCATATCTTCCACAAAATCTGTTCTCACATACGCTACGCCGCTGGAAGTCTCCTCTACCAAACTAGATGCCACAGGAGATGCGGGAAAGCAGGTCGGAGGGAGTCTCCCTGGGAATTTCGTAGCTGGCGATATGTGGCGACTGGATGGCCGGGATCAATTAAGATATGTTTCCCGCGACGGCAGGAGCATCCCACCCCTCAGCTGCGCCCGCGGTGCCAATTCTCTGGGGATATTTGATAGCGATATCGGTGGGAAGAATAGATATAGGTCTCAAAAGTGCGGACAGTGGGGGCCACCGATGCTGATCCTTGACCTGGCGATCACTCCCGAACGGGTTACTCAGCCTCTTCCTATACACAACAGTCAATCTGGAGAGTGGAATGGATTTTGGATGTCGGTTGGGGTGAGGGGAAAGTTGGCGGTAGTGTTGGATACGCTGGGCAGTTATAGGGTGTTTGCCTGGACATCGGCGTCTTGATGGATCTACCGTGAGTCACATATGTATCTGCTTCTCAATTTCTGGCAAATCTAGTCTGTATACCTCCCGTACATCCTGTTCGAGTATAAAGTCGGGGGCGAAACTAATCCTAGAGTCGATGGCGAGCGCGAGGGATAGAGGCGCGGTAATGGCCTTTCCTTGCGTCATGCCGAATAACGTGTGCACTCTCAATGCCTCGGGAAATGTAGCAAGACAGCAGCTGCTAGAAGATATTATGTCTCTTCCGCATACGAGGATCCCGCCATCGTCTCGCAACGTCAAGGAAGCAGTAATGGCCGCGATTAGGCATTGCCTTCAGACCCAACAAGATATCCGTGAGCAGATAGAAGTGTTCATTTATTGTTGCGGACTTCTCAACTAGATGATGGGGCATAGATTTACTCCCGGAGGCGTTCATGAGGCAGATACAGATTCACATCCTTGGTATTGGGCCTGTGTTCTGGCCCAGGAACGAGATGCGGTCTTCGGGTGGTGTGTTCCGCTGAGCACTTCCGGCCCGAGGCTTAGTAGCAAATACAGTCGCAGCGAGTAAATACCCATTAGTGTGGAAGGGATTGTATCAATGTTAAGAATGGGGGTGTGCCTTGGTGAAGCCTAGAACGCCGTCATCGATCTATGCCGTGCAGGAGATTCGCGAATCCTCGAGGTGATCGGCGACACCGAATCCCCTACCTCGTCCCGGGTGAAAACAGAAGCCTCCTCATCAAAGTCGGTCCAGGAAACCCCACGGCCCTTAGTGCCACCCACATCCACGCTAGAGATCTAACCGACGACGTGTCCGCCGTCGAGCAAAAAATCAACTCAATCCAAAACCGACCTCGGTGTGTATAAAACCCTCCTGCTAACCGTAACACTCACGTACCCTCTCTATTTACGGAATCGCGGGAGTGCGCCGGTACAACGAAAATTCACGCTGGCGCTCCTCTCCCGCTCCGCAAACCAACTCTTTGCCTCTCGTGGGAATTCACCAAAGCTGGCAGTCACCCATGGGGAATACGTGTACAGAATCCACAGCCAGAAGGCGGCGAGCATGTCCCCGACTCGGACTGCGATCTTTCTGAAATCAAGGCTACTCATGCCAGTGTGGGGAGGGCAGAGGGGAAGATCGATTTGCACGATAGTGCCTGGGAATTAGCGTATAGGGCCGGGATGGAGAAGCCCTTTTTTCACAGACTACTACAGAATCCGCTAGTATTGGATTGGTGGACGGTGCATTGAGAGAATTGAGCTTTGCGGATGACGCCACAGACGAAGTTCTCGCATGCTGGCGTGGCGGGGAATTTTTTTTGCGCTCTTCTCCATCCTTATCGCTCCTCGATGGAGCGCCCCTTGCCAGGTTTGGTTTGGAAGGATCGGATGCAGACGGCGAGGGGGAGGGGGAGGATAGCATGGACAAGGCGCAGAAAATTTGGTGAGATATGAAGGTTAGGAGATATGGTTCGGGTGGTGGGGAGCATTAGGCGGGTGAAGTTTTCCACGAATGTGAAAAGGAATAGTGAGGCTGGGGGTGGAGGGATGGGTGTAGTGCTGGAAGTAAGAGCCTGGTCAGACTTAGGGACGTTAGAGAGACTGACTTTGGGCTTTGGGGGGTTCGGAGTTTTTTTCTTTGTTTCTTTTTTTCTTTTTTTTCTACCCCCGGTTATGTCTGGTGAGAGGGGAAGGGAAATCGGGCCAGACACTAGATACAATTGTTGGGTTCTATGGGCTGGTAAGGAGGTGCCATGATTTTGCTTTATGAGGTGGGTTGGAGATGTGGGGTGGATATCCGGGCGGCTTGTGGTATAATTCTTCTAGCTTAACTAACAATGAATTAGTGGGGTTTCTTTTTTATTTTCCTTGATAAAGGTTGTGTTTATGAGATAGCGAAATCTCTCTCGGAGAACGGGGTTAGGTGATAAAGAGTGCTTGATAGAGTTGGGCTTCTTTGGGACGTGTGTACGTTAACTTGATCTTTCGTATTTTAGCGTCAGCCTTAGTGCCTGACTAGTGCATACACTATACCTCTTCAGTAAAAAGATCCTTGCAAACCTTATATCGCCAAATGAGGAAAGTAAAGTCTTGGCTGAGAAGCACGAGTATATAACCATCTTCACCAATTGTCACCCTCACCCCACCTTCTTACGTGAATTTTTTTTTTCACAACCGGAAACATCAACAACCAACTTCCCTATAACCCTACGAAAAAACTCTCCACTACTAAACAAATCAAACCATTCTATCCCTTTTCTACCAGACTCACAATGGAGAATAGCCGCGACACAATCCGTACGCTTGTTCATGCCAATGCAGACAGCCAGGGTAAAAACATCTTGGATTACGCAAGGCACCGTTTTATCCCAAGATTACAAAATGAACTCGAAATGCCAGTTCCTACTAGGATAGCTGAACGCCACGAAGTTGTTTTGAAATGGTTGCGCAGATTCCAAATAATTAAAGGGGCATTGGTCAATTTTCCTACCCTTAGACGTTCTCGGACATCGCAGGCTGGCTCTCCAGGTCCTCATATGTCTAGTGCTAATTCCGCCTCCACCCCCATGGGTTCAGAAACCGATACGACCCGGGTTGCGACAAGAAGCCCAACAGCAACAGCAAACTGCCGTGAACGTGATAACTATACTTGTGTTGTAACTGGACGTAGGTCGAGTGATGGATTCGCCCTGGAGGTCGCCCACATCATTCCATTTCCACTCGCAAAGAGTGTAGATTGCCGCTCTCTGGACTTTTGGCGCATGTTGGAACTTTTCTATGGAGCAGAATGTACGAATAGCTTGTTTAAATCAATATGCGACAATATAAATGATCCAAGTAATTTGATTCTTCTAGACAACTCGATACATGCCATGTTTGACCATTGCAGTCTGCTATTACTGCCCCTTACCCATGAAGGGCGCCCAATTGATGTCCTCGGCAGCTCTCAGGCTCCCCTTACCTATAATCTCCAAATTGTCTATCCAAAAGGCAAAGTGACCGTACCCGAATTGATTCAATCGACAAAATTGTTAAAAAAGAGTGGTACTGCTGAACATGATAGTCAAGTCGAGGGGGAAAATGGTAAAATGCGAGTTATGCCTGTTTTGTCTGAATCACAGGTTCAGATTAAGCAGCAGGACCCTGATTCTAAGGCTTCAAAAACTACTGTATACCCACTACCTTCTCCTGGCTATTTTGCCCTTCGGAGATTTGTTCTTTTTCTCTGGTTCACATCCAGACAGAGGCGTTGGGGACAGTACCATAGTTAAGAACACTTTCTATATCTTTATCTCGCATTCTTTTTCGATGGCTTTTAGGTTTCGGATACATTCTTGCTTTTTCGCTTCTTTTCTTTTCTTTTTTCTTCTGACCTTTCTTGTATCTTTTGTTTACGTTACTTGTACAATTAGTATTCAAGTCTTACGGACTCCTCCTACTTCGGGTGAAAAAAAGGATTGGCTCAAGACAAGACAAGTGCTATCCTGGATTTCGCAAAAACTCCGTAATGAAAGTTTCTTAATTTTAGCTTTTTGTGTGCGTGAGGAATTGGTCTCATCTGAGAGACTATCATTCTGTAATACTATTGTATATTAGTACAAACATAACCATTCATTGATATACCATAAAACTTCATACCTTATAGGTAATTCAATACTAGGTACAGCCAATTAATTGTGACAACCCTCTCATGATGAAAAATGAGGGAGAAATTTAGCTTTAATCAAGATTTACTCCATCTTGTTAGAAAACTTAGGCTATATGAATTGAGAAAAACAGTTTGTAATATAAGCCTGAATGGTATTCCAGATCTCTTGCCATGGCTTTATCTAGCGGACTTAATTGTACTAGTAGGAAAAATCGTTTTTGCAAGTGTCGTCTAATATCAAACCCATTGGATTGAATTCAAGCCTCCTGATACTATTTGTATAAAAGTAATAAAAACTACAATTAGTATAAACGGAGAGTAAACAACTTACAACTGATTTAATTTGATAAAAGATTTAAAGGGAGGCAAAAGAAGCTTCCTGATCCCGGAAATCTTGGGGTGTTGATTGAGAAACTTGGAGGGATAAGATCCAGCACCATTGTCAATCAGCGCTCACAGGCAGCCAGGTCAGCCTGCAAATAGCCGGCCGGCTTACAGTCTGTCCAGGCATTGGGAAAGCCTACAGGCTTCATTAGTGCCTAGCGCGGGTGGTGCGCTTCCAGTATATTCTATGTGACTAGTCAATATTTTGTTAATGGGTGGCTGACATGTGTAGATATCTGAAGATACCTAAAGATATTGGCTTGCTATTCATCCGTGGACCACACAAAGAACTTTGCTGCTTTCCCTTATCAGTCAGTTCATTACCACTATTATTGTTTGAAGGAAGCATGGTTTTCAACAAAGCCTTTTTTTCCGATGTGGATCAACTGCCGACAACGAATTGAAACGGCGACACAAAACACCAAGACCTCTTACACGAAAAACGATCGCACACCTAGAAGCCAGGAGTTTAACTTCATTAAACGACAGTTGAGTCAATGGCTGCTAGCTAACGGCAAAAAGAGGAGTATATATAGACTACAAAGACTTGCTTTCCAGCGGTGAGCCACTATGGATGCTCATTCTATTCCAGCTAGATCTCCCTTTCCCCTTACTCACTCCCGAGCTAACAGTGGAAAGAAACAAACCCTGTCGCTGATAGCCTCCAGACTTCCAGCTCTTGCACCCTTCCCCCCACAGGTTTCTGCTTTCCTGACTGCTTTCCCGGCTGCTTCACAGTTCCAATACTCTCTCACATTTCTGGATTCGAAATGCCTACCCGAAACACAAAGACATACTCGAAGCCAAAGTTTGTTCACAGACTCTATCCGAACAACAAGGGAACTATCATGAGAGCATGTCGAGCAGCAACCGGCCTTAATCTTGGCCTTTCGTCTAATAATCACACATCGTCACCTGAAAGCCTGCAGATATCTTCCTTTGGAGTGTCATTCCATATCCAACACGTTCGGCTATGAGGGAGTACGTCATCCGGTAAAGTGGCGGGTGAGGCGGTGAGTGAGGCCGCGTGAACCTGGGGAATTGTGTCTGGCGCTTTCTTGTGTAGATAGCCGGGGATCCCCTCTTTGTTTCTTTCTCAATCAACAGTCGTTTCAACATCTGCAGTCCGGCCGGGCCCGGTAAGATAGGCCCTCAAAGCGGGAATGTGGCCCACAGTCCGGCCCGGCATGGCACCAAAAAAGCCCAGGCCGGACTGGCCTCATGCGAACACTGGCTTTCAGGTATGGAGTTTTCAGCAATGTGCTGTCGGATATGGGTGGTGGATTTTTGAATTTGCTGTCCTTCCCAATCGCCCTTCCCAACATCAGGTCCCGCACCCCGCCTTCTAATTTCAAAGAGCTATTAGCTCCCCTATTACATAACTCGAGCTGTTTTCCTCTTGATCGCCTTTTATGAATCTGGGACTTGTGGACAGCACTTCATCATGTCATCTGTCATGGTAGCAGTCACAGAGTTGCCTTGTATCTGCCCGTTCCGACCGAGATATGGACCACTACTAAGCTACAACACATTTGCAATACCATAATCCGGTCTCAGCTTAGATTTCCCCAATACCTTTCCTCACCCCAAGTACAAGTAAGCAAGTTCTTGATACTTTCTCTCTTCTCTCAGATAGAAATATGGTTTTGGGAAAAATTGTTGGACTTGGACTCGGATATCATGTAACTATTTGATAAAAATAAATTCATGCTTTGTTGTACCCAATCTGATTCTGTAGTCTGTCACTATGATGCAATGGCTTTAAGAAATATTGAACTTACCACATATCACAAGGCTAGCTCTTTTACATTTTGAGAATAAACAGTCAAATGCCACATATCCTGAATGTGGAATCAGGAAACACGGTATATATTATGCATACCCCTCTGATTGACTGATCTTCCTCTACAGTTGTGGCAACAGAGTTTTATCCCCCTTATTTCATTCGCTACATTATTTTTATCACGATAGGCCCTCTTGGCGTGGTGTATTTTGGATCAACGTTTCGATGGCCCTGCTCAAGTCGTGGATCCTTCAAGCAGCTGGCCCTGAGCTCAGAAATATTTTGAATAATTCATACTTCCATATGACTACACAACTCAGAAAGGATCTTTTCGCCAATGCTCCTACAGATATCAGTGAACGCACTCACCTTGTTGAGATTTGGATTAGACGACTCAACTTGATCAAGTTTGGACTCGCGAGCTTTCCAATCGTGGATGCTGAATCTACAACCAGTACCTCCATGCTTTCCTCTACAAGGCCACCAATTGCGCATCACAGTCCTCATTCTGGAAGCACTCTGGCATCCCAAGAGGATGATAGCTACATTCCAATTACAGCCTGTCTACAACGCGATCAATACCAATGCATCATAACTGGCCGCAAGTTTACCGATAACTCCAATACCAACTTCAAGTTGAATGTTGTTAACATTATTCCATTAACTCTCGCAAACCATCCAAGCTGTCGAGGCTTAGACTTCTGGAAGATGATGGAAATGTTCTGTGGGGTTGAAAATACCGACAAGATTTTTGTGAATCTACTGGACAAGATACATGGTCTTGAGAATCTGATTACTCTTGACAACACTGTATGTGCATTGCTGGATTCTGGGAGATTAACCTTTGTACCCGGAACATCTCTAAACAATTATATTCCTGTTATAAATGATCACATAGGATCTTACTGGTTGGAAATAGGCTATCCACAATGGTTCGAGCAGGGGCTACCTGAGTTCATTCTGTCCACAAAAGGACTTAGGGCTGGCCAGACTACAACCCTAATTCCAGGGAGCAAGGTAGATATCATGTGTCATTTGGCAACTTCGGGCGATACCTGTACTACACTTCCACAGCCTTCAAGTTCGTATTTTGCTCTTCGAACTTTCATACTCTCAATAAAACTCGACTGCGCAAATGACGCCCTTTCAACCCGATTCGGATACAGCTCCGTCTACTATGCTCCCCTGACCTATGCCCATCTTGAGCTGGGTAGTGGGTGTGATCCGACAACCTGTGACGGCTCTATCTCCCCTCCTGAGTTTGGTAGTAGGTATTCGACATACCCTACAACCTGTGACAGCCCAAGTGCTGATCCAGTATTGGCCGCCGTTGCGATCGTCGAAGATTTGGTTGACTGTGGAGACCTAGAGAGGTAACCATAGAGGAGTTGTACTGAGTTCATGCAATTTATGTTTCTGGAATGCAGGTCTGAGGATGGGCATTTGGCTGGTATGTCGGATAGTTTCAGTGACGGGATTTTTGAGTTTGGATTGTGGACTGGGGAATGACAATGGGGATAGAGAATTGGTATTCAAGGGGCTGAGTCTAAGTGACTTGATTGCTACCTGGTTTTTTTTCTGTGTGGGTTTTATTTTGTTGGCTCACGAGGCCGTGGTTGAGGGAGTCGATAGAGGCCATGGCTGGTGGATGCCGGATACGTTTAGCTAGGATAAATTTATTGAATTAAAGTCAATATGAACGACAGGATGCAGATTCAATTGCCGCCGCAGTAGCGGTACCCTGAGAATGGCCAGTTGTACCAGCAAGCTCTTCTTGGAGTTCTCCAGGCTCCGTGGTGAGTATTTTGTTGCAATAACAACACGCGAGCTGAACCAGCCCAATTGAGGGGAATGACCAAGAGCCGAAACTAGCTACGTAAGATCAGAGGTAGATTCCTCACTGTAAAGCTATCTCATATCAAGTCTTTGGGATACACCTTGCCTGGATGGGGATCGCGAGAGAGTGACGAAAGCAGTCGGGCACAATACACCAAATAGCTTTCGACCAATCTACCATAAACGCTGAATATTTTCCACAGATAGCTAAAGTATTCTTCAATGTTTCCCTATCCTCCGAAGACCGAATAGAGGCCGGAGTTTGTTTTTTTCGGCACTCGCACAAAAAAGAGCAGGCTCTTCAGCCCCGATAGGTAGGATTGCAGCTTGGCGAGCGCTATAGTAGGATTTGACCACATATAGTCCCTTAGCCTGAGCGCCAGGTAATTGAGCATCTACAGCATAAGCTTCCTTGCTCCGCAGAAAAGGGCCCCCAAATTCAGCCAGAACAATCCGTAAAATGCTTTCATTGGTTCCCTGGGTGTCATTCTCCCCTCTTGTAACCTGCTGTATCAGGAACGCCAAAACCGGGGAAAGCCTCGGCTGAGGATGTCTCTCGTTGAAAGCAAATTCGTCAGGAGCTGGCAATTGAGATAAAAACCGCTGGTGAAGTTCAGTTGGGCTATAATGAAGGGCTGCCTGGATAAGGAGGGTGTGCTTAAGTGGCCTACAATGGGGAACCAGAGGGTTGAGAGATGATGCAGAATGGGGGCTAGAAACCTGGGTGGTGGTTTCAGATGCATCGTATATTTTGAAGATTGCTGAAGAAATGGGGAAACGGTAGGGTTCACAAAGATCCTATATAATCACTAATCAGGGCAACCCACTATGAATTGAGTAGGGAGGAGGCAACTCGGGACATAAGTGTAGAAATCTCGTTTGAATTCAAGGAAGAAAAGAGGACTCTACAACGCCCCTCTGAAACTATGAGTTTATGCGGTACGGCAGCCCAGGAATCAGAGATACTGACTCGCTGCAAAAAAAAAACTTTTACTTTTTACCCCAAATTCTTTTTTGGAGGGGGTCACCGAAGATGCTAATCCCCACCCTATTGTGTGTGGTGGCGGAATTGGGGGGGCTCCACTACTAATGACCCAAATATGTGGACATGGTTAGGGAATAGTGAAGGGGTCTTTAGAGGGGGTGCATTTCCTTCTATCATACTCTGTTATCTTCTCACCGGTCTGAGCGAAGACGCAACCGAGTCGCGAGCGAGGGTAGTCCAGAGGCCAGCATCCTGAAGGAAAATCCTGAAGATATTTCGGGAATGTACGCAAGTCAGAGGAAAAAACCCTACCCCAGGCAACTACAAGACCTAAAAAAACAAAGTGAGCTGAAAGAAGCATTTGGGAGAAAGATGAAACCATAACTAACAAGTCCTTGTTAGATACCGGTATTGCGAGTTTCTTACATTCCTTCAGCAATTGGTCTTGATCCCAAAGCTCATATGCCGGGGGCACACACCCTTCTCCTCCCTCTTCCCAATCCCCCACAGCCCCCTCGCTCTCCGCAACCCTACTCTCACCCTTTATTGTATACCCCTGACCGCATTTAAATAATTTAAACGCCCCCCCTAGGCCATCTTCTTAAGCTTCTCAAGCTCCTATGCCCTCCTGGAGGCCTCCTCATCATCCATAGGGACAACCTCCCTGAGCTCCGCATTACCCCAGCGCGAACGAACACCCAATGCTGCCCCTCCCGTTTGCAGCCGCAGCACGAGAAGAGGAAGTGCATTTCCAAATTCCAATGAGAAATAAAAGTTGGAGAGGCCATATTCTTGACGCACGCCCATACTTCACGCCAATCCCGGTACACATTCCCCCCGCTACCACTGTTTTACGAAGTCTGTTGGCTAAGGCAATATTCTAGATCCACATATCAGGCATTTATACACCCCGCCCTATCCCAAGTTTTGAAACGCGGGCAACCCGCCCCCGGCCGGAAAGGCTGTTAAGTACGGGGACAGACGAGCACGGTACGAGAATCTCGCAAGCCACCGAAATGACAATATCCTGCCCAGGCAATTCTACGATGCGATTCCTGACACATTCAGGGACCGGGGTCTCCTCCTCCTCCCTTTGCCCATCACAACCTATCACTCACCTTTAAAAGGAGGTAGCCGCAGAAGCCGATGTCTCCTATCACTTCTTCATCCGCCTCTCCATATGCTACTGTGAGGTGGTTGACAAAATATAGTCTAGGGTAAAGGGGATATGGGAAATGAATGGGGCTTCCTTCATCACCCCTCTTCCTCCTTTTCCCACCGGAAGACAGGCCTTGGGATAGGGAATGGTGTAATGGGCCATCATGAGTGTGCGTAGTCGAGCCGGAGCTTGCAAGGCTCAATGAGAATGCGGTCTAATGGCAACCACTCAGCTTTCACATTCATCACAATCCCTAGAATTCAATGTACAAACTTTAAAATCTCCACCCTGCTTACCAGGGCCGTCGGCCCAGTGCAGACTCCCGATTTAGAACCCAAAGCCTAGCACACCGCACAACGATATCCTGGTATCACAGCAAAATAGCATCAGCCCTTGACTATTCCCACTCTTTTGTATCAGCCAACCCCCCTCCATCGGACTCCCTTTAACCTTGCTCCCTTTATATGGCACTCATGTAATCCAAGCGCTAACCCGGAGTGGATGTAGGGCTACCGGGGGAGTATGTTTAGTGCACTGTGGACTACTGCGTGCGTGTGATATATCAAACAGCTGTGGGACTGAAGTCATCCACTCGCTAACCTAAAGTGGACGAAAGAGCTTTGGGTGAGTGTAGAGTACATGGGGGTAGAAAAAAGTCGGGCGCACTCCATATGCGGTAACTACGGTTTTCCCCAATACAAACCCATTCCTCAGCTTTTTATTGTAAGGGAGACAAAAGTCGGGCGCACCCTCATGATAGGAAATAAACCCAGAAACTTTGTAGCACCGTTCCTGAAATACCCTTCAAGTTGAGCCCGAGTATGGTACTAACCACTAACTTATACTACTCCAGCATACAGACCTCCTGGTATAAACTGTTTACGCAAATTCAAATGTATATTTAGTATTTAAAACACGCCACGCGGAACGGATCAACGGGAAAACTAACATAAAACTTATAGCTTCTTACAGCTCGCTGATGATTTCAGCCACTTTTGGTTACTTGAAAAAGATTCGCCATGCCACACAAATGGGGGACTTAGTGATAGAGCTCTGCCTTCATTACTATACCTTTGAACCCTAGTTATGCTGGAATTGTTTCTGTAATGGCTGATTCCAGATCATAGGGAGAGCCATCATGCCTAGAGAGCCATATGTAGATTTGGGTTAGGAGATGGGTTGAACTTTGGTCAAGATATTTGTATTGGCTAGTACTTGGGTGGATGGCTTGCTATGCAGCGGGTTATGATATAGCGTGGGTATGCAGATGATTTGATTCTTCTCTTTCACCACAAATTTTCCACTCTTTTCAAGATTGTTTTTCATCTTTGCAGTGATCATTCCTCATTTGATGAAAATGCGTATTTCAGATGGGAGAAATTGCCAGGAAATGTTGAGGGTTAGTTTATTTTGCCACTAAGATCGCACAGCCAGGCCAGAGATAGCTAAGCTAAACTGTGAACTATCCTTTTCCTTCCTTTACCCGGATATACTGTAACAACCCCAGCCATCCAACAAATAGTTAGCCTAATGATCAGTACAAGAAAAAAAATTAAGAAAGAAAAATCTCTCATTACAAGATATGTTTTGGTTAGCCCATTTAGTTAATACGTGATGCTTGTTTACTTGTAAGATCTCCATTGGGATCCTACCAGGGTTCCGGCAAATAATTCCACGGCGAGTGGTCTTAAATCGACAGCTATAGAGTCTCTCCAGGATAGAAACTGTTGCTTTTAGAAAGCCCTCTCAACCTTGCCGCTATCTCCAACTCGAATCTTTCCTGGCTGTATGGACCAGCATGGATCTCACCCACCATATCGGTTCCTGGTGGGAAGTCGTGCTCGAAGATCGGTTCCCCTACTCCTCTGACATTCGCGAGGATCGATTGGTGAAAATGCCATCTTAGAAGTCGGTCGGAAACCGAGTGGGGATCATCTGGGTTGCGGCATACAGGATCGAGTATTCGACCATCCAACCCGAACATATCGATATCGAATACAACAATTTTGTAATTGTCGTCGGGATTCACAGAGATAAGGTACTGATCAAATCCCTGGTGTGTGCCTGTGCCAAGAAGAAACCCATTTTGACATGAGTCAATCTTCGGGGTCCCGGGGGTATCGTCGGTGTCTGTGACCCATTGGCTGTAATTACACTGAGTCCAAAGACTTTGATGCTCGGGAGGGAATATATGGGCAGCTTCGAAGCCAACCCAGTTATTGGCCTGGATATGTCCTTCAGGATTTATCAATCCAGAAATAACACATCTCCCGTCGCGTTTACGGACCTCATGACAGAACCTATCATCCCCACTACGAGGCTTATGTAAAATCGATCGGGGTATCCAAGGTTCGTTAGTGACTTGGATAGAGGCTGGCGAAGTTAGCATTTGAGCAGTTTAGGAAATGGGGAAAATGTAGCATATACCATCACAATAAATATCGTACACTCCTTTTTGGAGCTGTATGTCTGTTCTGGATACGATATTGCCCGATACCCTTTCTTGAACACGCAGAGGATTCCCCTCGACAATGAGTAACATTCCAAGGATGTCCAGAAAGTTTGCTTCTGTTATTGACCCATTTTGGAAAAGTCCTCCAAGAGCCACATCAGGATAAGTAGCATCATGAAAAAAAACATTGCGGAGGAGAGAGCGATTTAGAGCCATCGTTGGTGTTGGTGAATATCGTAAATGTAATCCAGGGACTAGGAGTGACTTGGAAACTGGTGTAGGCAGGCGGTGGGGGAATCGTGAAGATGTCTATTGCCGTATATCCTTAAAATAGACGTAGTCGGGGTGGTAAGAGAAAGTGCTTCTGAGCTCGCAGACGCACTTGTGTGTGATCTAGCAAGCCCAGTCGCGACAAGTAGTACCGTAAAAACTGGAATAATCGAGTCGTGTGCTTTGTAGTCAGAGTTGCCCCCTCTGGTAAGGTCTGATGTTTTTTTGTTTTTCTATGTCTCTCAGAGGGGCTGAGCCGCTCTTCTTTTACTGTGTTTTTCGCCCCTTTTCTGAAGTAGGAAATTCTCAACGACATCCCTTCGTCTGATTTCGCGGCTTGCCCCTAGCGGTGTGGCAACGACACTTAGGTGAGCGCGATACCAATGAGAGTATGGCTAACTATGTCATTAGCCATTATTCCCTAAATCCTAAATCTCTAGCACCCGCTCAGGCTTAAAATTGTGGACCCGGACCTATTCAAGCTACCAGGAGCAAATATACGCGGACAATCTTGTGTCCATCATGGGCATGCTGAGTTCTGCTGATTTTGCTCCATTCTGAGCACTACACTGTTTAGACCTTTACATAGTATAAATATATGATATTTACTTCTCAAGCAAGGCGTTTTCCTTATCATGATTGAGCAAATGGACTAGTGCCCAACATTGTGGATGGGTCTAAACATGACGGGGGTTTAAGGCAGACTTTGCCAATTACTGACTAGTCATTGCTGATCCCAACGCTACAGCAACACTAAAAAGCTGTGAAATTCGGGAACAGACGAAGGGATAGCAGTTTTTACGGTATGTGGCTTCAGCAGGTATCATATGTCACGAGACTAGCACAAAGACAGCATATATTTGAGCACGACCTTAGTCCCAATACTCAGCCAACGCTCCCCGCGTACTCACCACCCGTCGTGACTCTCCTTTCGCCCAACAAAGAGGCTCGCAAGATTACACATGAGCGCCTCTTCCACCTCCGCAAAATTTTATCCTACCACCCCAACTCTGTCTATTCTAAGAGGTATTTACCAATATCCGCCTTGATATCTCGACTGCCTGCTTACCCCAGTTCCCCCGTCACTCCCAAGATTACACTGGCAACAACCACCAACGCCAGCGATGGTTCTAAATCGCTCATTCCTACGCAATGTCTCATTTCATGATGCCACGAATCCTGATATCGCTCTTGGAGGACTTTTCCAGAACGGGTCAATAACAGAGGCAAACTTTCTGGACATCCTTGGAATCTTACTTATCTCTGAGAAAAATCCTCTACGGGTTCAAGAGAGGGTATCGGGCCATATCGTATTCAGAACAAATACACCGCTCGAAAAAGGAGTATACGATATCTACTGTGATGGTATTGTATTTTTTCCCCATTTACCAGACTGCCCAATTGCTAATTTTGCCAGCCTCTATCCAGGTCACTAATGAACCTTGGATACCACGCTCGATTTCTAATAGCGCCACCGCTAGTGATAGTACATTCTGTCACGAAGTCCGTAATCGCGACAGGAGATGCGTTATTTCGGGATTGATAAATCCTGCAGCTCATATCCAGGCCAATAACTGGAGTGGCTTCCAAGCTGCCCATATATTCCCTCCCGAGCATGAAAGTCTTTTCACTCAGTGTGATTATCGTCCATGGATCACGAACATCGACGATACTCTTGGGACTGCTCCGATTGACTCATGTCAAAATGGGTTAATGCTTCTGAACAGCATACACACTAAATTTGATCAGTACCTTATCTCCGTCAATCCCGACGACAATTACAAAATTGTTGTATTCGATATCGATATTTTCGGGTTAGATGGTAGAATTCTCGATCCCGTATGCCGGAACCAGGGTGATCCCCACCGTGTTTCCGACGAACTCCTAAGATGGCATTTCCGCCAATCAATCCTCGCGAATGTCCGAGGAGCAGGAGAACCGATCTTCGAGCATGACTTCCCACTAGGGCATGACATGGTGGGGGAGATCCTGGCCGGTCCATATGGGCAGGAAAGATTCCGATTGGAGATAGCACGCAGGTTGAGAGGTTTTCCGAAAGACAACCGTTTCCGTCCTAGCGAGACTCTTCAGCTCTAGGCTTAGAGACGAGCCGTTAAATTATTTACTGGAGGCCTGGCAGTATTGCAACAGAGATCTTGCAAGCGAAAAAAGCGCCACATCGGGGAATGTTTGTAATGAGCTAATAATAAAAAATCTTGCAATGGGAGGTTTTTCTTGCTTCATTTTCTTTCTAAGTACTCATCTTTAGGCTAGCTATGTTCTGGTGGCGGGGTAGTTGCAGTATAATGAATCTGAATGTTGCACCAACGGGAGTTCCCCTGCTTTCTTGTTCAAAAGTCTTTTATATAAGAGCACTAGGAGACGCCACAGAATTTCTATCGTCTGGTTAGGTGTTAGTGCAGGATATCAAGGGAGTGACTGTATTCCATCTCCTCTTAGATCCTGTATTTCTTACTAGCCTCACGGTCACCCAGCCACTATTTTTTCCAACAATATCTAGTATTCTCCTATCCTGGTCTATTCCAATGCCGAATAACAATTTGCAACGACAACCATCTTATCCACCTTCGAGGGGTGAAAACAAGTAAAAAACAGTGAAATAAGAAAAAATCGGGTCGGCTGAGAATTGAACCCCCGTCGCTCACGCTGATAGTTAACTGACAGGCCGAAATACTAACCACTATAATAGAACATTCCTTTAGCAATTGGTCTCGATCCCAAAGCTCATGCCGGGGGCATATTATACCCTTCTCCTCCCCCTTCCCAATCCCCACAACCCCCATGGGTGACTGCCGGCTTTGGTGAATTCTCGCAGTCAAATAGTTGGTTTGCAGTGCGGGAGAGGAGCGCCAGCGTGAATGTTCGTTGTAGCGGCGCACCCCCGCGGTTCCGTAAATAGAGAGGGTACGTGAGTGTTACGGTTAGCAGGAGGGTTTTATACACACCGAGGTCGGTTTTGGATTGAGTTGATTTGTTGCTCGACGGCGGACAACGTCGTCGGGTAGATCTCTAGCGTGGATGTGGGTGGCACTAAGGGCCGTGGGGTTTCCTGGATCGACTTTGATGAGGAGGCTTCTGTTTTCACCCGGGACGAGGTACGAGTAGGGGATTCGGTGTCCCCGATCACCTCGAGGATTCGCGAATCTCCTGCACGGTATAGAGGGATGACGGCGTTCTAGGCTTCACCAAGGTACACCCCCATTCTTAATATTGATACAATCCCTTCCATCCTAATGGGTATTTACTCGCTGCGACTATATTAATTTCTAATTCCGGATGGAGGTAGGGCATCGGCACTTGGTTAGGTCACTGAATAAACAAGCTACGATTGTGGCTCATCCGAAGAGCAGAGGAGTACTTCCGGCACCTTGTGGAATCGGCTGACCCTGCAAGTGATGAGGACCTGGGCGAATTGGCCACAGACAAGTTAGGAAGGACGGTGGCTGGGAGGCTGTTTTGTAAAACTCTATTCAACCTAGCGTGATGTGCGGATGGTGGATTCCCTTTTTGTAAGTTGGTTTTCTGTTGGAAAATCCTTATTTCTTGTCTATAGAATAGAAGTTAGCATTGACTTGACGAATGACTCACTCCGTCGAGCAGCTAAGAGTCCACAGAATCTTGAAAAGAAGATCGGCGGGATGAAGGCAAAGGACCCGGTGAAGCTACAAAAAAAGTATAAGAGGCTTGTTGAAGGTAGTGTTCCGAACTATCCGGGGGCCCTAAGGGGGACGGCCGGGATAATGCCAAGAGGACGGGACGGGCACGACGGGACAGCTAGCCGGAGTCCGGTGTACGGCAAATTAATCGGGGGAATGCCGGGCTAGGCTAGGACCGCGGGGCCCACATGCTAGGCCATTCTTAGTATAGTGAGACACACGTCATATCAGCTACTTATGCGGACGGCAGGGGAGATGGCAGGACGGCCGGAATTGCGCGGGGGACTATACGTGGTATCAGAAGACGGTAGGCTGTGGGTAAGGACGGCGGGGGGGGACCCAGACTGCAAGTATTTCCGGGGATGGCGGGGCACGTGTTGACAAAAGTGAGGGGGACTACAGGGGACAGGTGGGGATGGCTCATGACGGCCGGGGGTGGGTAATGACGGCCGGGGGTGAGAACCGCCGGGGCTGAGTAAGGACGGCCGGCACGGCGGACAAAGTATGAGTGATAAATGGTGATGCCTTGTAACCGAGATAATAAATAATATTCCCACAAGAAAAAGAAGAATGTTAAATAGATTATCGAGTGCTGTCACTTCTCGGTAGAAAATTCTACTGTCATACTAGGATTATTACCCAATCATTATGCTTTCTTGCTTATTATTTTACACATACGCTGCATGATTTGATCATAAACCATGAGCATGATGAAATTATTAACTTGAAGTTTCTAAAAATATAGGAGAAGTGATCTCAACAGGAAAATTCCACAGGGCCCGTCCCATCTCTATTTCCCATAGTCCGCCTCCATGGACTCGAAAAAAGACGGACTAGACGGTTCGGAACACTGGTTGAAGGCTTGCGGGCGTTGATGGGGGGATCGAAGGAGATTCTTTCATGAATAGTCGAGCTTAAATTATAGTATTCATGCCAGCAAGATCAGAGATTGACTTTTAGAAGCACTGCCCAAGAATTTGTTGAAGGGGGCGGTACCTGGGAATATGAGAAGAGCTGAGCACATCCCATTTTGGAAACGGTCTGTTGAGTATCTGAACGTATTTGCACCTTCCGCCTGGGCAGACATATGAGAGTTGAATGGAAAGACATGAATGAAGGTGTTACATCTCATTTTAGAAACACACTTTTTTTCTTTTTTCCTGGACTTTTATCGAGAAGCAAAAATTCCGGTTGCGAATAGCTTTTAGGAGAAGACCAGTTGGTCTGACAAGATTATGAGTTGTGTGGTGAACGTTTAACCTCGCTTGCACAAACCTTAGAGTTACCTAACCTTGAGGACTACGAGTCGCTTGAGGTGCGGATATTCGCACCCTTGGTTGAGACATACGAGAAAGGGCCGCCCTTTATTCATGAGCCTTGCGAATCTGAGACAACTACTGCACGGAATCCAATTCTCCACTTTGCTTGTTTGGATGCTTCTATTGCTATCAAGGCAGTTTTCAAGAGGTTCTCTTAAGTTGTCATCACTTCGGGAACCATCTCTCCGCTAGAGATGTATCCCACGTTGTTAAAGTTCAACACTGTTGTACAAGAGTCGAATTCCATGACAATTGCACCAAGAGGTTTGTTGCAAAGGATCGCCACTAGGAGTAGTAACTAAGTAGCAGTTAGTACAACCTTCGAGATCAAAAATGGCCCAAGTGCTGTCCGAAATTACGGAAGTCTTTGAGTCGAATTCCCCAATATTACGTCCGATGGGATAGTTGGGTTCTTTACTGGTTATCTATACATGGAGAGCATTATGAGTATATGGCAAAGGATGGAAGTCTATTTTGTTCAAAATGTGAATGCGGCACAATCTATTCTATGTGGATAATACTTCGCAAGTAGGAGGGGGGTTGCGAGGCACGCTTAGCGTAGAGCTGAAGAAGGGATTGGTAGGAGTTCCAGTTCTTAATTCTTCTAAGCCAGGCGAGTGGTAGCACCTTATTTATAGAAAAGTGCGCCTCCATATGCACAAGAGAAATATAGGAAAAACAATGTAAGAAACATAAGTGCGAACATGTTTGACCCTGAAATCCAACCAAGTAAATCCCAAATAATGTGCGTGAAAACAAAAGGGTGTGGAGCGATTATTAGAAATATCATGACCAAGAATGGTGCATAAGAGATGCATAAACAACCGTAAAATCCTAAACACCTGATTGGAAAGCACATGTTAAATCCCCAGATATTATCCTAAAATAAACAATAAAACACCATAATATATATCTTAGCTGTAGTAATGTAAGCGGTGGACAGGTGGAGCTGAAACACAAACTAAGTAAAAGAATACACTGTAGTGTGTTGAATATACATAGGAAATATACAGAGAATTGCAACATATTTGGGTTTTACCAATTTAGATGTGTTGCAAGACTTTCACAGCAGAGAAAGTGTTACCTGCTTTCAACTTCTAAACAGTAATTGTCACTTGGCTCATGGCTGGCTTAGAGTTAGAATAGAATAATTTGATGGTATATTGCAACAAGCTGTTGTCGAACAGTCTAGTTATTTTGGTTGGTCAGTCACTAGCACACAAACAATTATGGTATGATGGGTTGAAGGTTGGGCCGTGTATAGTCGCGAGAACACCTTGCACTAGCACAGGTTATTGTATTTACTATGATGAGAGGTATCATAATAAATGGTGGGTCAGTTGTAATGTCATGTAGAAATTGAGGTAAAGAGAGAGGGATGTGTATAGAAGGTGGAGGGGAGGAGGGAATTTCTGAGTACTTAGGATTGCGATAGACAATGATAACACTGCCAGATGACAATTTTAAGGGACTTGTATTATCAGGATCACTTACTATATTCAGTGCTAGTGAGGCAAATACATAATTAATAGCACTGAAATTTACAGTACTTAAAGGTACCACCCCTAACCCAATCTACTCAAGTAACAATGTATCTGTATTCCCAATTGTATTTTTCACCTTTACACTCTCATCCAATCCTCTTCTCAGTCATGCCCACTCATCCTTATGCATACTATAACTTCCGATTCCTCTCACCTTTATCAAAAGGATTCCTGTTGGAATAACACTTACTGCTCTTATCAACATCTTTGCCTGTCATATTACAATCAAAACTTTTGCAATACTCTCTACCTTTACCATGACTCTTGCCAATAGCAGGTTCCACCACAGGCCTGTGGATGGACAAATCAGTTCCCTGCAAGGTTCTATCTTAGAAGAAGCCATATAGACCTTCTTGATATGCAAAGTAAATAGGAGAGGACACCAATAAAGTATTATCAATATGGTCACAGGTCAGGTAATATTTCCCAGTCAGGGATTGATATAGATAGCTGATGTTAACCTGTTATTTCAACCTCAATCCAGCAATTAGCAATATTGACAGGAGTCAGAAAAGAAAAATGACTGAGGGGAGTGGCTAATATGTCACAACTACCAGATGAAGGTCAAATGGGCGATGCTTCCCAAGCCAACCCTAATCACTCAAGCTGGTAATACCAACCTGGCATGTACAACCTTTGCATTAATATAAGTATCATGACTTGGATATCACTAAACCTAAGACCCAATAATAAGAGAAACTTGAAGCTGTGATAAGCCTAGATAGTAATTGCACGACACTCAGTGTTACCAACCGATTCTCTAACAAAAGGGTGTTTACCACTCTGCAGTAGTGGGAATATTGTTCAAATCATATTTGCAAAGCTCACTAGATTCCTTTGTTTAGCATTGGAACTATCATCGCATTCGCGGTATCACAAGCCTGGTTCATAGCATGCAAATTGGACCACTACCTGCTATGGCCGCAGTCAGACAGCTGCCTATTGAACACCTGGAGCATGGAAAGGAGCAAGTGCTGCCATGGATACTTGATCAGTTTGTGAAGGACAAGTTGTAGTACACTAGATGTACTCAAAGGTGACAGTCAGACATTTGTTCAAGCATGGTTTTTATTAGTTCAATTAAGGTTCAAGTTATTGCTATAAAAAAGGCATTGCAGGAGAAGTCACGTATGGCTTCTAGCGAGAGGAAAGATGGAGTGTGACAGTCAGGGAAAAGGTGAGTCATGGTCATTTTGCTTGAGCAGGAATCAGCAACTTGAAGTCAGTGCTCCATAAGACTTATTCAAGAGCAAGTCTGAGCAGAAGTAATTCAGGTTACTCAGCTGCTTTGATTTTGACTTTGGTGGAAGTTGTGTGAATTGTATAAGTCAAGAGTTATTTCTATGTAGTTAGTCTTAATGGTTACTGCTTTAAGAATATCACATTACTCGGATAGTTTGACAAAACAATAGTTGGTAACTTTATATTATATTACCAACCAACAAGCAGCTATTCAAATTTCGTGCATTATTTCCACTCTGACTAGTTCTCCATATTCTTTAAAGCACACTTCCACCTCGTTACCTCCTGATATTTACAGCAAGTGGTTGAAAAAGAGGAACTGGAACTTGGAGGATGGAAGCAAAAGAGGTTGATGGAATAGTACTATCATCCAGGCTACGGATGAAATCCGACATAGATTCTAACTTGATTCTTGTTCATATGGCCCTCATGATCAACAGTCAATCCAAACTGTTCCAAGAGGCCAACCAGCTGCTTATATAGTAGCTATTAGTTATCATATCCATATTATATCAACTTGAATCACAGGACATTATGCCATGTAGTAAGGAATTTTGTATTATCATAACCCAGTCAATAAGTGCAACTCACCATCAAGCCTCTCAAATATTACAACTGCGTGAGGCAAATTTGCACAAGGCTAGTTGTGAGTGTTTAAAAGACCTTGGAGGAGGCATTTGTGTACATGTTCACTGGAATTCATCTGACGAGCAGCATTGCCCCAATCCCTATTTTTCACATTGTATTTTAGGAAAAAAATGACAAGGGTTACATGTTTTTACTAAGAAGAGATGGAATCATACAGCCCCTGCATTGCCGCCATAGCACCTTCTTGAAATAAGGTCCAACTCTGACCAGCCATACCAGTTGTTCCAATATTGGCCACTTGTGTGATCTCCAGATTAGGCTCTATGATTTCTGCCACCATAGTTTCACAATGCTTTTTTGGGTTGTGGTCGCTATATTGCCTAGAGTTTCCATGAAATCAGTTAAAGAGGTACTTGAAATGCAGTCTAAAGTAAATCCACCCTGTTCTCCCGTGCATCTAAACACTGTTCATTGTTTCAAAACCTTTCTCATGTTTGTTAAACTTCTTCTCAGGTTTGACAACATGGGACTCAAGTTGGTTGAACCTGTTCTCAAGTTGCTGTAATAGGTCTTGCCAGTGCTGTTTGTCTTGCTGGAGATTAATATTGTTTCTGGTGCAATTGTGAATTTCATTATTTCTTCTGGAAACTGGCGTAATGTGATTGGCTTTAGGTAAGGTCGACTCGGAAATATATGAAAAAGATCCCAGAAGAGTGGAGGAAATAAGGTGACCCATTAGACTTGTCAGATAATAACTATTTTGAACTGAAAGAGACATTGCATTGTGTTTCAAGTTGCATTGATATCTCAAGGTGTGCAAGTAAGAAATAAGTGTTAGTGTTGGTGGGATGGAGTAAGCAAGGATTTGGTTTATCAAAGGGGATCCAGGTTCTTGTACAGCATTTTAGACCCTTACTCAGCCATATCTACCCACATTACTAATTTCACTTTTAGTCAGAACAGTTCTAGCCATTTCTTACCCATTCAACATTGTAAAACATGACAGTTTAGCCTGAGTTTGCTTAGCTATCGACTGAAAATTCAATTTGATTCTAACCACTGGGGATACAAACATAGCCTCCACTATAAGTGAGAGTACTAATTCTAATTTCAGTTTTCATGATAAGAGAAATGATATTACATAAGGCTGCAGCCATCTCAATTCTAGTGCAATCACTTTGCAGATATTTAATTACTGGATTATGATCCCAGTCAATCTAAACAATAAAGTATTGAACAGAGTCAAATTAAATACCTTCTTCTGTAGGTAGCCTATTAAAAATAGTATAAGTTTCAATAGAGTTTGAGATTACTTCATTCATAAATTATATTAAGCTTAACTACTAGTAGCAAAATATAGTTATCTTCTCTTGTGTTTAGTATATAGACTATTGAGGTAGAATGAATTCTTTAAGTCACTAACAACACCACTAATATTATCTATATAAACCTAAATTCAAATCTTAATATTTAATTGCATAGTGTATCCATAGCAGGGGTAGGTGCCTCTAGGTGGGAGTGAGGGATAATCCCTTAACTGGACAGTTCCCCCTCAGGGGAGATACCCAGACCTCTGATATCTTCTAGATTGTTGGTGGGAACACCATAATATAGGCAGTCTTTTTAAGTAGAACGAGTAGCACTAGGGTCAGCGATCCGAGTTAAGACAGGCACCTGGCAAGGTTCAAGTCAATGGCATGTGTCTTGATTTTATATTTTAATCCTTATCAAAAACAGTCACCCAGTTGACCTTCACAATATCTGCTGAGAAGTCCTTACTAGTTTGCCACTGAAATTAACAACAGGAATTCCAATATGTGAATGCCAATGACATCTGGTGTTATTGGAGTGATATGTCTATTGTAGATTCCATCAGGAGTATCTGTAATGGGATAATTGACTATAGCAGGGTGTTCCGCAGCCCTTGGTTAGTAAAGAATCAAAGTAGCACCAACACTCTGGTCAAAAACTGTCTCAGCATTGTCTGGTGGTCAAAATGAACCCTGGTGAACAAGAATTCGCAGTTCTTGAAATGTGAAGAAAACAATCCCTGATACCTCCAGCCACTGCACTAATATAGAACTAAAATTAGCTTACTCCCTGAATTGATGGATCAAGAGTTGGCCACATGTGCTTAGGAACGCGAGGGTGGAGAGGCTATATAGAATCCACTGTAGAGACCACAGTGGTGGTTCCTGTCTACGGTAAAAGCTGCAGATTTCCCTAGAAAAATGGAATCAGTTTATCTTAATGAGAATTCTCCATAATCAGTATTCAGCAAAAGTTACTATAAATCAAGTAGGAAGGAGGCAGTCGGGAGACTGTGGACCACAGAGTAAGTTAGAAGTAACTGTAGGAGGAACTAAGAACAAGCTCCAATGGGGAGTTCCCAATTAAGATGAATTGAGATACCATTACACGAATTACTATTTCGCAAGGGAAGCGCAGAGAGGGTAAAACAAACATAACGGGCAACAAAAAAGTGAGGATAAAATTAATAATGCGCAGGAGGGAACTCGAGGGGTAATGTCAAGTAATAGAGGAAGGTGGTGATCAAGAAGGATAGCTTCAGGATCACTACCCATGAATTTTGCTTGGGAACAAGGCATACGGCTCTGCGTGTGTTTGTATTCCTAGCATGTGAGCAAGTCGCATTGGACAACATCTTCCTAGGTGACACCCCCGCCCCCGTTCAGCGCCTCGGCTGGCGGGTGGCGAGGATGGATTGAAGTGTCAACAGCGATACTGGTGGTTTTACAGTGTGGAAGCTGCTAGGCTATTGGCGTATAGCAGATTTCCAATTTTTGTGGCTGTTCCGACGTCACTCTGCAGCTACAATTCCCTTCCGTGTCTCACTACAGAGAGTCTGTTTTAGTCAGTTACCCACAGTGCAGTAAGATGCTGTAGCCGTCTTTCTTGGTTCAAGAGAAAAATACCACTGCACTACAGGTAGAGCTGCGTTTTTCCTCACATTGCGAGATGGAGGTGCAACCGAGAGTGAATTTCTATCATTGCATGGTAAAAGATGGTCACTACTGCTGACGGTGGCTGGATGACCAATGAATGATCGGTATCGGTGGGTTACTATTCCTAGTAACAAATTATTACATTTGGTTCCAGCTATGATAATGCGGCTGACCGAAAAGAGTTAGGAACCTTCGAAGTCAAGTAATTGTTTTTCCCCGATCGGTTGTGTGGAGTGGTGGCGCTCGGGCTAATACTCGTGGCTTGGGTCTGTAGTTATCTTCCCTCCGGGGCAATCATCCGCATCTCCTCCCCTGGGCATGCCCACGCAGCAAGATACATCTGGCACGAACTGGAAGATGGTGGATACATGTATGCCGGTGAGAATCAGGGGTGTGGGCTGTTTGTGTCTAGTGTTTGGCAGGTAGATGGGGAAAAACCTGGTACAAGTACTCAATCCCCTTGTTCTCGGCTACCCTGCCATTCCCTCCGAATACTCTATCACCTATCCAGCTGTTTTCTGAAGAGCAATCCCTATAGTAGTAGTCCCCACTTTCGTCAGGCAGTTCATCGGATTCCGAATACTTCTCAGGTGAGCTTTCCACACCAGTGGTTGTTTAATAATAATCTTGATAGAACTGTCTATTTCAGAGAAAGTACGGCAAGGAACCGGCAGCGGCTCCTGGGGATGAGGCATGGCTGTGCGAAGGAATAAAATCCTACCTCGCTGCGTTAGAACAGGTTTGATTGAATTATTTCCTTTCTTCCTTCCTTCTTGCTCTTGTCATTTTTCTGACATAGTGGAAGCTAGGTTTTTTACATGTACTATACCTTCAAACATCATGAGACGGGTGGAAACCAGAAGCAACAGACACAAACCTTTCCATACCTGAGCGGTGAACGAGGAGCCAACTAGGAACTTATCGTATCTCCGCCGCGTTGGACTTGTGCCTAAATATCCGAGTGGATCCTACCGGAACGTTTTGCTAATTGTTTAATGCTCGATGCCTGTGTTAAAGTTCAAGCAGGTCGTCAAGTCGAATCCGTGCGCAAGATTAGGATGTCGGCCAGTAGGGTTTGTTCCGAAGGTCACGAATACGGTCTCCCTGGTGAAGGAAAATGTGTATAGTTGTGGGAGGCACAAGTACTTGCCCGGATTTGCCGAGAAAAACGTCGTCTATGGTATTTTAGTGAGATTTATCTCACCTTCTCATCAATTATCGGCAGACAGCGTTTTTCCCGGCGAATACGGGCGAGTGTGATACCAGGGGAGACTGGCTATATAATGATGAGTGCGCGGCATATTATATTAAAATTTTCACTAACCATACTATGATGCTACCAGCACCGGATTCGATTTATTACTACAGTACTGTAGTAATTTTTCACCCCTGCCTGCTTTACACTCCCTACTTTACACCCTTCCCTAATTTTCACCCCTCCCTAATTCACACTCCCCCGCCGCGAAAATACAGTCCATAGATCACAAATCCTTCTCCACCTTACAGCACCGCGTCACATACCTAAAGTCCTTCACAAAGGCCAGTCGCCCAAGCCCCCATCCCTACGATTGTCGAACCGGTCTACAAGGAACTATTAAGCTACGAAATCACCGCGGAAGAATTCGTACTTAGACAAACGGGCTATGACGGCGTCGCACACACCAAGCTGGAGGAATTGGAACTGAAGCACCCGATGGTCAAGTTCCAGATGGGCTTTTTGAAGGGGTATTTGCGAAAGTTGGTGGTAGTAGATTACGACGATTTGCGGACCCGGGCATGTTATACCTCTCCGGAGTGTCGTGCCGGAGGAGTTGCGCTAACATCTATGGTTAGCAGGAGTGCTTTGATAAAGTAGGTATTATGCACACCGGTGTCACGGAGTTTGTTAATCGGTAACTTATATTCCCCACTCCTCAACCCACACTCTACTCTAACCTGCAAACCGATTTATAGGGCCAAGAAACCTGGCCTATGCGTCTAGCACACCCACACGGGACCTCTCCTCAGCCACATTGTCTGCATCGCAATTGCGGTGGTCATAGCTCACTCCGACTTGGATAACGACACGAAGAGTGCCACCTTGAGGGCGTTGAATAAACTCATTTGGATACAGAATGATTGTCGGTTCCGATTTCTTGCTCTTAACGGCATCGCCACTAACAAGGTTGTAGTATCTACGAGATATTATGTTGCGGATCTGGATACTCCTAATTGGGTCGTTGCTCCGAACAAGGGGTTGTTGGAGGGAGCGGTCGGGGAGATTGTGACAAGTGTTGTCATCGCGGTTAGGGTGTTAAGAATTCAGACAATCGTTCGGCGGTGGTATCATTCTCGCGTCTTGCGATGGCTGGTGGTAATGAGTGTGCATTGTTGTGTTTTTTCCCTTGTGGGATGTTCAGTTTTCCCGACTTCTAGTACTGTAGTCCGCCCCTTTACCGCTCTAGTTTTATTCTTAGAATCTCTACTGTTGGGTCTCGGGAGGGTCTCTGGAGGGTCAGCTGGAGGCTCAGGATTATCCGGAGAGGATATCTGACGAATATGTCTTGAATGATTAGTTAGAGCTCACGCTTAACGAACGATAAATCTGTGCAATCCCAAAGTCTCAGCCAACCTATGGTCTAGAGAGATGAGGTAGGTCTTGCCGATAAGGATCCTGCCAATGACCATTCCTCCATAACTCGCTTCACCTAACCCCGTTCTCCGAGAGAGATTTCGCTATCTCATAAACACAACCTTTATCAAGGAAAATAAAAAAGAAACCCCACTAATTCATTGTTGGTTAGGCTAGAAGAATTATACCACAAGCCACCCGGATATCCACCCCACATCTCCAACCCACCTCATAAAGCAAAAGCATGGCACCTCCTTACCAGCCCATAGAACCCAACAATTGTATCTAGTGTCTGGCCCGATTTCCCTTCCCCCCTCACTAGACATAACCGGGGGTAGAAAAGAGAAAAAAAGAAAAAAAGAAAAAAAGAAAAAAAGAAAAAAAGAAAAAAACCCGAACCCTCCAAAGCCCAAAGTCAGTCTCTCTAACGTCCCTAAGTCTGACCAGGTTCTTACTTCCAGCACTACCACCCATCCCTCCACCCCCAGCCTCACTATTCCTTTTCACATCCGTGGAAAACCTCACCCGCCCAATGCTCCCCCACCACCCGAACCATATCTCCTAACCTTCATATCTCACCAAATTTTCTGCGCCTTGTCCATGCTATCCTCCCCCTCCCCCTCACCGTCTGCATCCGATTCTTCCAAACCAAACCTGGCAAGGGGCGCTTCATCGAGGAGCGATAAGAATGGAGAAGAGCGCAAAAGAATTCCCCGCCACGCCAGCATGGGAGGACCTCGTCTATGGCGTCATCCGCAAAGCTCAATTCTCTCAATGCACCGTCCACCAATCCAATACTAGCGGATTCTGTAGTAGTCTGTGAAAAAAGCGCTTCTCCATCCCAGCCCTATACGCTAATTCCCGGAAAATATCGTGCAAATCGATCTTCCCCTCTGCCCTCCCCACACTGGCATGAGTAGCCTTGATTTCAGAAAGATCGCAGTCCGAGTCGGGGACATGCTCGCCGCCTTCTGGCTGTGGATTCTGTACACGTATTCCCCATGGCTGACTGCCAGCTTTGGTGAATTCCCACGGGAGGCAAAGAGTTGGTTTGCGGAGCGGGAGAGGAACGCCAGCGTGAATTTTCGTTGTAGCGGCGCACTCCCGCGGTTCCGTAAATAGAGAGGGTACGTGAGTGTTACGGTTAGCAGGAGGGTTTTATACACACCGAGGTCGGTTTTGGATTGAGTTGATTTGCTGCTCGACGGCGGACACGTCGTCGGTTAGATCTCTAGCGTGGATGTGGGTGGCACTAAGGGCCGTGGGGTTTCCTGGATCGACTTTGATGAGGAGGCTTCTGTTTTCACCCGGGACGAGGTAGGGTATTCGGTGTCGCCGATCACCTCGAGGATTCGCGAATCTCCTGCACGGTATAGACCGATGGCGGCGTTCTAGGCTTCACCAAAGCACACCCCCATTCTTAACATTGATACAATCCCTTCCACACTAATGGGTATTTACTCGCTGCGACTGTATTTGCTACTAAGCCTCGGGCCGGAAGTGCTCAGCGGAACACACGACCCGAAGGCCGCATCTCGTTCCTGGCCCAGAACACAGGCCCAATACCAAGGATGTGAATCTGTATCTGCCTTATGAACGCCTCCGGGAGTAAATCTATGCCCCATCATCTAGTTGAGAAGTCTGTAAGAATAAATGAACACTTCTATCTGCTCACGGATATCTTGTTGGGTCTGAAGGCAATGCCTTCAATTTCCTAATCGCGGCCATTACTGCTTCCTTGACGTTGCGAGACGATGGCGGGATGCTCGTATGCGGAAGAGACATAATATCTTCTAGCAGCTGGTGTCTTGCTACATTTCCCGAGGCATTGAGAGTGTACACGCTATTCGGCATGACGCAAGGAAAGGTCATTACCGCGACTCTATCCCTCGCGCTCGCCATCGACCGTACGATTAGTTTCGCCCTCGACTTCATACTCGAATAGGATGTACGGGAGGTATACAGACTAGATTTGTTAGAAATTGAGAAGCAGATACAAATAGGACTCACGGTAGATCCATCAAGACGCCAATGTCCAGGCCAACACCCTGTGACTTCCCAGCGTATCCAGCACTACCGCCAAATTTCCCCCCATCTCAACCGACATCCAAAATCCATTCCACTCCCCAGATTGACTGTTGTTTATAGGAAGAGGCTGAGTAACCCGTTCGGGGGTGGTCGCCAGGTCAAGTATCAACATTGGTGGCCTCCACTGTCCGCACTTTTGAGACCTATTTTTATTCTTCCCCCGATATCGCTATCAAATATCCCCAGAGAATTGGCACTGCGGGCGCGGCTGGGGGGTGGGATGCTCCTGCCGTCGCGGGAAACAAATCCTAATCGATCCCGGCCATCCAGTCGCCACATATCGCCAGCTGCGAAATTCCCTGGGAGACTCCCTCCGACTTGCTTTCCCGCATCTCCTGGCATCTGGTTTGGTAGAGGAGACTTCCGGCGGCGTAGCGTATGTGAGAACAGATTTTGTGGAAGATATGCTATCGCTCCTCCCCCTCTTTCCGGAATTGGCGCGCTTGACTACCGTCTGGCCGGAATTGCAGTTATTGCCTTGGAATAAATCCACGGCTATCTGTCTCCACCCTCTTGGGGTGGACTTTGGCAGGCAGTCCCTTCGGAAATTCAATCCACTGTTCTCAATATTCCTAGCTCAAGCCTCCGCCTCGCCGACTTGTCATATTTCGCACTAGTCTTTGCCCCCGCAGCAAGAATATATTCTTCCTATGTTTACCCCCCGTAGACTGGCCGTAGGAGTATGGTAGTAAACAGGCATCCTCTCCGGTGGGAATAGAGGAGCTGTGCGACTCGCGTCCTTCGGAATTATTGAGCTCCATTAGGACAGAATTTTCGCCGCGATGGGGATCAGCTTTGTTGCCGTAGTTGGAGACGCTCGTCATGTGACCTGCAGCAGGCCGTTGTACCCATCCTCCCTCCATTAGTGTTCGATCATGCGCCTTTCCCGCCGGCAGGGTTGTGAGATTCATTGAGATCCCCGTCCCCATCAGATTCACCCTTGCCCTTATCCTTGCCGAATATACCGGCAGAAGAGCTACGAGCCCTAGGACTCGGTGGGAAGTTCATTCCAAGAAACCCCTTCTTCGATCCTCTATCCTTTTCCTTCCCTTCTTGTCTTTCTCTGCTTTTCTTACGGCTGGGCACTGAGGGTGATTTTCTAATCTTCATGATGTGTAAGGGCCGGGGTGTAACGTGGATGTCATTTCTGGTATCATATGATAGGCCGTCGACCAGCAGGGGTTATCGTGTCCGAACGACGGATGTCCAAGGGTGTGTAAATCATTGGGAGGGAGGGGGGGTGACGAAGGAGAGAGACCGGGGGCATAGGGTGGCAGTTGTACACCTCCGCAAAAACCATCACACAACTGAGGCAGGTGGTGTGGCTTTTGCGAGGGCTTTTCTAGGTGATTGGGAGTAATGAACTATAGTACACCCCGTCGGGTCATGGATGGGGCAACGGTAGGAGGGGGCCAAGGTCCAGGAATGGTTTTACCATGGGGGGGCAGTTTCGCAAGTCCGTGGCGCTGATTTTCAGGACTCGCAAGACCCAACCCACTAGATGATATTATGCTCAAAGGTTTGTAACAACAAAAATGCATCCAAGAAATTCACAATGCCCCTTGATATATAGACTCCCGATCATAGTGATAAATCGAGAGTGTAGGGAGGAAAGGGGGAGAAAAGGAAACCCTCAATAATGTTAGATTAGCAACAGTTGGGAACTAAGATTGATTAGCCCACGGCTTGCAGAAGACAAGTGGGGGCAAGACGCATTAGTGGAAAATAGCAAATGACAGAATATGGTATCTCTTCTTGACGAAAAAAACTCGTTCCATACGCTCGCACCCCAACCAAAGCTCCAGATAAGAATAGACCTCTCAATAAACTCGGTAGCGCCGCGCCCATAAGTCCTTTAACCCCCTTCTCTAAGGTCTCACCCAACTTCACAAAACGAATCTATCATATCATACAACACACCCATTAGCACTACCCTACGCAGCGTTACAATAACAAGATCAGAGCGCACCAGCCCATCTCCCTTCTCCCTATGACTCGCCTCGACAACCCTCCGTACCCAATCCTCCTAGCCAGCCTTCCAACCCCCAACCTCCCTCACGACCACCGCCTCATCACCAAAGCAGCTTTTGGCAAACTTAAGCACATCCACGGTACCCCCCCCCTCTCTACGCGCCCACCAACTCCCCCACTAGAACATGCTATTACACGTCCCTGGCATGAATGGACCGAACACCAGGGGCTCCTTGGCAAAGGATTTTCAGCTCCCATGGCCCCGGCGGTGTTCGGTCCATTCATGCCAGGGACGTGTATTGAGCAGCGGGTGCTAGGTATCGGGCGAGAACTCGACCCGCGGCGGGCCCTCAGGCTACCATTCCGGGAACTCAATGGAGAACGGGAGAACGGCAGACGTGTAGTGTCCCCGGCGGGGGAAAATCACGCAGTCCCGGGTACTGTGTGAAGCGAGCGAGGAGTATAGACCGGGGGAGAAGTGTGTTTTAGGCTTGCGCTGTGGGAGTTAGGCTGTGTTAAGGGGTGAGGAATGGGGGGGAACATTTCTACGAGGAGGTTTTGATTCTGTGGGGTGGGAACTTGAGAGAATGTTTGGCGAGGCATCTCTGTGATGGGTTGGGTTGGTTGGGTTAGTTGTCGGCGCTTCGGAATCAGGCACGCTGCACAAGAATGGGTTGAGTTAAGCTTTTGCGCACGGACAATGAGGATTCTTGGCGGGGAAGGAGCAGTGCATGGATGGTTCCTTGCGGAAACACGAGCGATCTGCCTGACAAGACTCTAACCTTTGCTTTTGTTTTTCTGGGAACCACACTGGTAAGTTGAGCCTCCATCTAGGAAATCTATGATACTTGAGGGGATTGGAGGGAAACTTGCATGCTCATTGGCTTTTTGAACCCTAGAGTCATTTCCTTGTAGGTATGGTTCCTCGAGTGCCGGCAGCAGCCGGGTTGCGTCTTCTACCTTAGCCCTCCGGAAGAGGTGTGTCCTCGATGGCTTGTATCCCTAGCAATTTATCGAATTCCCCATGTTGGGATCTTGGTCTCAACTGCTTATATCTTGCTCGTTGGGATGTGGGCGTTGTGAGTTAGAGTTGCTTTGATGGCTTTTTAGCGTTGGGTTTGCTCCAAGGATTCCTCCCATTTGCGCATCGGTACACGCGCTTTGCCTCAATGCAAGGCAGGAACAGGTGTACCATCGCGGAAAGAGGTAGGTGAGAATCACGAGATACTTATCCCCCCCCCCCCCCGACCCATCATGGAGAAAACATATCCCCTCATGGGTCCATGTCAAGATGCCGATCGATATCCATTCCCAGTGATCCACCCAACCCACGAACAACCCTTTTGGTAAGGAACAAGGAATGCCCCCAGGATACTTAAGTTGGGATTGGTGGTCCTCATCCCGCTTTCTCCCCTTTCCCTGATGGGTTCGCTTTAGATTGCGTCTGGAGGCGAGGTGAGTCGGAAGATGCCCCAGGATTGAAGGAAAAAAAAAAAGAACTTACATAATTTCTCAAGGGCTAAAACGATTCACTGCGCTTTCAATTACGCCTTTTACTCGTGGTCGCTATCCCTCTTTTTCCCTTCCAATCCTAACTATCGCAGTGCCCCTGAGGTAACGTAGTGCCATCATTTTGCCTTATCCCACCCCTCTCCGGCCCCTCATCGCAACACTGACATTGCGGCTATCACAGATTTCAACATACCCGCCTACAGCCCCACCTTCTTCTCTACAAGCGTGGGAACTGGGCGAGCAGGGAACGCGGGGTCATCGTCATCCTCTGTATCCTCGGTGCGTGGCAATTTTCCTCGGGGGTCTGCCCTGCATCCTATGAGATCGATAATAAGCGAGGATGTTTGGTTGTATTGAGCCCACATGCTCAGGGTAGGAGAGAGCAAGGATGGATCGATAGATGTATGAGATTTGCTTTTTTTCATTATTTTCATTTCCCTGCTCCTCCTCGAAGCTAAAGCTTGTTGGGCGGGTGGTTGTATGATATTACCGACACCAGTGCAGAGATGGATTGATGGATTGAGTCACCATTTCTGGAGTTTGGCTTAATAAATGAACGGAATGCAGGACTCTTGTCGCTAATTGTGCGCTACGCCATGTTATTACTCTTCTCTGCTTCACCCTGCGACATTGGTATTATAAAGCTGTTCTTTCCTCTTCTTTTGAATTACAATCACGGTTTATCTCATGTGCCATATTCTATGAATTATTTCTCCCCAGATTGTTAGCGGGGACCAATGCGCAAACCCAGGAGAGGTCTTATATGACAAGTTGACTACGGTTCCTGTACTACTCGGTATGCATGGGTGATTGTTTCATTGTTCAGATAAACAGTTCAGCAATGCCGTTAAGACTCATACCCGAGTTGGAGGGAAGCCGGGTGAAGGGAGCCATTAGAAGGAGGCTGTAAGAGTCGGATACGCGCTGTCACGCTGGTTTTTTGTTCAATGGGGCCGTGGAAATCTCTCGGGGAATGGCGCTAGATGAAGTGAATTATGGAGGAATAATCATTCGTAGGATCCTTATCGGCAAGACCTACCTCATCTCTCTAAATCATAGATTGGCTGAGAATGCGGGATTGCACAGATTTATCGTTCATTCAGCGTGAGCTCTAACTAATCATTAAAGATAGATTCGAGAGGTATCCTCCGCGCAGAATCCTGCTCCTCCAACTGACCCTCCCAAGACCCAACAGCAGAGATTCTAGGGATCAAACTAGAGTAGTAAAAGAGCAAACCATGGTATCATACGTGCCGTAGGAAAAACTGGAAATCCCACAAGGAAAAAAAACAACACTGCACACTCATTATCACCAGCCATCGCAAGACGCGACAATTCCACTCCCGCCAAAGGATTTCCTGAATTCCCAACACCCCAACCGCGACAACAGCACCAGTCACAATCTGCCCGACCCACCCCTCGAACAACTCCTTTTGCGAAATAACAACCGAAATAGGAGTATCCTATCCACAACATAATCTCTCGCAAATACTACAACCTCATTAGCCGCTATCCCGTTAAGAGCTAGAAATCGGAACCGACAATCTCTCTCTATTCAAATGACTTTATTCAACTCTCTCAAGACCGCACCCTCCGTGTCGTTTGTCTGGATCCAAGTCGGGATGAGCTATGACCGCCGCAATCACGATGCCGGCAGCGTAACCAAGGAGGAGTCCCATGTGGTTGTATCATATCATACTAGGCCCGTAGGCAGGGTTTCTTAACCCTCTAAATCGGATTGCGGTTTAGAGTAGGGTGTGGGTTGAGGAGTGGGGAATATAAGTTACCGATAAGCAAACCCCGCGACACCAGTGTTCATAATACCCACTTTATCAAACTACTCCTCCAAACCATAGACGTCGGCGCAACTCCTCCAACACCACACTCCGGAACACATACTCAAGTCCGCCAATCGTCGTAATCTACCACCACCAACATCAGCAGGTATCCCTTCAAAAAGTCCATCCGGAACTTGACCATCGCGTGCTCCAGATCCAACTCCTCCAGCTTGGTTGGTGTGATACTGTCATAGCCCGTTTGTCTAGCTATGAATGTTTTCGCCCTGATGTCGTAGCTTGGAGGTTTCTTGTAGACCGCTCCAACCAGCCTAGGAATGGGGGTTAGACGACGGGTCTTGCGGCATGGAGAGCCGTAGCATCAGTTTCAGTAAAGTTTGTGAAAGATTTTACATATAGGGCGCGAGTTTGCAGGACAGAGAGGGATCTGGGATCTACGGACTGCATTTCTCTACCGGGATGCGTAAAGTAGGGAGGGGTGTAAAGTAAGAAGGGGTGAAAAATTAGTACCGTATTGACAAATCGAATCCGGTACTGGTAGTAGTATGGTGAGTGAAAAGGTTAATATAATATACCGGGTACTCACCATTATATACCCGGTCTCTCGGGGTATTGTCCTCGCGCATATTCGCCTGGAAAAACATCATCTACGCATAATTAATGAGCAAGTGGGATAGATCTCGGCAAAGTTCAGAAGACAGCGTTTTTCTCAGCAAGTGCGGGCAAGTACTTATACCTCCCACCACAAATATGCCCCCCTTCCCGCACCCGTAACACCATATTTGTGACCTTCGAAACAAAACAGTTTGGCAGACATCCTAATTTAGTGCACGGATTCGTCTTGATGACCCTGCTTGAACCTTAACATGGGTATCGCCTTGCAAAACATCCAGAAAACACTCCCGTAGGATCCACCCCAATATTTAGGCATAAGTCCAGCGCGGTGAAGATAAGCATGTAAAAAACATAGTTGCCACCACATCAGAAAAAGTCAAAAGAGCAACAGGAGGGAGGAAAGCAAGGAAATAATTCAATCAAACTTGTTCAGGCACAACAGAGTGGGGTAACTAAGATGGTATGTTTGTTATTGACATTTGCAATGGTGTCATTCTTGCGCTTTTCAGTGAAGCGCAACAGTATTGGCCTGCTGTTTTTGTCAATTAACCGGTTTTTTCTATTCATCTGCTCATCCAGACTTGATGTACAATTGTATGATCAAAGTACCCCTTCCATCATAATGACGAAACTCCCATGACCCACCCCTGCTTCCTCTCATCAGCTAAAATGCTTAGGTTTTTACCTCACTTTTGAGGAACTTCCTTGGCCTCTTGTACTAAATGGATATATTACTGTCATCTATATCCCAATAGTTCTTCTTGGATCTTGTATCCTTGGGAGCTTTGACAAACTTGCCCAACCAGGACAAAAATTTCTTAGTGCTTGTATAGTAAGCCGAGCTCACAGTAGTGACATTGGCGTTCAAAATATTTATCGTTTTATTATCATCCTCCCAACATTTTAGCCTTCTACCAATTGCAAGCAGAATATGTAAAAGTACTCACTACTATTTTAAACATTATCGGATTGAGTTTCATACAGCCTCTTCCAAGCCTTCATGTTCCTTCATTTCCCTAGCCCAAAGTATAGTGCAGAATCTATCACCATATCACCACAATTGACTCTGGCATTCCCTGTAGTAAAAATTCCTCAATTGGCTCCTATCTCATTGTGCAAAAGATCACATCCAGTAGTACTAATGGACCCACCGTCTTGGGTACAAAGGTAGAATTCATTTAAATTAAACAATGTTCTCATCCACTGCTCCTGAGATCCACTACTAAGTTCCACTTCATCCACTCTTGCAACGGTACTCTTTAGTGTTTCCCCATATTCCTTTCCTGCAAGATTGTTCCTTGCAATTGTCTTTTCTAATGCAACAATGCATTGTCATAGAGTTGTTCTTGTCTTCTTGAGGGAAGATTCTTCTACTGCAATCATCTTTCTCATCTTGACATCATGATACCAGGACTTTTCTGCAGCAATGATCATTCTTGTTTTCTTATATAAAGATTTCTCTGCCACAATCTGTCACATATTGTCACTATGCAAGGCAGATTTTATATGAATAATAATTCTTAGTCATAAAGATGTTATGTTTGACACTACTAGTATGGCGTGACTTGACTGATAATAACTCACATGACTGCGCAAAAGCCAGTCATTGTTATATTACAATTAGTTCATTGTTTATCACTCACTGGCATGAGTGGGATGATCAATGATATAATTACCTCCATATATGACCAATATTATGAGTCCTGAGTTTCACATATGACTTATTTGAGAATATGACTTGTTTTATGGGTTGTGATTGGTGAACAGATGTTGTGCAGTGGACTCAGGAGAGTTAGCTAATGGATCGCACACTATGACTCATTATGCTAGTGAGTCATAAGAGGTCACTTGATATGAGGTGATGAGTCACTAGGGATAGCAGTGTGGGAATATATCTATAGAAGGCTTCTCCATTCGCTATAAAGATAGGGTCATCACTGAACCCTCTGTGCTCTTTGCTATACTAGACATTAAAATAGGATTACTTTTGCTTTCTTTCCCTCCATTACTGCTCTATCAGAACATATATGTCAAATCTCAATCACCCAACTGCATGCTCGCTCAGTAGCCCAACCCAAACACTATTGGAATAGTTCTCGAGAATGTATTCCTGAAAGAGAACTATTATGATAGTTCTTGTCTCAAGATATGCAAGCCAGTTTGCTCCCATCTAAACAGCTATTATGCTATATCCTCTTGAAGCAGAAAAGTAATCATAGGTACTAAACATTTGCACATTGTTGGATATTGCATGAACACTCAATGATACGATTGTTTCACAATAGTTTCTTGACGACAAGTAGTTCTAAGTATATGATTGCCAATCTTAGGATCCAGGGGTTGTGACAGACTAACTAGGTTGAGATCATGCTCATTTCCAACATAATCCTTGTTGTCAATATTTTGGACCTCCAGTTTCTCTTACCTTAATACAGGCTGCCATGAGTTCTTGGAATCAGGTTTGATTATTTTGCCTGTTCTAATAAGTGATGTTAGTATCAAAACTGTGTCAAATATATTATCCACATTTTTAACACTATCTGAACAAGTGCTATAGCCCTGACCTCTTAGTACTACCAACCAGTTTGCCAGTATTATCATATGAAAACCAGTGGCAAATTGCTATTGTAGCATGCAAGAAACTTTTAGCAGGTAATTTTCTTTCTCTCTTACTTTGTTGAATAATTATTTGTTAAATACTGGTATGTTGAAGGGTTTTTAATCAATTGGTAGGATGTCAATTGGTGGTAGATTGAAATCGTAGCATGTTCAACATTGCTTTGTCAAACAGTACAGTGTTGAATAGTAGTGAGTAAAAAACATTGTGTGTTCAACAGTTGTATGTAGCATCATGATCGTGGTTTGGACAACCCTTAACTCATATCCACTTGAGGAACCAAACTCTTTGCATGACTAATATACCTATGGGCCACTGAGAAAATCTTCTTAATCCATATACTTGGCCATCAACCATCTTGGATATTATTAGCCAGGAAATATACTTTTGACAAGATCAAACTCTTGTATTAAACCATGACTCTCTCTTGGCCGCAATTGGAACTTGAAAAACATTCACAAATAAAGTGAAACTGAAGTAAGTACACTCAATTTTACATTGCGTTTTCCACACTAAGAATAATTGTGAGTCTAATCCTTTTTAAGCCAAGAGAAATAAGCCAATAACTAAAAACATAATTGTAAGAAGGTTCCTGCAATATACCAAAAGGGTTAATATAATTCTTTATTTTTACTATCATGTTTTCCAATTTCTTTATATTATTCAAAAGGTTATCAGAGTGGAAGAAAATGCCAGTCATCCTTTTGTAAATCGTGTAATATTGTTGATATAGAGGTAGCAAATCCCTCATAAAACTAAGCTCAAAACAGAAGAAGTGATAAGCCTAGAAAGGTAATTCAGCTAAGAAAGAACAGGACAGGGAGGAAGAAAGACCAAGTCATTTTGCTTTTAAATACACACAAATCAAGCCTTCTAGGATAACTATCCTTGGTCAACTACTGAGTTGTGGGATATGTGAGGCAACTAAAATGTTCCTGCCGGCCTGGGTGTAGTCAATTACTCTATAATTGGCAATTTGCTGAGCAAATACAACTCAGCTGGAGGACTAACTAACATGACTAATATGCTAAAGACAAAGGAAGAAAAAAGTGAATGTGAAGAGAAGAAAAGGAATGGTTGTTGATTGGCTTGTTTACCTTTGTATGGTTTTTTGTTACTATCTGGAGGAATAAGGATAGAATAAACAAGTAAGAGATGAATTCAATTAAAATACCAATAAAACAATATCTATTGCTTGATTGTCTTACTGTAGTGGCCTATTGCTTGTTGTTGCTCTTGTTGTCTAACTAAGAAAGAGAGAAGGATGAACACTAACCTATATACAACATGGGCGAGCCACCATATGAGAAAGAAAATTCTCATCTTAACTACCAAACTACCCTATGACAATCCATGACCTACACGGCTATGCTCAACTACCTAATAACTTGGTTATCAGTAACGGAGTTTGCACCCATGAAGGTTTCACTTTCTCAATTGTACTTGAGTTGTTCCTGGTTAATGGTACAGTACCATAACAAAATATAATTCTGAAAACTTATTGTGAGTGGCAACCTTTCAACCTGATCCCACAACTCCGATTCATAGAGTTTTATCAAAAAATGAAAGTGAAGATGCCTGAAATTTGGCCTAGGGCAGACATTGAGTAAGGAGAAATTATTGGAGTCTGGAATGACTATCAAAGTGTCGCAAAAATGTTACTGCTCTTGATGATACAAGACAATACTTACTTATACCAAAGTTCATCTAGCACGAGGATGAGAGAACTAATTATTGCAATTTCCGCACACTCAACCCTCATTCTATAATCACAAAGTGAGATTAGTAAAGACTCCTGCAAGCAGTAAAAGCTACTGGCAATAGATACTAGCCTCTGTAGTATTTCAAAAGACAAAGGGTAACTTCCCATATCTGAATCCAAATAGTCACGGGTGTTTTGGCAAAAGCAGGTATTAAAACATGGCCAGCAAAAAAGAAACCAAAATTAACCGAATAGCCTGCTGGATGCCTGTGCTGGGCATTGCACTATGCAGACTGGATAGAGAACGATTGGAAGCAGGTAGTATGCACAAATGACTCAGCATGCATGCTGGAAAAGAGCAGGAATTCTTATACTCTATGGGTTTTCTATACTCCTTATGAAAAGTAAAATACGTCAGGCATTCAAATGCATGTAAAGGTACTCAAAGTAAAGTTGATGGTTTGGGAGTGTTTTTGAAGTCGATAATATAGTACCTTTGTGCCTCTAATCTTTCACTCTATTGATTCATTCTTCTACCACAATAATTTTCACAACCTTTTGCCTTCTGTTCTTGAAAGTCTTCAAGAAGCCCTTGGTGCAGAGCCAATTTTTGTGGATGATAACTCTAAGGTTCATAAGAAGAATGTGGTTAAGGAATGGGAGGAGTAGCATAGAGTAGAAGTAATTGAATGGCCTGCTTTCAGAAATTGTGACTAAGCAAGACAGATTTTACATGACTAATAGTATTAGTTATAGGTATGTTATTGTTTCGCGCTATAACGTCAGTTGACTTATATTATATTACAGGACTATGCAATTGTGGGTTATTGTTTTGTAATAATTGGTTGAATGTTTTAATGACTTAGGATTATGAGTCATGGGTTTTACACATGTGACTCAATCGACCACATAATTTAGTTTACTGTATTGATTGGTTGAAGAAATGTTGTGCAGTGACTCATAACCGTCATCTCAATTCTTTTGACACTAAGGCACAATATGAGTCATAGTAGTTATGGACTGCAATCAGTACCCCACTGGCTGGACGACTGGGAGGCTGACCAGGGGGGAGGAAAGCGTGAGATGAATTGAGATACTACCATAACCCATCAATCTACTCTCTAGCGAGATAGTATAAGATATTTCCTCTGAGTATTAACGAATATTCAAAGGATTGGAAACTCAAAATGCGCAGGATGAACGTCAATCGCAAACCTTAGCCTACCATCAAGGTTAGTAACTTGGCCCATCCCTCAGGAGCCAACCTACTACTACGAGGAAACTTCGATCGCTTTGCTTACCATATAAGTAATTGGCTGCGAAAGACGGTTACCGGTGGTTGTGATCGAACACTCACCTCAAAAAAGCCCCCCCAGATAAATTGCCCCAATGCACATAGGTACTGCAGGATACAATCCTAACCAAAGAATTATGCCTCCCTAAAGCCTGCAGGAACAAGTAGTGATACCAGCTCTTTTATGGCAGTAGTAGATAGTCAGCTCAAAATCAATGCCTGACTGTGCCGGACGCGGCCAAGCCTCCCCATGCTCCCGCCTAAGCAATATACACACAATGAGTGACTGCGCATAAAACACCCCCAGCCAAGACACCCGCAGGCCCCGCCGGCAGACCCCAGATACCCCACACCCACTTGTCACTGACACGATTGTAATACCGGAAGTGGTTGTGATAATACTATATTTTATTGTATTGTACCTGAACGAAATCAACAGCCGACCAAGGGAACAGGAGACTTTCCACCACGACAACCCCACTCCCCCATCAGTGCCACAATCTCCTAAACTACAAAAATGTAAAAAATGTAAATAGGTACGAGAGTAGAATATATACAGTCTCGACCGGGAAGGCATGGCGCATGTCGGCAGGTGGCAAACCAGGGGTTGACCCGATACCAAAAACCTAACCCACATGCTTAGAACAATGACACTACTTTCCCTCTCAACACCCAACCAACCTAAACAACAAACAAGACAACAACACACTACCGTTAGAATTGATCACATAGGGACTCAAAAGGAGCATATTAGTAAGTGGAATTTGAAGCAATTAAAATAAAAAAAGTAATAAACTTTAAACTAACAAGAATACGGGTTGGACTAGGTACTAGGATGGCTTGTACCCAAGATGAGCCTAGCTGCTGAGCAGTTGTGGTTGTACCCAGTGTCTGTCTTGCTTGATTGAGCCTACTTAGTGTCCTTCCCCTCCCACTCCCATTTCCATTCTGCAAGCACTTCACCATGTTGGAGGATACAGGCTGCTTCACTATTCAGCTGCCTCCGATTAGCCTTTCGTTCGCTAGTAATTTGCCTTACTTGTTCGCACAGGAGAGCTTTGCCAGCCTTATGCATAACGGCTCTTGCTAGATTTCTCTCAGCTGATGATTTTAACTTTATTAAAACCATTTCGAGCTTGATTAAGCAAGGACTATTTGAGGTAATTGCTGATTGTTGTTAAAGCTAAGCAGTATGAATTGAGCTTGGGGTAGTTGGAGGCTTGGGTGAAAGACAATAAGGTCTTAAGTAGTTTGAAGGAGAATAAGTTGTAGAGAGAAAGTTGCTTGAGGAGGAAGGCTGAGTTCGGGCACACTTAGAATATTAAGGATAATTTGAGGGTAGTAAGGATAGATTCCGGTTGCACTAAAGCCAGCCTGAATATTGGCTTTTGTAAATGTTTTTTGATACGCTCGTACTAGTTGATTAGGAAATTGATTTTTATTCACTGGTACGGATGGTTTGCTGACTTCTTGTGTATAATATGTGCTAATTGATGGAAATTCTGCAACAGTTGAAACTAGTAGGATGTGAGAGGGGTGGACTGGTAACAAAGAGGTAGAGTTCAATATTTAAGACAGTATTCAAATATTGTAACATAGATATGTGAACCAAATCCATCAAAGATATCAATGTGCTATTCTCTATACACTCGGTATTTGTATACTAGTAAATTATTTAATCATTAGCAATAAAAAAAGGCAATCTTGTTATACTAGTACCTATTTCTAGTTTCTGATTCAAAATATTTCTTTAAAGTATTGTAGGCAGATAAGACTATTATTAAAGCCTTTTGTTGCATTGCAATACCAAAGCTCTATCGGTTTCTTGGTTTTAGACCTGCCTGGAAGCTGATTTTCACTAGGGAAGATTATTAATAGGATAAGAAAAATCAAATATACTCCTATGGTTTCAACTACAGTGCAGGATTCTCAAACACGCTACTCCTTGTAGACCAAAGCAAGTTGTAAATTTCATTTAATTCACTTTGCGGCTCATTCAACACCTAGCTGACATCCCTTTTCATCAAGGTCGTAAATATTTCTCGCCACTATTGAATATTTTCTCTTGCTTCACCTAACTAATTATATACTAAGTAACTAACTTTAATATATAATAATTATAAAACATAGTTAGTATTTAGAAATAGCTAAGTGTAAATAAAAAATAAAAGAGTTATTTTAAAATATGTAACATGCATATATGTTTTGGTAATGGTACATAGCAACAGGCAGCACAGGATCTCCTATGTTTAGTTTGATTTATATTTGGTTTATTTCATTTGATTTCAGCTCCACCACAGTCTCTGAGTTATATTGGCAATGCTATCGTATTGCTATATTTCGTTTGCTTTGCTGTACATTTATATTTAGGATTTAGGGCACGGAATGGTCATGTAACACTGCTGGAGGCTGAGCTTTGCCTCTTTGTGCTTGCAGGATTATAGGATTTCGGTGTGTGTGTAGCCACTCATAATGATCGTGATTGCAGGAAGGCTATCCCTCTTCATTTAGGTATTTAAACTTGTCTCCTGGCTAGCTGGAGACAGGAGACTTTGACCGACCTTCAGCCCAAGAATACACTTGCTTGAACTGCAATCGCTGAGTCCAATTTGTCTTTCCACTGGAATCTCTTTAAGCTACTGGTTCCTTGAAGTCTCTCTTAGCCCCAGCGCTAGCAGGTCTCTTGCCCGTCTTATTGTATTTTTGTTATACAGAATTAACCTATTACAAATTATAAAATTTGATATATCTTCTAAATACCATTATCCACAATGTCCCTGCTCTTCGCATTAGCCCTTGATGAGTCTATTGTTTTTACATAAATGTATTTTACCTCAGAATGTCATTCTAAGAACTGTAGTATTCAATCATGGCCTAGGTTTGGGCCAGGAACTTGGCAGTGCAGATTGGGGTAGGCTAGGTTGTAAACTGTATTCCAATTAGCAGATATATTGCAATCAATGAGGAAAATCAATTGCTGAACTATGACTTGCTCCTCGGCCAGGGTTAATACTTGTGTTTTTTTGGGAAGCTTGCTCTGCTGTCTGCTGGTAGGTATGTTTCATATGCTACTAGAGGGTAGATACAGGCACACCATATACCTTAGTGATTTTCAGTACTACAGGCCTACTCCTACTAGTAGACCCTGGATCTACCAGGACCTCATTGTAGAACCTGAGGTTTGTATGGTAATAGCTAAATGCTAATTCAAGGGGGTCTGATTGGGAGTAAGTGTGGCCATGATTGATATTGGGTAATATGCTTGGTAGTAAAGAAAGAGGGGTAGAAAAAGAAGAGCTGGACATTTTCAATATGTTCTTAATGAATTAAAATACTTCCTACTCGTTATTCTCCGCTGTCTCTTAAACCCCTCACTCTTATGACTCAATTTTATTGTAAATTCTATCATCTTTGTATTCATTCTCAGGATGTTTTACTTGTACCTGATGCCATTGTTATAGGACCTATTTAACCTATTCTACTACTAGTTTGTCCTTTAATATAAGGCATTTGTAATGTACACACTCTGCCAAGACCTATGGTGCACTGATCTCTTGATATTTTAGTTAATGGCGGCCCCCGGTTGGCCACCCATCCAGCTTTGCCGTGTCCCTAGTGGTGACTGTAGTAGAAATTATCCAGAGAAATTCCTTCAAGTGGTGTTGGAAGAGGGGGGCAACGAGGAGGACTGCATTGCCATCGATCCTTGCTTGGCAGTCAATTTTGTCTACGTATGGTACGGATGTGCTAATGTTCAATGGTGGATGAGCAGTGCAATGATTCGCTTTGTTTACCGTGGCTCACTATAAGGTATCGAACAGTTCATGTGCACCTGATGCTTGTGGGCATTTCTGCGGCATCAAAACATGCAATAAAGCAGCTCGAGTAGAATATTCTACGGCATAGTGAGTCCACGGCATTGCAAGAATGCCTATACAAATCATCCCTACCCAATAAAAGTGCTAAGGGCTTTCTCGCCTCAGCAGGGACTTTGCTTCACTATGGGTCACTGGAGTAGTGATGCGGTTGGTATACCGGTACAAGTGAGTTACAAGTTACAGGGGGTATGTTTTCGCACACACCAAAGTGGCTGACCAGCAAAAAACACTAGAAAATTGGTGGGTCATAAAGTGGTGTGTGTGAAAGCATGTTTTTATGGTTTTTTATTTTTTTTATTTATGTTTATTCTCTTCGTGTTTTATGTTGCCTCATGAGGCTTGTTTACCCTGTCTGCTCTACGGTTTTCTAGCTACATAAGCAACTTAAGGATCCCGCAGACGCCTCCAACCTGCTGAAATACAAGGTGGTCAGGTCCGCCACTTCGCTTACTGCATTTAGCCACAATGTTCTCAGCCCACCCACTAACTTGAAGCTCAGCGCATTTTGCCCATTCTCCCGTGCCTCATACCAGCAGTAGTCCCCAAAAACACACAATCTCTCCTTAATCATACCAACCACCTTTCCCTCCTCCCAAGTCGTACAATGGCAGGAAGCATACACTAACCCGCATACCAGGCCGTTGACCCGAACTCATCTTTCGCTGCAATCCAACTCCTGATCAACTACCCTAGGCACATGTGCAAGCCAAGCTCTGCACAAAGGCGAGTGGTAAAAAGAGCGCCTAACTTGCTGAGGTGGACCTGTACCCTTTACTTGCCCATACCCAAAACAAAACCCAAGAGAAAAAAGAAAGAAAAACCTTCACCTTAACACGTGGCCTCCAACTAAAACCAATGAGGGCTCACCAGGTCTGAGCTTGCCAGGCTACACTCAGTCAGGCGCCTTCGAGCAACGCCGCCTTACCAGCCAACCACCTCTTTTTTCCATAACACGAGAAAAGCCGGCCTTGCCACAGAGCCTCTTTCCCCTTGTTTAGCCCATCTGCCAAGGCCTCGTTGCCTAATCCATCACGCCGGACTTCAAAACCAATGGGCAAGGGATGTAAAAACAAGGCGCGCTATCCAACCTGACCACCCTAGCCTTATCAATACAAACCTCAAAGCTCATCTGGAGACAATCCATTGACAGATGCTGTCAACATCTTCCTGGCACCTAATCCATTAGCAAAACCTCATCAGACATCACCAACGCAACTTCTATCCAACCTGACCAAAGCGCTATCAGCAAAATCATTAAAGGAAGAAGCCTCAAGGAAAACGTTAACATGATGTGCCCAAACCATCAATACATAGCCAGCCAATTGCTGTAACATCACTTCGGTAAAGACATGAAGCTATCGTAAGACGACCACTATGGACCCTGATAGGCCCACCCACCAAAGGTGACACATCATAAGAAGTTAGGCGTCAGTTGTAGGAGCAATCGAGGATGTGTGCGAAAAAACAATTTTCTTGTTTTTTTTAAACACTTTTTTTCATTTTCAGCTACCAAGCTACTCTAAAGCATACGGCACACCATTCCACCGGTCGCAAACTCTACATCTGCTATACAATGAATAACCTTCCAAGCCGCACCTAAAATCACAAACTTCTGAAATCCCACAACTCTATCTACCAATTGTCAAACTACTCACAAGCCCCAAGCCTATTCATTCGGGTCTTTAGGGCCCACTGTCTCTGCCCACTGCAAATCCTTAGCCTCTCTTGACCCAGTTCAGCCCTCAACCATATGGTCTAAACTTGAATCCTCTCCCCATATACCCTCCTCTCATATTCCCTCCCCTCTGCGCATGGGCACTACACCCTCTGGTATGGTAAGAATCCCCCACCATCCCATTGCGCTCTCCCACCAATGACCTGTCAACAAACCTGTAAGCCCTCCTCACAAACAGGTCCACCGGCCCTCCGTTTCCTCTCCTTATCCCACCAATTCTTTCCACCCTAGGCCCCGTCGGAGGCCCTCTCCTCGGTCCCACTGGAATCTCAACCACTCCACTTATCCCATCACCATCATCCGACTCCACCGACTCATCCACCCTCCTCCTCTTATTCATAGGCATCAGCACACCAACTGCCGACGCCTCACCCTCCTCATCAACCATCAATACAACCCTTGTCTCAGCCACCCTTGGCTCTGCCAATGGCGCCACCCGAACTTCCTCCTCCGCCTCAACCACAACTAATCCACTCATCCGTTCCAAGGGCTCAGCCACTACATGCGGCTCAGGCTCCTGACCCCTCCTGGGGTAAGCCACCTCCTGGGGGAAGCCACCTCAGAACTCAACTCAACTTTTCACTTCTCTCTCTCAACCACCGCTGTCTGCAACACATGATTCTTCTTCGACAAGACAGAAACATGATGTCGCAACTTGGATACTTCTTTCTCCAACTCCATGATTTTTTGTAAGGCAGCAGATGCTACCAAACCCGCCTTTGCAATCTTGGTCGCAGAAAACATAGTAGAACCTTGCTTAACCATAATTAACAAATCCCATGTAGTTAATGGAAGATGAGAAAGTAAAAACAATAGATGGAAGAGATAAGTCTATCTTCCAGTGATTCAATTAGAGTAAGAGTAGGATGCTCTTAAACTCAAGACTTGAAGCTGTTGTGAAGAGGGGTCCAAGGAACTCAATTGGTCAAAACCCAGAAATATGACAAGTCAACTGAGTTGAAATTTCAATCACTGTTGTTGTAACTGACGTGGTGTTGTGTGCGAAAACATACCCCCTCTCCTGTGCCTTGTACTACTGTAAGAACTGGAATAATTGAACCTCGCGCTAAGACCTCTGAAATTCCCTCTCTTGGATAGGGGCTCGAGAGCACTGCGAAAACTGGGTCCCTCAGCCCCGGACTTAAGACAAAAAAAACAAAAAATCATTGACCTCACCAGCATAGGCAACCCCAACGTCAAAAAGTCAGGTTCAATTATTCCAGTTCTTACGGTATTTCACTTATTGTGAGAGGATAATAATTAATTGGCTGAATTCCAATAACAGTCTTCAGCCTGATGATACCAAACCGGACATTTGAAAATTATTGGATGGGTTAGAATTATTGTCTTTTTTTGTGAGGACATTGAAGGAAAAATTATAATTCAAGATAATTTTAGGATACTGCGCTTAAGTTTCTTGGTTCTTCTTTCTGAAAAGATTGTCCCCCCAAGTCCCCGCTTCACCAATAGTTGCTGTCCTAGAGGAAATAATTTTTTTCTTTCTCTTGGCGAGTTGATAACGCTTCAATCTATGGCATCCCAGGGGTGGTGAATGCTGCGCTAACATTGCTAAGGGCCCCTCTGCTAACGATTAGCGCTTGGAATTGAGATAACTTAAGGTAGTAGGGAGAACTAGAATGAACTGCTGTGTTGGTGGCCTATTGGTATCCGTATGCAATAGTCCGCACCTCGAGAGGGGTGCTAGTAGTGTTTGTACTGTTAGTGTTGAGAACACCAATTGACAGACTTTGCGAAGGAGCCCCGCTCGGACCTCTGACGCAAATCCAGTCATTGGTGATGTCTTCCGAGCGCCTCAACGGCTCAACACCCCCGCCCACCCAATAACCCTACCCCGTAGGAAAAGCTACCAAGGGCGGGATTGAAGTTGGGCTAGGTTCACTGAAGTCGACGATTTCGGAGTAGTGGACGATCTGTTACTTAATTTTCACTTTGAGACGGTATTGAGCGGCCCTCTGCAGGCACCTGATAGGGTCGTCTGTGGAGTGCTTGAGTGACGACCCTTGGGGAACTTGGGTACCGGTCCAGTTTCACACATCCGGTAGAGACTTCTAGATACCGTAGCTAAGACTTGTAGCACAGGGTAAACTTCAGTTAGAGGAATAGAAAAATACACTAGATTTTCACTTTCTGGAAGCAACTCCATATTTCGGGATAGCCGGGGATTTCCCTACTCCTCTTGTAGAACGGGGATGCCAGGAGGCCAATAGGATAAAGTAGGAATCTAGTGCATGACTGCTTTGGCATTCTTGCGCAATGAGCTATCATGGCGACGGCACAAAAGGGAGATACGATTATCGAGTGACAATTCATGGATAGACCAATGAGGTTCATTCATACTTTAAGCCCTTTCTTGCACCGTCCATTTTTCAGCCGTTAATGGGGCGCTTGTGTCATGAAGGGTTAAGGGAAAAAAGGTTCGGAATGGAGGCCCAGGGCTGACTCGCCAAACTGGCCAAGGCGCAACGAGTTGGCACTACCTTTCATACCCTTCATACCTGTACTCGAGTACTGTGCCATGCCGCAGTCCAAGTGGGTTGGGCTACCCGGAACCTTGTTACCGGTATACTACCGTAGGCTAGTACCGTAGTGTCTGGAGAATAAGCGCGTTAATACCCTCTCTAGTTCCGGCGGTAAGTAAACATGTTATTGTCCATGGACAAAGTTAACAGCCGACCAAAGAAACGAGAGAGGTTTCGGCCATGACAACCGCGCTCCCCCATCAACCCCACAATCTTGTAAACCAAAGAAATTTTTTTTTTTTTTTAAATGCATAGTACTCGCGCCGAGAATAAGTCCTGAGACAACTGGCAACCAGAATTCCCCACAGCACTCAAACATCACAATCCCACAAGAACCCAAGCCAACGCCACAACCAAAATCAAAAGTCCTACTACCAGACCCCAGGTTCCTAAAGAGGGGGGTACACGTACGCAGGCCATAGTAATAATAGTCAGCACAGCTGTAGTTGTAATTGGGGTTACTACCGGTATTGTGGCTATCATGAGGGTTGAATTTCGTTGGGGATCCTGGTTGCGCCTGTTGTCTCAGGACTTATTCTCGGCGCGAGTAGAATACATAGAAATTTATCCCGAGAAATTCCTTCAGGTGGTGTTGGAAGTGGTGGGCGACGAGGAGGACTGCGTTGCCATCATTCGTTGCTTGGCGGTTAATTTTGTCTACTTATAAGCCACCTATCCTGTATCCTAGCCTAGTGACGAACAACCACACCAAGAATAACCAGCCAATCAACAACCTTTCCTTTCCTTCTCAATTCGTTGAAGCGCTTCAGCCTTTTTCTCATCCTTGTCCAGGCCTTTAGGCAATTCATCGTCCAGTCAACTTTCCACCGATTTATTGTCCGGTTTACCAAGAGGTCACAACTACGCACAGACGCATAGGAGGGTGAGTTTGGCACGCGCGACCCACCATCTAACTAAACGGGGTCTAGCAAAACAGCCCGACACCGGTAACTTCCTACTAAGTGTGTTTAGACCCTCTACTACTAGGAACTGGCTGTATTTTTTTTATAAGTATCTTCTGAGTTGTTTTCTGCGCTGTTGAGATGAGTTGGCGGTTAGCTGTTGCCTCTTCCCGTCATCTAATCTCACCCCGGCAGAAAGAGAAAAGATGAAAGATGTTGTGCAGGGATATACTCGGGTATGTCGTCGCCTTTGGTTTACCCTTCGGTAAAGAAAAGGAAGGTCGAAAAAAGAGGGGGAGTGAGGATTGGATGGGGCTCTGGGAGGAGCGTCGCTGGGAAAAATTGAACTTGCGTGCAAATTTATGCCGAGGCACTTCCTTTTGTGCTTAAAGGTGTTGAAAAAAGACGAACGGGAGGATCGGCTCCCTGGGTCTAATGCTATGGCACCGGGTTCCATTCCCGCGATGGGGCGTTTACTACCTCACACGGTTTCTAGCTGAGCGTGCACCTAGTTCACCTGGTTCAAGTACTTTACTATGGATCCCCCTCATCTAGGGGTGATTTTCAATAGCGCAAGGGTGAGAAAGTTGGCACACAGCTTATTAGAGAGATTTCCGGGATTGGATGTTCAAACTAACTATCATACCAGACTTCGTTTGGGACGACGCATGTAACGGCACAGCAGAGACATTCTGGATCTTGGTTGAAAATTGCGACGGCGAAGAGATACTGCTCCAAGACCAAATTATTCTGCGCAAACAATCCGCGGAAGGAGAAAACAACGGCCAGCTGGTTGAGTTCAGGGTACCAATGACAGAGCTAATGCCTCCTAACTACTTTATCATTGTTGTTTCCAGTGGATGGATGCGCTTGGGGACCAAGCTTGCTGTATCGTTTATGAGGTTAATTCTTCCGGAGCGGTTCTCCACACACACCCTTACTGGATTTCGTGCCTTTACCCGTCGAAGCATTGAAAGAGCCAGAATTTATTGATCTCTACCCTGAATGGAGGCAGTTTAACAAGATACAGACTCAGGTTTTCATGTATCTATTTGACACGGACGATAATATGTTTATTAGAGCTCCGACTCGAAGCAGGGAGACTGTTTGCGGGGAGTATGCGGTTCTCCGGCATTGCTCAAAGGTCGCGGGCTGGGAAGCGCCTTATACATTTCCCCCTTCCAGGAGCTAGTAGACCAGAGGTACGCAGATTGGAAGTCGAGACTGAGCAAGATCGATGGCCACAAGGAAATCTTCAAGTTAACCGGAGAAACAAGCACGAATTTGAAGCTTCTTCAGAGGTCTGATTCTGGCCACATCAGCACAATGGGATGTGGTTTCAACCCAGTGGCAACTACAGAACAACGTACAAACGGTCGAGCATTCATTGCCGATAAGCTTCAAATGCAGGGGGGGGGGGGGGCAAAATGGGCTCCCTTACGAGATTAATATATCCAAAATGCACTACATCGCTGCGCAGACGGGAAACCCAATGAGCATCGTTGCCCTCAGCGTCTCATTATCGAGTGATTGGGATCTGAGCGAATGGATTCGAGCCGACAAGCACACTATCTACAACTTTAGCCCTAGCTCACGCCCTACGCCATTGGAGATTCACATCCGGTCCTACTACATTCCGCACTTCCCATCAATGATGATGGAAATGGCAAACCTGCTAACTTGGCCATATCCTCAGTGCCTCCAGACAAACAGGTAATCTTTTTTGTCTCAAGCTAAACTAAATGTCAACCTAGTGCACTAGATATTCTAGCCCACTCTGTCGCCGACGACAATGAGGGCAAATTCTGGAATGCCAATTTAGAGGATATTTCCTCACATCCGTACATTATCCAAGAGAGGCCGCTCGCAGAGAGTCTATCGCATGGGATTGGGTATTACCATAAGGCGCTAAGCAAAAATGACACGCGTATTGTAGAGGAGCAGTTTGAGGGTGGCGCTTTCAAGATCCGCTTGGCTTCAAGATGCGTTGCTTGGGAACTAAGCACGACCGCTCATATGGTGATTGTCATGGGCGCTCAATTCTTTGAAGAGAGGGACATCGCTATATTGGTTGCCCTCTCAGGGGGGGTTCTTCAGATGCTTAGGAAGCCTTCGAAGCCAGGCGAGAAGAAATTTGGCAAAGCTCTTCTGATGACCACTGCTGTTAAGAGAGACTACTAGCGGGAGTTTTTGGACGAAGCTCTCCCCATTGAAGGTCATTTTCCAGCGTATCTATGCAGTTCTTTCTCCATGGAAATAAGTACGAAGTCTATCAGGAACTTAGGATACCGTTGATTCATCTACGACTAAGTCCCAGTAAAGATGTCACAGCAAGGCTACGAATCCCCGCACCTCAAGGCATTAATGCTTCTCCAAGCCCACTTCTCCAGGATGCGGCTCCCAGCGGACCTAGCAACTGATTAGGCAATAGTGTTGGGCAAGATCCTCAACCTCCTAAGCGCTTGCATGGAAGTTTTGTCTCGGAAGGTCACTTGAAGGCTATGAGCGCGATGGAAATGAGCTAGATGTGTCCAGGCAATGTGGGACCGCGACAGCGCACTCATGCAAATTCCAGGTTTTGCGCCAGAGCGTGCCTGGGCTGCTTGCAAACTCAGGTATATTTCATTCCCCCCGACCCAAATAATGATAATAAAAGCCAAGCTAACAAATGTCACAGCGTCAAAACAGTCTTCGATTTCATGGATGGTTTGGGGGAAGACTCCACCTGTACCCACCTCCTCCAGCGAACCTTCATCACTGAACCCCAGCTCGGCAAAATCGCTCACTTTATAAACGAAAAATACCGCGCTATCGACCTCGCCTACGAGCCCAAAGGCCCCACTCAGTGGTCACTCGTTCCCCTTCCTAAATCAATGTTAAGATCGACTGTAAGCTCGACGCGGAAGATGAGAAAGCAGAGGTTGACACAACTGTGCACGGGCCCTGCTACTTCGAAAATTAAATTGTGAATTGGCGGATTGTTGTTCATAAGGAGAGTAGTAAGAAGCTTGTGGTGGTCGGGGGGGTTGTGATTGGTGGCAGGGGGCTGGATGTCAGGTTTGACTATACAGTGCTGAAACCAGGCAAGGATGAACTCGATTTGTTCTTGCTCAGCGATAGTTATGTCGGAGTCGATCCTGAGGAGGATTCGGAAGTCGAGGCTGCAGAGGGGATGCATGAGAATGAGGATGAAGACCACGATAATGAATAGATTGTATTTTCTTTCGGCAATAGAGTTGATCGAAGGAGGAGGGGGCAATTGGGGGAGTGTAATTTAGTTCTTTTCAGGTCTCGTTCCTTTGGTGCATGAAGGATATGATGGGGCTTTCATAGTTGAAATTCCAGCTGTTTGTATTCTTAATGGTTAGGTTTATAAATAGTGTACCACACTCTAGCGGTGGATTTCGGGAAAAAAATTAAATTAAATTAATATCAGCCACCTCAAAGAATCTTCCATAGTAAAGAGGAAAAAACCCCAACCCAATCACCTCATATCACTCTCCACCCTAAAAACAACTCTCGTCATTGACACCTACGATAATTTAACATATCGTCATATCATATCACAGCTCTAGAGATCAGCCCCACTGTCCCATAAAAATACGTCACGCTGCCGCATTCAGCTTAACCACCACCTCCCCCCGTCCTCCCTAACCTGCTGCTACTTGCCCTCTCCCTCTAGTATTCCTTCAAATCCGCTAAGTGCCACATCGATAACCCCTTCTGATCCTCCAGTGCGAACCGCTGGGCCATCGCCCTCAGAAAGTTCTTTGCGATGGTGACTGCCACATCCATCGATAGGTTGACGTTCGACTCCAGGAGGGCTTAGTTGGTGCACTTGGGCAGTTGACTTCCCTGCTTTCCTAACCGGTGGTCAGCAAATACCCTTATCCCGTAATCATTCTTGCCACGGCGGACATGACCCGGCATTGCGCTGCGTGGCTCGTCACTTCGAAAGAGAGCAAGTCATTCTTTTGAAAGGAGTTTTCGCGGCGGAGTTCGCCGTGGGTTTTTAGGATCCGGTATTGGGTGTATTAGAATAGGACTCCTCCGTACATAATTGTTAGTGGTGAGCACCAGTTTGTTGGAAGACTTACCTATACATCGCTCGGTTCAACCGTAATGGTTGTCGAAATCTGTTCCTTCCGAGACTTTGCCACGGGCGACACAGTGCGTTACTGCGCCTCTTGCGTTACAGTCACCGGTTCGGTAGGTTTCTAGTTCCAGACTAGTTCCTTGACTGTCGAGGGTTTCTATAGTTAAGGATCAACTTGTATTTTCAGACTTCGTCCACAATTCCCTGCAAGTAATTAGTCCAAACCCGTGTTATGCTGCGAGCCGGAAAGCCTACCATCCTTTGCCATATACTCATAATTCTCTCCATGTATAGATAACCAGTAAAGAACCCAACCATCCCATCGGACGTAATCTTGGGGAATTCGACTAAATGACTTCCGTAATTTCGGACAGCGTTTGGGCCATTTTTGGTCTGTAAGGTTGTACTAACCGCTACTTAGTTACTACTCCTAGTGGCGATCATTTGCAACAAACCTCTTGGTGCAATTGTCATGGAATTCGACTCTTGTAAAACAGTGTTGAACTTTAACAACGTGGGATACATCTCTAGCGGAGAGATGGTTCCCGAAGTGATGACAACTTAAGAGAACCTCTTGAAAACTGCCTTGATAGCAATAGAAGCATCTGAACAAGCAAAGTGGAGAATTGGATTCAGCACAGTAGTTGTCTCAGATTCGCAAGGCTCATGAATAAGGAACAACCGTTTCTCATATGTCGCAACCAAGGGTGCAAATATCCGCACCTCATGTAGCGACTCGTAGTCCTCAATGTTAGGTAACTCTAAGGTTTATGCAAGCGAGGTTAAACGTTCACCACATAACTCATAATCTTGTCAGACCAACTGGTCTTCTCCTAAAAGCTATTCGCAACCGGAATTGCTGCTTCTCGATAAAAGTCCAGTCCTTCAAGTGCTGGAAAAAAGAAAAAAAGTGTTTCTAAAATGAGATGTAACACCTTCATTCATGTCTTTCCATTCAACCCTCATATGTCTGCCCAGGCGGAAGGTGCAAATACGTTCAGATACTCAACAGACCGTTTCCAAAATGGGATGTGCTCAGCTCTTCTCATATTCCCAGGTACCGCCCCCTTCAACAAATTCTTGGGCAGTGCTTCTAAAAGTCAATCTCTGATCTTGCTGGCATGAATACTATAATTTAAGCTCGATTATTCATGAAAGAATCTCCTTCGATCCCCCCCATCAACGCCCCGCAAGCCTTCAACCAGTGTTCTGAACCGTCCAGTCCGTCTTTTTTCGAGTCCATGGACGGACTATGGGAAATAGAGATGGGACGGGACGCCCTACAGGGCCCTGTAGGGCCCTGTGGAATTTTCCTGTTGAGATCACTTCTCCTATATTTTTAGAAACTTCAAGTTAATAATTTCACCATGCTCATGGTTTATGATCAAATCATGCTGCGTATGTTTAAACTACTAAGCAAGAAAGCATAATGATTGGGTAATAATCCTAGTATGACAGTAGAACCCCCTACCGAGAAGTGACAGCACTCGATAATCTATTTAACATTCTCCTCTCTCTTGTGGGAATATTATTTATTATCTCGGTTACAGGGCATCACCATTTATCACTCATACTTTGTCTGCAGTCTGCCGTCCCGGCCGTCCTTACTCAGCCCCGGCGGTTCTCACCCCCGGGCGTCATGAGTCATCCCCGGTCGTCCTTACCCATCCCCAGCTGTCCCCTGTAGTCCCCCTCATTTTTGTCAACACATGCCCCGCCATCTTTGGAAATACCTGCAGTCTATGTCCCCCGCCGTCCTTACAAACAGCTTACGGTCTTCTAATACCACCTACAGCCCCCCGCGCAATTCCGGCCGTCCTGCCATCTCCCCTGCCGTCCACATAAGTAGCCGATATCACGTGTGTCTCACTATAGTAGGAATGGCCTAGCATGTAGGGCTCGGCGGTCCCCCGATTAATTTGCCTTACACCGGACTACGGCTGGCGGTCCCGTCCCGCCGTGCCCTTCCCGTCCTCTTGGCATTATCCCGGCCGTCCCCCGTGGGGCCCCCGGATGGTTCAGAACACTGCCTTCAACAAGCTTCTTCTACTTTTTTTGTAGCTTCACTGGGTCTTTTGCCTTCATCTCGCCAATCTTCTTTTCAAGATTTTGTGGACTCTTAGCTGCTTGACGGAGCGAGTCATTCGTCAAGTCAATGCTAACTTCTATTCTATAGACAAGAAATAAGGATTTTCCAACAGAAAACTAACTTACAAAAAGGGAATCCACCATCCGCACATCACACTAGGTTGAATAGGGTTTTACAAAACAGCCTCCCAGCCACCGTCCTTCATAACTTGTCTGTGGCCAATTCACCCAGGTCCTCGTCACTTGCAGTTTCAGCCGATTCCACAAGGTGCCGGAAGTACTCCTCTCCTCTTCGGATGAGCCGCAATCGTAGCTTGTTTATTCATTGACCTAACCAAGTGCCGATGCCCTACCACCATCCGGAATTAGGAATTAATGTAGTCGCAGCGAGTAAATACCCATTAGGATGGAAGGGATTGTATCAATGTTAAGAATGGGGGTGTACCTTGGCGAAGCCTAGAACGCCGTCATCCGTCTATACCGTGCAGGAGATTTGCGAATCCTCGAGGTGATCGGGGACACCGAATCCCCTACCTCGTCCCGGGTGAAAACAGAAGCCTCCTGATCAAAGTCGATCCAGGAAACCCCACGGCCCTTAGTGCCACCCACATCCACGCTAGAGATCTAACCGACGACGTGTCCGCCGTCGAGCAACAAATCAACTCAATCCAAAACCGACCTCGGTGTGTATAAAACCCCCCTGCTAACTGTAACACTCACGTACCAGCACAGCAGCCACCCCCCTGGCACACCCTCTCCATTTACGGAACCGCGGGAGCGCTCCGCTACAACGAAAATTCACCCTGGCTCTCCTCTCCCGCACTGCAAACCAACTCTTTGACTCCCGCGAGAATTCACCAAAGCGGGCAGTCACCCATGGGGGTTGTGGGGATTGGGAAGGGGGAGGAGAAGGGTATAATATGCCCCCGGCATGAGCCTTGGGATCGAGACTAATTGCCAAAGGAATGTTCTATTATAGTGGTTAGTATTTCGGCCTGTCAGTTAACTATCAGCGTGAGCGACGGGGGTTCAATTCTCAGCCAACCCGATTCCTCCTTATTTCACTTTGTTTTTTACTTGTTTTCACCCCCAGAAGGTGGATAAGATGGTTGTCATTGCAAATTGTTATTCGGCATTGGAATAGACGAGGATAGGAGAATACTAGATATTGATGGAAAAAATAGTGGCTGGGTGACCGTGAGGCTGGTAAGAAATACGGGATCTGAGAGGAGATGGAATACAGTCACTCCCTTGATATCCTGCACTGACACCTGACCAGACGTGAGAAATTCTGTGGCGGCTCCTAGTGCTCTTATATAAAAGACTTTTGAACAAGAAAGTAGGGGAACCCCCGTTCGTGCAGCATTCAGATTCATTATACTACAACTACCCCAGCCACCAGAACATAGCTAGCCTAAAGATGAGTGCTCAGAAAGCAAACGAAGCAAGAAAAACCTCCCATTGCAAGATATTTTTTTTATTAGCTCATCACAAATATTCCCCGATGTGGCGCTTTTTTCGCTTGCAAGATCTCTCTTGCAATACTGCCAAGCCTCCAGTAAATAATTTAACGGCTCGTCTCTAAACCTACAGCTGAAGAGTCTCTCTAGGACGGAAACGGTTGTCTTTCGGAAAACCTCTCAACCTGCGTGCTATCTCCAATCGGAATCCTTCCTGCCCATATGGACCGGCCAGGATCTCCCCCACCATGTCATGCCCTGGTGGGAAGTCATGCTCGAAGATCGGTTCTCCTGCTCCTCTGACATTCGCGAGGATTGATTGGCGGAAATGCCATCTTAGGAGTTCGTCGGAAACACGGTGGGGATCACCCTGGTTCCGGCATAGGGGATCGAGAATTCTACCATCTAACCCGAAAATATCGATATCGAATACAACAATTTTGTAATTGTCGTCAGGATTGACGGAGATAAGGTACTGATCAAATTTAGTGTGTATGCTGTTCAGAAGCATTAACCCATTTTGACATGAGTCAATCGGAGCAGTCCCAAGAGTATCGTCGATGTTCGTGATCCATTGACGATAGCCACACCGAGTGAAAAGACTTTCATGCTCGGGAGGGAATATATGGGCAGCTTGGAAGCCACTCCAGTTATTGGCCTGGATATGAGCTGCAGGATTTATCAATCCCGAAATAACGCATCTCCTGTCGCGATTACGGACTTCGTGACAGAATGTACTATCACTAGCGGTGGCGCTATTAGAAATCGAGCGTGGTATCCAAGGTTCATTAGTGACCTGGATAGAGGCTGGCAAAATTAGCAATTGGGCAGTCTGGTAAATGGGGAAAAAATACAATACCATCACAGTAGATATCGTATACTCCTTTTTCGAGCTGTGTATTTGTTCTGAATACGATATGGCCCGATACCCTCTCTTGAACCCGTAGAGGATTTTTCTCAGAGATAAGTAAGATTCCAAGGATGTCCAGAAAGTTTGCCTCTGTTATTGACCCGTTCTGGGAAAGTCCTCCAAGAGCGATATCAGGATTCGTGGCATCATGAAATGAGACATTGCGTAGGAATGAGCGATTTAGAACCATCGCTGGTGTTGGTGATTGTTGCCAGTGTAATCTTGGGAGTGACGGGGGAACTGGGGTAAGCAGGCAGTCGAGAGATCAAGGCGGATATTGGTAAATACCTCTTAGAATAGACAGTTGGGGTGGTAAGATAAAATTTTGCAGAGGTGGAAGAGACGCTTATCTGTTATCTTGCGAGCCTCTTTGTTGGGCGAAAGCAGAGTCACGACGGGTGGTAAGTACGCGATGAGCGTAGGCTGAGTACTGGGACTAAGGTCGTACTCAAATATACGCTGTCTCTGTGCTAGTCTCCTGACATACCTGCCGAAGCGACATACTAAACTCGCGGCGGGGACTATGTCGGTTCGGGGGCTATGTCGGGAAGGTAGATACGTAGGGGAAGTATACTTCAGTACTCGGTACAGACTCTAATACCCAGAGTGACATCAAATGTTAATTCTTGTTCCTACACTCACTGTGTATGTCTCTTCCCGAAATTACACACCAACCGACATTGCCCCCGCCGCGAGTTCACGGTATCTTGAGATGTAATATTAGGAAACTAGTGACAGCGATCATTTCCAAAGGGGTGCAGGTGTCTGTTGGCTAGGAGAGGGTTGAGGGGGGGAGAACCAGGTTGGGTATGTGGTGTTCGTGAGGATATTTGTTATCTCGGAATGAAGGTTGCGTGCCTGTGGCATGATCTAGTATGGGTTCTTCCGGTAGGACTCCAGGAGCCGTGGGGCGGAGGCTGAGAGGCGGAAGTGGTAGCTTGTTTTTTCCGTCTATTCCTCGGCTTTCAGAATCTCGACGGAGATCTGCTGCTTCCTTCCCGATTCTGAACCTACTACTGAAGCTAGGCGTTCGACAGGTAGAGGGATTTTCCCGAGATGGAGTACCATCCTTGATGCTTGCCAGCACAGATGTAACCACTGTTCTCCAGTCAGTCTATCCCATATGAATTTCACTCCCTTAGCATGTCCAGACGAGGAGAGGCGGATGAAGAAGTGGCAGGCGACATCGGCTTCTGCTGCTGACTGCGATTAAAGGTGAGTGATGGTTTGTGATGGGCAAAGGGAGGGCGAGGAGACCCTGAATGTGACAGGAATCGCGTCGTGGAAATTGCCTAGGCAGGATATTGTCATTTCGGTGGCTTGGGGGATTCTCGTTCCGTCCTCATCTGGGCCCGGACTTAACAGGCTTCCCGGCCGAGGGCAAGTTGCCCTCGTTTCGGGACCAGGGGTAGGACGGGGTGCATAAATGCCTGATGTGTGGATCTGGAATATTCCCTTAGCCAATAGACTCCATAAATCTGTGATAGCGAGGGGGAATATGTACCGGGATTGGCGTGAAGTATGGGCGTAGTCAAATAATACGGCTTTCTCTCACTTTTCTTTAGCACTGAAAATGCACTTCCTCCTTTTCATGCTCCCGCTACAAAGGGTAGGGGCAGCATTGAGTGTTTGTTCGCTCTGTGCAAATGCGGGGCTCGGGAGGTCTAATTTCTCATTGATATTCGTCGCCGAGCGAATTTCCATAGTGAAGGCTTCATGATGGGAGTGATTAGTGAGCAGGATTAAAGATTGTTTTATGATATGGGATCCCGGTAGCCTATTGAGTTTAGCAGATGAGGCTCTGTAACCTCACTACCCCTAAAGATTTTCTGGGAGGTCTGGCAGAGAGGGATGAGGGTAACTTTAAGATTTTTTATATCCCATGGTATGATACTGGTATCGTAGAACTGCACAGCGTCAATTCTGGACGAGCAAATGAACTGAACTAACCAACCGACAAAACAAGCAAGCTCTCTGCCGTCGCACTTTACTAAAAAGTGCAAGCCTAGTATTGTCGCAGATGTCAAGAAGGAAACTTCACCGTCGGAAAAGCGCGGACACGCGGGATCTAGCGCACCATCGTCGCCGGGTGCGAATTTTCCACCATTGGTAGTGCGGTGGACCTAAAAAAAGTCTCAGAAGAATCAGACTCGGGAGTCAATGACTATGGTCGATATTCCTCCGCTAGTGCCAAAAATTCCGGAGATGACTCCGGCTCTGATGGAATCCCCTCGGCCTTCCTCTTCTCCACTCCGCGCCCTACCAGAAAGTGCAAGCGCAACAATCCCAAAATTTCCTCAATCACAATGCCGAAAATCCTGTCCTCACACTTGGCCGCGGCGGTACCTGGGGACCCCGGACCCATCGGCGCGAAGCCTCTGCGGACCAGATCGACGAGAGCAGGATCGAGGCGAAGGATCGCGGAGTACTGCGTGAGGAGACGAGGAAGAATTTGGAGAGGTGGCGGGTGAGAGAGATGCCCGTGGATGATGACGAGGCGGCGAGGAGGGCATCGCAGCTCGAGAGGCTTAGGAAGATTGAGCGGGGGGTGATCAAATTAGTTAATGCGGTCAAGGTTGCACAATTAAGGGTAAGGGGAAGAGCAGGGGTTTGAAGAGAGGGGGTTGTGGGGATTAGGGAGAGGGAGGAGAAGGGTATGATATGCCCCCGGCATATGAACTTTGGGATCGAGACCAATTGCTAAAGGAATGTTATATTATTATAGTGGTTAAATATACTCACCCAAAGGTCTGCCATCCAATAGGTTTGCGCGCGGATTGGGTAAGCCCACATGAAACACCAAGGGGTTCCAGGTTAAATGTGGTCCAATGGAGAGGGATTGATTGATAAAAAGAAAACTGGGGACAGCGAAGAACAAATGTCACTTTGGAGTGAAACCGAGATATTGTTGTGCGGTGTGTTAGGCATTTGGTTATAATTTGGACCTGGTCTTCTGCTGTGTTGCGGGCACAATAATTTACACTCATATAAATTTACAATGTTTACTCTGCCTGTTTTCCAGGCACTTTCAAGTTCAAGTTCAAGTAATATACCTCTCCGGCTCTTAACCATACGGTCGGATTCTGCCCAGTCTCTATACTAGTAGCGCCTAGATAGAGAGCCTTAACGACAGGTCTTGTCGTCTCTAATTCGCGGTGTCATTAGGAGTATCTGGGTTGAGTGGCATCATAAGTAAATGGCGGAAAGCGGTTACCAAAGTAATTGAGAACTTGTATTGCTTGTAGAAAGATGACAAATAGATTAAAGGAGAGAGAGAGCAAGAAGAATAAGAACAGAGAAAGAAAAGAAGGGGGCCTCAATATGGGTCTAGAGACAGGGGGTGACGCGACAGGGGGTGAAGAAAGCAGTCACGAGGTGTCACTCGTGTCGTGAGGAAGGGAGAGTCGGAGCATAAACCACGATTTCCAACAGCATAGTAGATTTAAGCGGGATTGAGGCGGCGCCGCTCTCACTTCTGATCAAACAACTAACCCCCAACCGATTCTGGAGTCATTCACACCATTAGGTTTACGACAATCACCAATGCCGACAATGCCGCTCAATCGTTCTCTCTTACCAAATGTCACTTGTTATGATGCGATGAAACCAGACGAGGTTCTGGCGGAGTAGTTCAAAATGGGTCGATTACTGAGGCAAACTTTCTTGGCATGCTCGGATTTGTTCTCATTACACAGTTTCCTATCTGTGTGCAAGAGAGAACATCTAAGCACGTTGTGTTGAGAACAAATGAGCGTCTTGAGTCGGGAGCATACGATATATACTGCGAAGGTATGAAAGTTTCTATATTTACTCCATTTTGTAAGCCCCCCGGTTGATAATTTTGTCAGGTCCGATCGAAATCAGTGACCAAGTGCGGATCGAGCACGCTAATACGCAAAATATCACTGGGAGAAATGACAAATTCCGTCATGAAGTCCGCAATCGCGACCGTAAATGCGTAATTTCGGGAATTACAAATCTGGAAGGCCATATCTAGGCTCACAATTGGCGTGGGTTTGAAGCAGCACACATCTATCCTATTCAACATGAAAGCGATTGGAATGAGCGTGGATATGGCCAATGGGTCACCGACATCGAAGACACCCCCGGACATGCGAAAATCAACTCGAGTCAGAATGGGTTGCTCCTTCAAAGAACCGTACATCAGAAATTTGATGACTACCTTGTCTCAGTCAATCCCGACGACAATTACAACATTATTGTATTCGATATCGATATTTTCGGGTTGGATGGTCGAATACTCGATCCTGTATGCCGCAACCCCGATGATTCCCACAATGTACCCGATAAACTTCTGAGATGGCATTATGAGCAATCGATCCTTGCAAATGTCAGAGGGCCATGATGGCCTGCATTCGGGTACTGTGGGGTGGGGGCGGGCTAGGCTTTTCCTAGATGGTTTCTTATACTTTTAAATTCCGACCGGGCCTTTTACACTACTAGTTAGTTAGGTAGCGGAGCAGAGGGTTTACTGTAGCAGCCGCGGTGGATGGCGAAAAGCCGGTAGGGATCGTGGGGTATAAAAGTTTAATTCAACTGTGGTTTTTTCTAACTTATTTTCTTGCCTTACACCTATCGTTAGCTCGCCTTCTTAGACTGTTTGTCAATTGATACCAAAATAGGGAAGGTTATTTCTTGCATCAGAGGCCACAATATAATTTGTGCTGTACTATTCTTAAACTGTGCTACACTATAATCTTTCACAGTAAAATTTGTGATATTTTAGCCTAGGATTAGGAGAAAATCAGGGACACTGAATACCCTTTCTATGTGAACAGGGGTTAGAGATATCTGGATTTGCATCTAGTCCGAAAACCCCAGGACAGCGAGGTGTATTTTTATGTTGTTCGCACAGATCTTGAAAAATTGTTGGTGACAGCGAAGAACTCGGGAGAGTGAGGTCCGGGACAACCGGGTGCCACTGTATCACAATCCATGGAACGTGAACAAAACAGGGCCTTATTCGAATTAATATTCATGATGACATACAGAAAAATATTACACAACTCAAGATTCAGTCAGTGTGGGAGATGTGTTAAGGAGGCAACAGTTTCGCCGTCATTTTCTTGTGTATTTATCCTGCAACTCTCCAAAATTTTCGCTGTGCAGTATTTTTCAGTATGCCTCCAAGTTAGTCATTGTTTTGTTTGTTCCCTAGAAATTATGTAACCTTGGAAGCGTGATTTTAATTTTTCTCCCACCGACTAATATTTTTAGCTCTAAAGAAAATTTTGAAGGACTGCCTTTGCCCAACAAGTGGGCTTGCTAGATCACACACAAGTGCGTCTGCGAGCTCAGAAGCACTTTCTCTTACCACCCCGACTACGTCTATTTTAAGGATATACGGCAATAGACATCTTCACGATTCCCCCACCGCCTGCCTACACCAGTTTCCAAGTCACTCCTAGTCCCTGGATTACATTTACGATATTCACCAACACCAACGATGGCTCTAAATCGCTCTCTCCTCCGCAATGTTTTTTTTCATGATGCTACTTATCCTGATGTGGCTCTTGGAGGACTTTTCCAAAATGGGTCAATAACAGAAGCAAACTTTCTGGACATCCTTGGAATGTTACTCATTGTCGAGGGGAATCCTCTGCGTGTTCAAGAAAGGGTATCGGGCAATATCGTATCCAGAACAGACATACAGCTCCAAAAAGGAGTGTACGATATTTATTGTGATGGTATATGCTACATTTTCCCCATTTCCTAAACTGCTCAAATGCTAACTTCGCCAGCCTCTATCCAAGTCACTAACGAACCTTGGATACCCCGATCGATTTTACATAAGCCTCGTAGTGGGGATGATAGGTTCTGTCATGAGGTCCGTAAACGCGACGGGAGATGTGTTATTTCTGGATTGATAAATCCTGAAGGACATATCCAGGCCAATAACTGGGTTGGCTTCGAAGCTGCCCATATATTCCCTCCCGAGCATCAAAGTCTTTGGACTCAGTGTAATTACAGCCAATGGGTCACAGACACCGACGATACCCCCGGGACCCCGAAGATTGACTCATGTCAAAATGGGTTTCTTCTTGGCACAGGCACACACCAGGGATTTGATCAGTACCTTATCTCTGTGAATCCCGACGACAATTACAAAATTGTTGTATTCGATATCGATATGTTCGGGTTGGATGGTCGAATACTCGATCCTGTATGCCGCAACCCAGATGATCCCCACTCTGTTTCCGACCGACTTCTAAGATGGCATTTTCACCAATCGATCCTCGCGAATGTCAGAGGAGTAGGGGAACCGATCTTCGAGCACGACTTCCCACAAGGAACCGATATGGTGGGTGAGATCCATGCTGGTCCATACAGCCAGGAAAGATTCGAGTTGGAGATAGCGGCAAGGTTGAGAGGGCTTTCCAAAAGCAAGAGTTTCTATCCTGGAGAGACTCTATAGCTGTCGATTTGTTGACACTCGCCGTGCAATTATTTGCCGGAACCCTGGTAGGATCCCAATGGAGATCTTACAAGTAAACACGCATCACGTATTAACTAAATGGGCTAAGCAAAACATATCTTGTAATGAGAGATTTTTCTTTCTTAATTTTTTTCTTGTACTCTTCATTAGGGTAGCTATTGTTGGATGGCTGGGGTTGTTACAGTATATCCGGGTAAAGGAAGGAAAAGGATAGTTCACAGTTTAGCTTAGCTACCTCTGGCATGGCTGTGCGATCTTAGTGGCAAAATAAACTAACTCTCAACCTTTTCCTGGCAATTTCTCCCATCTGAAATACGCATTTTCATCACATGAGGAATGATCACGGCAAAGATGAAAAACAATCTTGAAAAGAGTGGAAAATTTGAGGTGGAAGAGAAGAATCAAATCATCTGCATACTCACGCTAGATCATGACCCGGTTCATAGCAAGCCATCCACCCAAGCACTAGCCAATACAAATATCTTGACCAAAGTTCAACCCATCTCCTGACCCAAACATTCATATGGCTCTCTAGGCATGGTGGCTCTCCCTATGAACTCGAATCAGCCATTACAGAAACAATCCTAATACATGTAGGGTTCATTCAAAGGTATAGTAATGAAGGTAGAGCTCTATCACTAAGTGCCCCGTTTGTGTGGTATGGCGAATCTTTTTCAAGTAACCACAAGTGGCTGAAATCATCAGCGAGCTGTAGGAAGCTACGAGTTTTATGCTAGTTTTCCCGTTGATCCGTTCCACGTAGCGTGTTTTAAATTCTAAATATACATTTGAATTTGCATAAACAATTTATACCAGGAGGTCTGTATGCTGGAGTAGTATAGGTTAGTGGTTAGTATCATACTCGGGCTCAACTTGAAGGGTATTTCAGGAACGGTGCCACAAAATGTCTGAGTTTATTTCCTATCATGAGGGTGCGCCCGACCTTTGTCTCCCTTACAATAAAAAGCTACAAAATGGGTTTTTATTGGGGAAAACCGTAGTTACCGCATATGGAGTACGGTGCGCCCGAGTTTTGTCTACCCCCATGTACTGTACACTCACCCAAAGCTCCGAGTCCTTTGTCCACTTTAGGTTAGCATGTGGATAACTTCAGCCCCACAGCTGTTTGATATATCGCACACACCCAGTAGTCCACAGTGCACTAAATATACTCCCCCGGTAGCCCTACATCCACTCCGGGTTAGTGCTTGGATTACACGAGTGCTATATAAAGGGGGCAAGGCTAAAGGTGTTCAAAATGTGAACGCCAGGGGCACAATCTATTATATATGGATAATACTGCGCAAGCGCAAAGGGGAGTTGCGAGGCATGCTGGGTGAGGAGTATAGAGTGGATTGGGTAGGAGTTTTGGTTCTTAATTATTCCAAAACAGGTGGGTGGTAGTGATATATTTATACAAAAGTGTCCACCCATATGTATGAAAGAAATACAAGGAAAACTATGTAAGAAACATAAGTTGCAACATGTTTGACCCTGAAATCTTGCCAAGTGATCCTAAACAATATGCGTGAAACTATGAGGGTGTGATGTAAATATTAGAAATATCATGACCAACAATGGTGCATAAATCATGAAAACCGGATAGAAAAGCACATATTAAATCGCCATATATTATCCTAAAATAAATAATGGAACCCTATAATATATATCTTAGCTGTAGTAATATAAGCGGTGTACAGACAGAGCCGAAACACAAACTAGGTATCAAAAAAATCTACGCTAGTGTTATGAAATGCACATAGGAAATATAACGGAATTTCGACAAAAGGGAGTCCGATGAAGGGGGGTTGGTTGATCCAAAAGAGTGGAAATAGTGAAGGGCTGATGCTATTTTGCTGTGATACAACGGTGTCGCTTTGCAGTGTGCTAGGCTTTTTGGGTCCTAAACCGGGAGTCTGCACTGGGCCTAGGGCCATGATAAGTAGGGTGGAGATTTCAAAGCATGTACATTGAACCCCAGGGATTGTGATGAATGTGAAAGCGGAGTGGTTGCCATTAGACCACATTCTGATTGAGCCTTGCAAGCTTCGGCTCGACTACGCACACTCATGCTGGCCATTACACGATTCCCTATCCAGCCTCCTGTTCGCCCAAGGCATGTCTTCCGGTGGGAAAAGGAGGGAAAGGGGTGATGAAGGAAGCCCCATTCATTTCCCAGGTCCCCTTCACCCCAGACTATATTTTGTCAACCGCCTCACAGTAGCATATGGAGAGGCGGATGAAGAAGTGGTAGGAGACATCAGCTTCTGCGGCTACCTCCTATTAAAGGTGAGTGATAGGTTGTGATGGGAAAAGGGAGGACGAGGGGACCCTGAATGTATCAGGAATCGCGTCGTAGAATTGCCTAGGCAGGATATTGTCATTTCGGTGGCTTGCGGGATTCTCGTACCGTGCTTGTCTGTCCCCGTACTTCACAGCCTTTCCGGCCAAGGGCAAGTTTCCCGCATTTCAAAACTTGGGATGGGACGGGGTGTACAAATGCCCGACACGTGGACCTGGAATATTGCCTCAGCCAACGGACTTCATAAAACTGTCGTAGCGGGGGGAATGTGTACCAGGATTGGTGTGAAGTATGGGTGTGCGTTAAGAATATGGCCTCCAACTTTTCTTTCGCATTGGAATTTGGAAATGCACTTCCTCTTATTGTGCTGCGGCTGCAAACGGCAGGGGCCGCATTGGGTGTTCGTTCGCGCTGGGCTAATACGGAGCTCAGGGAGGTCCAATTTCTCACTGATTCATCGGCGAGCGAATTTCCATAATAAGAACACTAAGGCTAAAAGATCTATGGATTAAAAATCTATAGAAAAAGAACGAAAATTCCATAGAATCTCAATCCATGGATCGGTTGCACCAAGTGAACTGAACAGGCCCTGAGTTTAGTAGATGAGGCTCTGTAACCCCACTACCCCTAAAGGTTTACTGGGAGGTCGGGTAGAGAGGGAGGAGTGTAACTTAGGATTTTTTTCCCCATCGTACTGGTATCGTAGAACTGTATAGCATCAATTCCGGACAACCAAATCGGTAGAACTAACCAATAGACAAAACAAACAAGCTTTCTGCTGTCGCACTTTACTAAAAAGTGCAAGACTAACACTATCGTAGATGTCAAGAAAAAAAGCCTCACTGTTAGAAAGCGCGGACACGTGGGTCCCAGCGCACCATCATCGCAGCCATCATCCAGCTGCGAATCATCCGCGAGTGCTGGTGGGGTGGACCTAAAAACACAGAAGTATCAGATTCAGGGGTCGGTGGGTGCCGCCGATCCTCCTCCGCTGGTTCCAAAATTTCCGGAGATGACTCCGGCTCTGATGGCACCTCTCCGACATCTTCCTCTCCACTCCGTGCCCTACCAAACAGTGCAAGCGCAACGATCCCGAAATTTTCTCAACCACAAATGCCAAAATCCTATCCTCGCACTTGGCCACGACCGTACGCAAGGGCCCCGGGTTCATCGGCGCAAAGCCTCCACGGTGGAGATCGACGAGAGCAAGATCGAGACGAAGGCTGGCAGAGTACTGTGTGAGGAGATGAGGAAGAAGCTGGAGAAGTGGGGGGTGAAGGAGGTTGTCCCTATGGATGATGAGGAGGCCTCCAGGAGGGCATAGAAGCTTGAGAGGCTTAAGAAGATGGCCCAGGGGGGGGTGTTTAAATTATTTAAATGCGGTCAGGGGTATACAATAAAGGGTGAGAGTAGGGTTGTGGAGAGCGTGGGGGATTGGGACGAGGGAGGAGAAGGGTATTGTGTGCCCCCGGCACACGAGCTTTGGGATCAAGACCAATTGCTGAAGGAATGTAAGAAACTCGCAATACCGGTATCTGACAAGCACTTGTTAGTTATGGTTCATCTTTCTCCCAGATGCTTCATTCAGATCAAATTGTTTTTTTTAAGTCTTCTAGTTTCCTGGGGTAGTGGTTTTTTCCTCTGCCCTACGTACATTCCCGAAATATCTTCAGGATTTTCCTTCAGGATGCTGGCCTCTGGACTACCCTGGCTCGCGACTCGGTTGTGTCTTCACTCAGACCGGTGAGAAGTCAACAGAGTATGATAGAAGGAAATGCACAGTCTCTAAAGACCCCTTCACTATTCCCTAAGCATGTCCACATATTTGGGGTGTTATTAGTAGTGGAGCTCTCCTAATTTTGCCGCTGCACAGAATAGGGTGGGGATTAGCATCTTCAGTGACTCTCCACAAAAAAGAATTTTAAAAAAAGGTAAAACTTTTTTTTTTTTGCGGTAGCTCAGTATGTCTGATTCTTGGGCTACTGTACCACATAAACTCATGGTTGGAGAGGGGTGCTGTAGAGTCCTCTTTTTGTCCTTGAATTCAAATCAGATTTATACACTTATGTCGCGAGTTGCCTCCTCCGTATTCAATTCATAGTGGGTTGCGCTGAAAAAGAATGTGTGATAAAGATATGGAAACTGTTCTTAGGAATAATACAGTTTTTAACACTTCTGTCAGGAAGTGAACCAGAGAAAAAGAATAAACCTCGGAAGGGCAAAATAGACAGGAGAAGGTAGTGGGTAGTTAGTAGTGTGTGAGGGTTAGGATCCTAGTGCTTAATCTGAACTTGGGATGTAGACAAAACAGGCTTAACTCGTCCTTTACCACGTTTTTCCTTCATTTCAGTATTATATTCAGCAGTTCCACTCTGTTTTCACAATTTTGTCAATTGAATCAATTGCTGTACAGTTACATTGCCTTTTGGATAGACAATTGCAAGATTATAGCTAAGGGGAAAGCTTATTACAGGATTAATTGTATGTCCTTGATGGGTAACTTGAAGGGGCTGTAAGAGCAGACTGCAATTGGTGAACATAGTATAGATAGAGTTGTCAAGCAGAATCAAATTACTTCGATCATTATATTATTGCATATTGTATCAAGCAAGCTGTTGATATGTCCTGCTCTGAAGAAAGGTTCCAATATATACAAAAGGTTGACAGAGTGGCAATCTGGACTGAATGTGAGTGCAAATAGAATGATATGGGTGACCTTTGGGGCGAATCCATCACTCAACCTATATTTGTTTATAACCCAAGTATAGTTACTATACCACAAATATAGCTACTATACTACAAGTATAGTTACTAACAGGTTTAAAGCAGTTTGCAGTTGCTGTTGAACTTCTTGTCAAACCCCAGTAGCCATAGTATCAGTTTCTAAAGCCATGGGAGTGGAAGCAGAATTAGCAGTAGACCTAGTATGGGCACTTGGGAAGCCAGCTTGTGATAACATCCCAAAGCCTCTAAGCGTAGGCTAATTTTTCAATGCCTATTTAATTATTTGGAATCAGGTCAACCATTTCAACACTAGTTGGTGTTGTTCAGCTCGGCAAGTAGGAACTGGCATTTCAAGTTCATGTTGTAATCTAGTGATAAAACTGCCCAAGACATAATCAAAGATGTTTTTACCCTGCGTGTGTGCATGGGCATGAACAAGTATATGGAGTGTGTCGTAGCTATTCTCTATTATAAGTCATGTAGAAACAGGATAGAATAGTTTGATTTGGTTTGTAGCCTGAGGAGAGAGTTTTTTGCTAGGGTAATAGAAAAGTTAGTTGGTAATGTTTTTGATTGTGAAAAAAAGATTCCAGTGAGAAAGTGGGAGGAGGAATGCAATTCGTGAAGATGGTTTTATACTTGTGCCTCTGAGCCAAGACTTTAGGTTCCTTATTTGGTAATAATATTATAAGGTTTGCAAGGTTCTGTTTACTGAAAAGATATAGTGTTTGCATTAGTTCAGAACAAAGGCTGGGACAGGGGTACAACAGATCAAGTTAACCTTCACACATCCTCAAGAAGCCCAAGTCTATCAAGAACTCTGTATCATGGTTGTGGAATTTGGTGTAGAGAGCACCACAGTGCACCAAACAGGTAGATTCTTATAAGAAACAATAAAATTGTTTTTCTTACTGTCACAAATTGTGACTAAGCAAGGCAGATTTCTCATGACTAATACTTATTAGTCATAAGGTATGTTGGATTTTGCACTATGACGTGACTTGACTCATAGCTTTTACATGACTGCGCACTTGTAAGTCATCGTTATATTATGATTGGTTGAAAGATGTGCGCAGTTTACTCATACGAGTCACCTAATGGATTTCAGGCTATGACTTACTATGAGTCATACAGAGTATGTTACGCGTGGTGATAAGTTACCAGGGTTAGGGTTGTGGGAAGATACCTACATAAGGGGCTTGGTTACGACCAAGAGATAGGGCAAGCTGCTCGCAAACTTCCTCCCCCCCCCCACATTTCACATACTTTGTCAACTTTACCCCGCTTTGCGTCCGGGTCAAACCCATCGCCTACCTTTTCCCAAAGCCTTGCCGGTGCCAATATGGGAGATTCTCACCAAGTCCCTCACGGCAACTCGGCCTTTGGCAGGTTGTTGGCAAACCCCTCTCCCATGCAGTCGCGCTTGGCCACTCCTGCCGTCGACTACGCTCAAGCCTTCACGGCGGAGCAGCTCGCCCTAGCCCGCTTGTCCCTACGTCTCAACCTGTAACAGGTTTATTCCTGTCTAACGAAAGTACAATAGAACCGGCGGTAGACCTGCTAGCGCTGGTGCTAAAGGAGGCTTCAAGTGACCGGTAGCTAGAAGGATAATAGTTGAAGGACGGGTTGGACTCAGGGATTGCCATTCAACCAAGTGTATTCTTAGACTGAAGGTCTGTCGAAGTCTGCTGTCTCCTGCTAGCCAGGAGACTGGTTTAAATACAAAAAGCCAAGAGCGATAGCCTTCCTGCAATCACGATCATTACCAGTAGCTGCGCACATACCGGAATCCTGTAATCCTGCAAGACCAAAGAAAGAAACAAACAATGCTCAGCCCTCGCCAGTGTTACATGACCATTCCATAGCCGGAATCCTAAATATAAACTTCCAACAAAGCAAACTAAACATAGCAATACGATAGCATAGCCTATCTGACTCAGAGACAGTGGCGGAGCTGAAATCAAATCAAATAAACGAAATATAAATCAACTAAACATAGGAGATCCTGCACTGCACGCTCCTGTGTACCGTTACCGGAACATGTACACATGTTACACTAACGCAGTAAGGTATATCTAGCTCGCACTCGAGTGAATCAAGTTAAAGCTCACTTGAAAAAAGACCAATTTTGGCCCCCTTCCACCTGACTACCACACGAGCTCTAAAGAAATCACAAAACACATCCACAAAACACTGAGGATCGCCAACACCGGATACTGCACCCCAACCCCCAGAGGAACTTCGGGATCAGCATCACCAACCGCTACGAGGACCTGGGGGCGCGTGATAACCCAAGCAGGGCCTAAGTAAGAACTCTCTCCCATACCGGGCCGAGAGATAAGTGGGAGGAACAAGTGGAGAGGGGAGGGTGAGGCACCTTTACTTTTCCCTACTGTTTTCAACTTCTAGACTCCTGGATCCATCATTCTCTAAAGTTGAACGAATAGAGGAGCACATCTTTCAATAAACGTACATGTATTTCTTGCTCTTGTATTACGATACACTAGGTCGGACATGGGAACTCTCAGCCTTCATGCTCCTCGGCCCATTATGCATAAGTTACGGTACACGGGGCTCTCCGAGTGACAGGCAATGAACGCCATCTAACCAGATCACAGGAAGCCATTTTCCAACGGCACCTTCCCCCTCCTCCACTGCGGCATAAGAAACCGTCGCCTGAGGACCCGGTCTATCCAAAGGAATCTCTTGTGATCCTGTTCATTTGGTCCTTCGCTCGTAGAGGCAAAGCTGCCTTGTTAATGACAGCCTGCAACACCGGAAATCACTCGATCACATATTAATATTATATTATCTGATTTTGTTGTCATGGGTTTTCGTGGACGGTACGTAGGAGGATTTTGAGTGCTGAGTCAGATGTGATTTGGCGGGTTTATCTTTTGTCACAGGGTCGCCGGATGGGGCACGTTTATTGTGTTGGGGTTCACCGGTGAGGTCCAGGTACGGTATTGGGGTAGTTGAGCTATCTTCCGTTTGTTTATAGCGGGGCGGTGGTGGGTAGCTATCGGGCAGACCGAGACTTGGTGGATATTAGTCTGGGGGGTTCGGGAAACTTTTTTGGGGGTGGTGTGGAAGGTCGGGTGAAATTTAATGCTGGTGCCTCTCGACTCATGGGTGTGCGGGGTGGATTTGTGGTTTGCGACTCCACGTATCGTACAGTGGAGCAGAGATCGCCCTCTGCGGGAGGCGGAGGAGGGGGTGAAGGGAAGGTGAAGTGAGTGTTTTTTGAGGGGTTTGTTCTCCTTGCTGTATTGTTGTATTATAGTACGATGAGGGTTTGTGATGCCGGTACTATTAGCTAAGCTAGGGGAGGCTGGATGGCCTCACTATAGCACGAGCTACAGTGCGAGTATGGTACTTGTAGGGGCCAGCACGGTAGCCGTAGATGCAGAGGAGATCAACTATCTGGCAGTGGGAGGGGGGATGGTGCCGCTATCCCTCTCGAGACCGTTGCAATAGTTGGCTTTAATATGGTACTCGTATATTTGTACACCATTCAGTATGCACAGAGCTCTGTACTGTATAACAGTTTGAATGTCACGATACCAGCTGTTCTAATTGGGTCATCGGCTCCGGTCCAGGTTACAGTAGTTTGCATGACGGTGGAGATTGTAATAGCTTAGATAATAGACGGCTAGGCCAGACCATTGGTCAATGATTACGGAAGCGAAAGTGGACAATGAGGTTTCGTGATGCATAACAGTTACATCCGGGGTGCTTGAGCATGGAGAGGGGAGGTAAAAGCACTGTGACGGTATCATGATAAATCTGGCCTTACATGATAGGGGATTTTTCTTACCCGTCGTGTTTGTGCTCAGTGAAAGGGATGACCGCAACAACGTGTGATGGTGTGTCGCGGGGGGGAAGTAAGGAGATTAGATAGCATTAATAGACTCTCACAATCCTCTAGCTAAGCACGAAATTCCTATTTTGCTCTACCAACATCGGGTCCTCTCAAGGGGATTTCTTAGACGGGATAGGGGAAGGGAGTTCTAGGCAATGGTATCAGAGATAGCGGTGAAGATCTAATTGAGCTCACCCTGTTGTTCTCTACGCTCCTGAAAACCTCAAGGAATCTCCATCGCATGCTCGACGGTAAAATTAGGGAGCAGCGGGTTCTGAATGATCAAAAAACGAATCGCTATCTCGATTGTGATCAAGCAGCAAGTGAACAGATCTGACGGAATATCCGGATAAACCGGCAGAGTCTCCCCGCCCCAACGCGCAGCCAATCGTATACAATCGCTGTATGATGCGGTAACTAGAGAATTCGGGTTCTTGACCCGCAGCTCCATGCTTTCCTGTTCATGCTTCCCCATAAACCGATTCAGGTTAACGACTATATTTCCGGCATCACTACAGCCGGAGACAAACGGGCACGGCATACCGAGCCAACTCTTCAGGTCGTACAGCGGAGTGGGAAAATATGAAATTCCTATCAAACAAACAAATTTCCCCGCTAGAGGTTGGCTTCAGTCCTCCATGACGGTTATAGTGGAAAATGGTTGTTCATCTTTAGCTTTACGATGGAAACGTTGAGGGAGGAGCCACTGGAGGCACCTAAGATTGAAGGGGGTGGGGGTCGGACCCACGCGGGGAAGCGGCGGCAAGTATGGGGGGTTGGTTGGAATATGGCGATTCTTGAGGGAAGAAGCACACTTTTATTCTTCAGGCTTTAGGTAGTTGTTGGCGGGGGGCAGGAGAATTATGTGATTCTGCAGGATGTATTATGTGCGGGAAGCCAGGGCGGTTAAAAACATGTGCCAGGATTCGATAAATTTATTCGTAATAAATATTCCAAGAGATACCCAAGGTCAACCAATTGAGGGATTGGATAGCCTGTGATGCATCGCCATCCTCAGCCATGACCTAATTGGCCCCCTGTATTTAAGACAGTTCCACAGAAAGCACACGAGTTAATAGAAGGCACAATTAGCAAACTGCCCTTGTAGCCAGCATCCTTGAACCCGGAATCCGAGGGTGGATGTGACCTGGTATTGCATAAACACTCTCCCCAAATATGATATAATAAAATGCTGCTGGTCCGCTTTAGGAACTGCAAAGGACCGCTGCATAAATGATAGCTCCGGATGGAGGATAGCGAAAGCAACCAAGGAAGAAGTGTGAACCTGAGTGCCACCACTCCGCACACTGACTACCGATTGGGAAAAAGCAATTATTGGACTGCCAAGGTTCCTAACTCCTTTCGGTCGGCTGCATTAGCAAAATTTAATGTAATAATTTGTTACTAGGAATAGCAACCTAGCGATAGCGATAATTCATTGGCCATCCCCACACCCTGCTCAGCAGTGACCTTAGTAGGGAAATATTTTATAGTATGATGCAATGATAGAAATTCACCCTCGCTTGCGCCTCCATATCGCAATGTCAGGCAAAACGCAGCTCTGCCTGTAGCGCGGGTGTTGCCCAGGCAGTTGTTGTCCAATGCGACTTGCCCATGTGCTAAGAATACAAAGACAAATAAAACCGCCTGCCTTGTTCCCAAACAAGGGAACATTTACGGTCTGATTAATCATAATTTTCAGATTGGATACAGTTACTAGATTTGGAAAGGACGGAATCTGCATGTCTCATCGGCTGAAGGGATAGTACTAAGGCATAAATCCTTGATATTACCTGATTCTGAATACACTATGAAAATACAAGTACAATACCTGGAGAGACTGGGTATATAATGGTGAGTGCGCGGCATATTATATTAAATTTTTCACTAGCCATACTACTACCTGTACTGGATTTACCAATGAGCAAGCCCCGCAACACCAGTGTGCATAGGACCCACTGTATCAAACTACTCCCGCAAACCATAGACGTCACCGCAACTCCTCAACACCACACTCCGAAGAGGGATAACATACCCAAGTCCGCAAATCGTCGTAATCTACCACCCCCAACATCGGCAGGTACCCCTTCAAAAAGCTCATCCGGAACTTAACCATCGCGTGCTCAAGATCCAATTCCTCCAGCTTGGTTGGTGCGACTCCGTCATCGCCCGTTTGTCTAGCTACAAATGTTTTCACCATGATGTCATAGCTTGGAGGTTTCTTGTAGATCGCTCTAACAACCCCAGGAATGGGGCTTCGACTACGGGTCTTGCGGCATGGAGGGCTGCGGCATCGGCTTCGGTAAAGTTTGTGCAAGATTTTGAGTATGTGATGCGGGATTGTAGGACCGAGAGGGATCTGGGATCTATGGACTGCATTTCGCTGTCAGGAGGTGTAAAGTAGAGAGTGGTGTAAAGTAGGAAGGGGTGAAAAATTAGTACTGTAGTGACAAATCGACTTATATTCCCCACTCCTCAACCCACACCCTACTCTCAACCGCAAACTGATTTTGAGGGCCAAGAAACCCAGCCTACGGGTCCAGTACAACCACATGGGACTGCTCCTCAGCTACGCTGTCGGCATCGTGATTGCGGCGGTCATAGCTCATCCCGACTTGGATAACGACAAACGAGCAGGAGGGTGGCGTCTTGAGGGTGTTGAATAAAGTCATTTGGATATAGAGAGATTGTGGGTTCCGATATCTAGCCCTTAACGGCATCGCGGCTAACAAGGTTGCAGTATTTGCGAGACATTATCTTGTGGATCTGCATACTCTTATTGCGGTGGTTATTCCGAAAAAGGGGTTGTTGGAGAGGTGTGTCAGGCCGATTGTGACTGGTGCGGTCGTCGCGGTTGGGGTGTTGGGAATTCAGAAAATCCTGCGGCAGGAGTGGAATTGTGCCGTCTTGCGATGGCCTGTCATAATCAGTGTGTAGTGTTGTTGTTTTTCCCTCTGGAATTTCAAGTTTTTCCTACGGCACATACCATGGTTCGCTCTTTTACTACTCTAGTTTTATCCCTTGAATCCCTACTGTTGGGTCTCGGGAGGGTTAGTTTGAGGAGCAGGATTCTGCGCAGAGGATAGCTCTCGAATCTATCTTCAATGATTAGTTAGAGCTTGCGCTGAATGAACGATAAATCTGTGCAATCCCACATTCTCAGCCAATCTATGATTTAGAGAGACGAGGTAGGTCTTGCCGATAAGGATCCTGCCAATGATCATTCCTCCATAATTCGCTTCACCTAACCCCATTCCCTGAGAGATTTCCACGGCCCCATGGAGAAAAAACCGGCAGGACAGCGCGCATCGGATTCTCACCGCCTCCTTCTAACGGCTTCCCTCCAACTCGGGTATGAGTCTTAACGGCATTGCAAAAACTGTTTATCTGAACAATGAAACAATCACCTGCGCATGCCGCGTAGTACAGGAACCGTAGTCAACTTGTCATACAAGACTTCTGGGTTCGCGCATTGGTCCTCACTAACAATCTGGTGATAAAAACGTCATAGAATATCGCACATGAGATAAACCGTGATCGTAATCCAAAAGAAGAGGAAAGAACAACCTTATAATACCAATGTCGCAGGGTGAAGCAGAGAAGAGCAATAACATGGCGTGGCGTACAATTAGCGATAGGAGTCCTGCATTCCATTTATTTACTAAGCAAACCTCCAGAAATGGTGACTCAATCCATCAATCCATCTGTCCATCTCTGCACTGGTGTCGGTATTATCATACAAACATCCGCCCAACAAGCTTTAGCTGCGGGGGGAGAAGGAAAATGAAAATGATAAAAAAAAGCAAATCTGATACATCCACCGACCCATCCTTGCTCTCTCCCGCCCTGAGCATGCGGGCTCAATACAACCAATATCCCCGCTTATTATCGAGCTCAGAGGATGCAGCACAGACCCGCGAGTAAAATTGCCAGCGCACCGAGGATACTGAGGATGACGATGACCCCGCGTTTCCTGCTCGCCCAGTTCCCATGCTTGTAGTGAAGGTGGGGTTGTAGTGCGGGTATGTTGAAATCCCTGATAGGGGCAATGTCAGGGTTGCGATGAGGAACCGGAGAGGGGCGGGGTAAGGCAAAATGACGGCAATACGGTACATCGGGGGCACTGCGATAGTTAGGATAGGAGGGATAGCGACGACGAGTAAAAGACGTAATTGAAAGAGCAGTGAATCGTTTTAGCCCTTGAGAAATTATGTAAGTTCTTTTTTTCTTTCCTTCAATCCTGGGGCATCTCCGACCCGCCTCGCCTCAAAACGTAATCCAAAGTGAACTCATCAGGGAAAGGGGAGAAAGCGGGATGAGGACCACCAACCCCAACTTAAGTATCCTGGGGGCGTTGCTCGCCCCTTACCAAAAGGGTCGTTCGTAGGTTGGGTGGATGACTGGGACTCATTGTTGTCAGTGTATTCTTGAGAGTGACTGGGGAACTGGGGTAAGCAGGCCGTCGAGAGATCATGGAGGCGGGTATTGGTAAATACCTCTTAGAATAGACGAAGCCGGGGTGGCAAGATAAAATTTTGCGTGAGGTGAAAGAGGCGCTCATGTGTGATCTTGCTAGCCTCCTTGTTGGGCGAAAGTGTCCCTCGGATTTTACTTTAGGGTTAAACATATTAGTCAGAGGTGGCCAACGAGAAAAATCAATATCATACCTCCAAAGTTACATAATTTTTGACGAACTACGGGATCCCATGGACTGGTAAGACACTGTCGTGGGTCTTCCACTGGAGGCGTACTTTCGCGGGTATTGGCGATCTTGACTATCGACGATACTGGTGGGGGTCACCAGCCAGAGAAAAGAAAGGAAACGAAAACTGATAATTGAAGATGAAAGACAAACAGGGGCGGTTTCGATAAACCTCGATGCTCAGCTCTCCGAAGGGGGGTGAACGATGATCGACGACAAACTGTTTCCCACGACACGACGGAAGGAAGGCGACGATCCACCTCCGTCCCCACGATGCCTTCCACACTAATTACCAAACAAACCCTTATCCACCGTGACTGCCCATTTGAGCGGCTCTGTAACTAACTACGAGCACCCTCCCGCATACCTTGGCCCACAACTGCTTAGCGGTGACTCCCCGTCCATTTTAGCTATGATATGTCCTTCAGTCACATGTCTACTGGCGGTTTCCAACGGGCACGGGTAATAGAAACTAATTGGTCGATTTAACCTGATAGAGGTGTAAAGCTACCACTTGACTCTGGATGTTGGTTAGTAAATATTAACGGGTGCATTACCTCACAGCTATAGCTATCATTACTCTCATATCAGGTTTAGTACTCTTATTTATGGAAAAATATCGGTTAACCAGACCCAAAATACTCTCAATACCACTCGATTGACGTGTTTGGAAAAGTGGGGGGGCTAATTTTTTAAATAGCATTTTAGCATGGTGTAGGGAAACTCAGCACTACTCACACTGAAAGGAATAAAAGGGGCCTTTGCCTCCCGGGCTCACAGAATTTCCATCAACCCCTCGTCCCGCCAACCAAAGAGGTCACAGACCTCAGAATTACAATCAGCTCTTTCACCTAATCCTTTCCAATCAAAGATATCAGGGATGAAAGGTTTGTTCAAGAGATTAACAGGCTCTAAATAATGTTGATTGCGGATCTGCTCATCTCATATTCTTTAGCGTTTTTCGCCTTCCATGGGTGCTCGGTTGCTATACTGATTCTCCCTGTGGCTGGCATGGTATCCTTCCCCGCAGAAGACAACCCGCCCCCGTCCGCAAAGGTCGAATGCCTCCATCAGTGGTCCAATGACCCCCCCTGGTGGTATAACGCACCACCCTGGTGGTATAATCCACCACCCTGGTGGTATAATCCACCACCCTGGTGGTATAATGCAGAACCCTGGTGGTATAAATCACCACCATGGTGGTATAATACGCAACATCGGCAGTATAATACACCACCCCCGTCGGCCACCCCTCCTCCCACATTGCATAATGCCCCTCACACATGCTATGATACCCACGACCCCGTAGTCGAAAGTCATGCCCCCGTGGTCAAATGCTCCGCTCCCGAGGTCGAATGCCCCCTATGCGCCCCGGTGGTCCAAGATCCGCCCCCTCACTCGGCAGTCCAACACCAACCCCCACCAGAGGCCAATGCTGGGGTGGCAGCCGAACAGCCGGGGGAGCTATGACAAGTGACTTAGAGGGATGGAAGTCGGGTTAAGGGAAGTATTGGGAAAATGTGGAGTTCACGCCAGCCATTCTGCAACTACAACCACCGACCAGCTTTTGCCTTCCAGAAGAGAATGACTGCGCCTATACCTATGAAACTTATCTTCGGCTATTATCAGAGAAGGGCATTTTGTCGCTGAGGAGCAATGAATTAGGAAAGCGGGGGTTCTGCCCCACTTCGCTGTGTATTATACATAACAAACCATAATCGTGAACTCCACTTTTTAATATAATAATAATACATTGATCATTATGATATCTTCGCTAAGAATCATCACTTATCTAATCTAACCTAATATCTTTTAGGTAGAGCACTGTCGGACGCTTGGATAGCCTTTGTATAATTTTCAATAATTGTCGTGGGCCGGGTAGTTAGTTTCATAGCAGCACAAAAAGGCAGTCACAGTGGATAAGGAAGGGTCTTGTCTGTTAGTTAGTGGGGAAGACTTCGTGGGAGGACAGAGGTTGATCGTGGATTTTCCTTCGTCCCGGGGAACTGTTTGTCTTTCATCGTGGTTCGTTTTCTTTCCGCGAGTTGAGCATTGAGGTTTATCGAAACCGTCAGTGCTTGCCTTTCGTCTTCAATTATCAGTTTTAGTTTCTTTTTATTTCTCCCGCTGGTGATCTTCACCAGTACCGTCGATAGTCAAGATTGCCAATACCCACAAAAGAACGCCTCCCGTGGAAGAATCACGACAACGCCAAAGGAAGAAAAATAATAGTTCTAAGTAGTAACATCGTGAATTCCTCTCACAAAGTCGAGCCTGCAGACACCCATCGAACACCTCATCTAAATCTCTCCCCGAAATCGCTTGGAAGGTGATGTCTTCAATAATGGAAGAAATGACCAAAAAAATCTATACAAAAAAAATATCGCTAGGGTAATAACTTGAGCGGATTGATATTTAACCCCCCCACCTCTCTTAAATACCTTTCCAAACCAGGAAGTCATATACCCTTGCGCTCCCTCTTGTCTATACTTACCCTCATTACCCCATTTACCCAGACCACCCATGGTTGAGCTACTGCTCTGACTGCGGCGGACAATAGGCATGCGCCGTCCCTTCACCGTTGATACCGTCAGCACGGCGCACACCGCCACATCAACGATGTAATCGCTCGGAATTTTCCTCGCAGCTCTTGTGTTGATGAATAGCAGGCTGTGGGCAAAGTCCAATTCTACCAGGGTTTCGTTCGTGTCCACGTTGATCAGTTTGATGCTTCACTTGGCGCCAAGAGGGTCGACGCCAACTTCTCCGGTGATGTGGACGAGATGCATCTCCACCCTCCAATACGCCTAAATAGTAAGGGTAATATTGCCAGCGCTGGGCGTTCCATGATAGTCGACAGCATTCGGTTGGGTAGGCCTTTTGCATGGCTACTTTGGCACGGGTTTGATTGTGGGGCCATGGGCGGAAAGCTGGTGTTGGGGCCTCTGGCGAGAGGGGTGCTAGGGGACGTTGCGGGGAGGACTGCTTCTTTCGGGTATATCAGTGTAATGAGGCGGCCATCTGCCGGGGAGATCCGGCGGGAGGGTGGTTCCAGGCCGAATGCTATTACGCTTGTATCCATGCCTGTCGTGGGATCTGGGTGCCGGAGCGCTAGTCCACCGAAGGCTCAGTCTTGTGAATTTTCGCGCAGTGCATAGATCGCGTAGAGGGGGTTATTTGGGGAGGTGCCGAAGGTGAAGTGTTCATGGAAGGATAGGGAGTGTTGCACAGGGTTTGGGTGTTGTAATGGCGCATGTCTGAGAGGTTGTTAGAATTGTGCATCGATCGCGCGGTTATAGAACACTAACCAATACATATTTAGAACGAATGTTCTTCCTGCTGCATTTCTGTGCCCGGTATGCGTTTTGCACCCTGGGCCGCGCCCAGAGACTAACCAATCGGTTTGCGTGGGTTTGCCGTATGAAAGTGCTCATCATGGGGGAAGGAGTGCATCCAATGTATCCAGATGTTGCAATGTTGGTAAAGACGGTACTTGAAAACTCGTCACCGTGGATATTGAGCCTTTCGTGGACTTAGGTGAGACACTGTAGACCCTGTTATAATTCGGACGTTGCATGTGTACAAGTAGTTCGTAAGGGTCCTCCTCTAGCCCTGGTAGCAACTTGTCTCCCTCACCTCCGCCTCCGGGGACGTATACCGTTGCCAGCAAAGGATAAATTATTGAGACATCAGATTTCCGATACGAGCGTCTTGGAGTGTAAATTGGCTTCTCATCAAGCCTTCCAATGGGCCAACCCGGGTCCAAAAAGGGCCAGCCCGACCCGGCCCAAGAAACGAAAGCCCGGGTTAGCCCAATGGGCCCAGTGGGCCGGCCCATATAAGAAAAGGAATTAAATATTATATATTAACATTGGTGTGAAATTGGTATTAGAATACAAAATGGATGATAGGAAAAGTTAGATGGTAAAATAGAGATAATTCATGAAGAGAGGAAAGAGAGTGGAGACATGGGCGTGGGGGGGTTTCAGTAGGAAAGCATGAGTTTAGTTAGGCGAGTGCCAACTTCGTAGACATTGGGTTGCTTGAATTGTTGCGGGGTTGAGAGAGTGCCGTGAGTCGGATATTGTTCTCTTGGTTCCAGAGAATACTCGTTCTGGCTCTGACGACATTGCCGGGATTGATAGGACAGTTATGGCCCAGGCTGAAAGGATCGGGTACTCCTTTTGTTAACGATCTTCAAGCCACCAGCTATTATCGAACTATTAGTACTAATAGGTATCAGAATTAAATAGAGAGAGGCTAAATATACTCAATTTTCCTTCTCGCTTTTCACTATTCCATCGCAATTTGAACACGCGTCTGCTAGGACCTAGCTGCTAAAGGCAAATCCATTCCCAAATTTTGTGTGCTCAGATTCTGGTTTCCGTGGTGACAATGACTTGAAGGATCGTCATGGTGAAAGTCAGGAAGGCGAGACAAAACATTCACTAGGCCCGCCGGGTTACCCGGGCTTGGCACCTCCGGGCCCGACCCAGCCCAAGCCCATCTAAAGTTGAGCCCAGCCCAATGGGCCCAGCCCGGCCCAACCAAGAGCCCGGGCTGGCCCAACGAAACCCGGACCCATTGGAAGGCTTGCTTCTCATCCACCATTGGCGGTGGAATCACAATTTCTATGGAAGAGGGGGACCGGACTAGACTGTGATCATCACCTTTAATAGTCCTCACTGGGGAACGCGATCCGGTTGAGCCCTGTGAGTGACGGGCGAGTTGAGACCTCCGTTTCGAGCTCCGTGAAGGTGTGGAATATGGTGGGGTTGGTGGTGGATACTGGTGAAGCTACTTCACTCCTGAAGCGAACCCCCCCCCCCTCCGGGCTTAATCCTGGTGGTAAGGTGCCCACCCTCTTAAATACCGGGATAGCCCTAGGCCGTAAAACAGGAAGATAAGATATTCCATGCTCGGAAATTGTCGAAGAATGTTCCATCCTGCGGAATCTCTGCATGGGCAGCGACTCCTTTGGGGTTGGGATTCCTGCCGAATAGTTTCCTCGGACAGAGCCGGAAGAGTCGCGGCTGGAGGGAGTCACCGCCGGCGTGAAATATCCGTTAGACGTGGAGGTGGGAACACACCCAGGGAAGGTCCCAGGACCCCCCATGATGGGCTCGTAGTAATGGCTAGACACTTTTCTGTGTACAAGTATCTTCTAACTATGGTTATTAGCTCCAAACACCTTTGCTCAGTCAGATAAATCAACTCACAAATCCAAATGTCTGTAGTGCACACGAACGGACTTGCCATAGCAAAGCGAAAATAAACAAAAAGTGAAACACATTCCCGACTCTTTCCTTCGCTTATATCTCTTCGATCAAAGTCCGGTGCATCCAAGGCCTTCGGTAGCCCAACCTAGTGATGGGCACGATCATGCTCGAGCAGAAAATTTAGCCCATGCTCGAGCATAAATCGTGCTCGAGCACACCATAAATTTATGATCGAGCATGATCGTGCCCATCACTAGCCCAACCCCACAATAATCAACTACGGCAGTCAGAAACACTGACCCCGCCTCCGAGCATCTGGTGCAATCGGCACCAACTGAAAAAGGAAATCGGATTCCAAGTGAAATATATTCAGCCAACTAGTCTATCGGAGCGACCTACTTTCTGGTTTACTAATTGCTGTATGCGCATTGGCATTGGGGTGCTGGTGTCCCTGGGCGTATATTATCAGGTTAGTTAGAGATGAATCAGATTGGTCTTAGACTATGCACACTGGGGATGCATCTTATAAGAGCCATTCTTTTTGAAAATTGTTGGAACGACAAGTCAGTTGGGAAAGAGGCGATATTCTGGGAGTCACTGCAAGTATAATACATCTCACCTAGGAGACCATGCGAGTGATAGCCATGATCTAGCCGCGTCGCAACCCAGACAACCACCATCCATGTTCGATCTGCTATAGTACAGGTGGTAGGGGTGATGTTTTCGTACGTAGGCGTAGTAGGGTTGAATATAGGAGAGGATGGTTATTGTGACCGAGGGTGGAGGGCATAGGGGGGTGGTTAGTGGCGAGGATTGAGAGGAGAGGGAGGGGGATAAAGGGAGGGGCAAGGTCGAGAGGGAAGAGGCGAAGAGAGAAAGAGAAGGAGGAGAATAATGTTGAGGAACTTGAGAGGAGAAGGTTGAGAGCGAATGAGAGGAAGAGGGAGAGGTATAAGGGGAAGAGGGAAGGGAAGGGATTTGGAAAGGGAAGGAAATGAGGGAAAGAAAGAGGTTACTAGTATATGAGCGTCAGATGTATGGGCGTTGGAAGTAGGGTTAAAAAGGGTGTCAATAGGGTTTTGGAGGAAATTGTTAAGCGGGAGAGGATTGGGTATAGGTTAGGTGGTCCCTCCTCGAGGAAGTAATGTCTTGTTATCGCCTATTGCAAGTGGTACTTCGATAAGGAAATTTGGAGAAGGGGGAGATTGAACTGTGCCATCAGCTTTAGAGTATGATACCATTAGGGCGCGTTTACCAATAGACGGCCGTCAAGCAACCGGAGAGGGTGCCGACCGTCAAGGGAGGCTAAACGGTCGAAGAGGAGTAGGGAAAATTGATGGGTCTGTGTTTGCCTAATATAGTGTGTAGTAGTGTGAAAAGGTTGATCCACAAACGTGAGGTGTGCAACCAGGTAGCTTTCAATTCTCACAGTGCTCGACAACCGAGATATTGGACTGATCAACAATGCCCTCTTACAATCAAACAATGAGAATTTTGATATTAAACTTACCCTAAATTATCAGAGAAGGAATTGGTGATTGTGCAAGGAAAATAAAGCGTATTCATAGCTTCTCTTGTTATTGTGGGCATGACCGGTTGGTGCAATACCAGCTCTTGAGCCGCGTCCTGTTTTAACCGTCTAACACCCAGAATAGTAGACGGTTGAAAACTGGGTAAACAGTTTTGCCACGTCTATCGGAATGTGATGTTGGTTGAGACGCCACCGTCTAGTTTCCCCAACGGATCAGTAAACGGGCCCTTAGTGCACGAAATTCAAAGTTTTTATAAAAAAAAATATAAAGATTCGTACGTGACAGGGTTTATTTTGCGGGTTAACCTAAATTAACTACTCGGATACTTTATCCCTGTGTGATATGATATTATCATAGCTTGTATCCCAACTCAGCCTAACTTTAGAAACCCCGAGGCCCGCCCAATTATTTAGGATTTCGGTAGACTGTGCTTGGGGAAAAGGATTCCGGAGGTTGACCTTTGTCGAAAGGCCTATTCCCACTGTCCATCAGTTGTCGGAGCTTAACAAACTCGGCTAGTTTTCTATGGCACAGTGCCCCATCTTAAGTTTCCACGAGGAATCATATCACGTGCAGCATTCCCTCCCATCCTATCTCTCATGCCACGAAACCTCGGAACGGCAGGATGGAAATAATGCGTGCCGCACGAACAAGTAGGATGATGCATTCTAATACCCACATCTCAACGATGGGATGTTGGGATCCGGGGTGAGAGGGTAACTTGGGATCAAAGCTCCGGAAGTCAGATGCAAGCGCACCAGGACAATCTGAATCCGCGAAGAGGGTGGAGCAACAAACACGTTCCTAGCGATGACTAGCTAGTCCTATGAAGCCATCAGATGAGATTGGAGATGCCGCAAGGCTCGTTAATAGGTAGATGCGGATCCATCACCAACTCACAGGTAGACAGTTCAAGTGCATATACTATCACTCGGGAATTGATTTTATCCTGATGATGTCTGTCATCTGCTTGGAGGAATGTCATTTTTGTGCTTTCTAGCCGCGATGGTTGCGGGAACTCAGAGAGGAGACTTTTGAGTGGCCCCAAAGACCGGACTCTAGGGCCCGCACGACCGCGGGGCACAATGGCCAAGCTCATATCTTCAGGGGGTCGGAGTCTTTGCCAGCCAATGTGGTTCCGGAATCTCACCTCCGGCTGCCATTAGCCCAAATATCAATTTTGGATGGGAAGAAAAGGTCGTAGTGTCGCGTTAAGGCTATTAAACCACTGACCATGTACGGCGGCCTATAGCGACCAAAACCGCCACTGCGCCCAAATCTTAAAACTTGAAAATCAAAAAAAGTAAAAGGTCCCTCAACCATCATAATTTTCGCAAGAAATAAATGTTGGGTTGGAACAACCCATTGCCAATTAGGTAAAGCTCAGGAGAACTGCCGGGAGGTTTTCGGAGGAAGGGTTGTCTTGTTGGTCAGAGGTCAGAGCCAGGGTTCTCAATGGTCCAACCGGTCAAGTCTCCGAGGTAGGACCACTTGGTCAGTCTAAATGGATGTCCGAGACCGGACTTGACTAAAATATGTAGTCACGACTGGTCTGGATTAGTCCCCGACCAGTCCTTCTGGCCTCTGTCCGAGGCGGCGAAAAATAATTTGTAAGCAAGTTCGCACCGGTGCGAACCTGCTGATGTAAGCGAAAAAAAGTACATTGAGAAGAAAGGGAACATATGATACATTGAGAAGAAAGGCTGGGTGTTCTGACCGATGGAAGGATAGGAGCACTTTTCTGCTTTATAAATGCTCCTCTCTGTGCAGTTAGTGAATCACTTAGTGAACGAGAGAACTTCTTTAGCGCTGAGTGATCTGTTCAGCCGCAATTTTCGCGGATAAGCCACTAGCCGACACACCCCTTATCACTCGTTTTTTGCCTGGTCCGCCCGGTCTGACTGAGCCCGGTCCGGTCAGTTCCAGCAACCATGACTGCCTGGTCAGTCTAATTTCTACCATTGGACTAGACTAGACTTTGACCAGGTCTAGCTGGTCCGAGCCGGTCCTCGGCCGACCATTGAGAACCCTGGTCAGAGCTCACCACGCACAGACTGGAGAGCCTACTGCAAATATAGAACCATCGCCTCCCTGGAGTCGCGAACCTCGATGCTCGCTACAACTTGCATTCTCGCCTCCAAGCTCGCTACAGCTCGCGTTTTTTGTTACCCGCCCACCACCCCTAACTCTCTCAGCCGTTGAGGATCGGTAAGCCCGGATGGGTGCAATCCTTTACCATTCTAGTTAAATAAAGATTATTGAACAAATTGCCATCCTGACTACTGACTTTGTCATAATGCCACCGCTCCCATCGTTTCGGGTCTGCGGCAACAAGGGAATACTGCCAATCACTTTCGATAACTTTTATTCAACTTATGTGAGTGAGGTATGACACCAGTCCTCCAGATCAGCCACAAACTACCATGATACCTAAGTGAACGATAGGGTAGAGATATTCTGTTCTTGTTATAACACAGGTGTAAATACTGGTAATCCATATTGAGTGAATATTTCCTACTACTTAATATATACAAAATGGATCATGCTCGAGCACAATCGATTATCGTACTCAATGATGCTCGAGGAGTGGCCATGATCGATCACTCGTTCAGGACCTACCCATTTGTGTTGTAAATAGCGCAATAGTCAAGCTCTATACCGAAGGCTTAGGAAACGACAAAAACCATAGAGTGTTACTTTCTATCTAAGGGACCGGAGTACCGGCTATTTATGCTTCGCAACAGGAATACTTGTCCGCAGCAGCAAAGAAATCCAAGGTAACAAATGGAAGATAAAAGGAATGTGATGCGAATAGAATTACATCAATGATTAACTGATTGAGTAGTGAGTGGGATGAAAGATCTGAAGCGATTGAGTTGAGCTTATACTCTGAGGGCATTGAAGTGAAACTAGTATGAAGTAGGAAGTGTTGTCGTACTCAAGAACGTAGAGAGTGCATATCCAAAAGTATAATTTTAACAATTTGATCGATCATTCGATCATGGGGTCCCCTCGATCATGATCGTGGCCATCACTAGACAGAAACGAAAAGCACATATCTGAAATACGCAACAACAGACCACGAAGTCTGCCAGTCCTTCTCATCCTACCTCTAGCATAGTTCCACAGGGAGAGGCAGGGGTGGTGGGTGGAGTAATAAAGAACAAGTGCTGTAGTGAGCTTGGGGATCACACTGCCAGGAAAGTTGGTTGCTATAGGACTTGTTGGTGGAACGCTATGTCCTCTGCGAAGCCATCCTGCTGCTGCACCTTTTTCCTACCGCCTCCGGGATATTACCTCCACCCCCGAGTAATACCCTTGCGCTGTGCCCAATTGGCACTCGATTATCCCCACCCTACACCCTCCCGATTGCATACATTCTTTTTCCTCTAAGTTCTTGTTTTACAAGGTTGGTTTCCTCTTTGTTTTTCCAGTTTTGTTTCGATTCCTAACCTTTCTACCATTCCGCCTTGCCATTTGCCCCTCACCCCATATGATGAATGATGATGATTATAAATAAGCCCACGAAATTCTGATGGTTCAGGAAGTTTTTTGCATTTTTTGATTTTAAAGTTTTAAGATTTGGGTGTTGTGGCGGTTTTGGTCGCTATGGGCCGCCATAGACCATGGCTTCAGTTGTGATGCGGGGGGGTATTGATATTGGGGCATTTTTGAGTAATCATTTCTAGGCATCGGTTTAACTATATTATTATATGCATTGATTATAGGGATCATTAGCCGGCCTGTTTCTAGAAAGTTTCCGGAAAGCGTACTTGACTCGAGTAAGATGCGGGGTGTGATGTGCTATGCTATTCCTACCTAGATCTGACCGTGTAGTAGAGTACCTGTCTGTGGAGTGCAGCATGGGGATTTGTTGAGGAAATGAACGGCGGGGATTTAAGCATAGGATTTTGGGGGTTGTCTCGTTTGATTCACCGTTTTTGGGGGTGCATCCGGGGGTTATATCCGCTGGGTTGGGGAGATGGTTTAGGTCGGAGGGGAAGGGCCCTTCTGGGGGATGGTTCAGCCGGGGGTGAGGGGGTGTATGCGGGCGAACTTTTGGGTATAGCTTTGCTGTCAGCGGTTCATTCTGGCAGCACGGTGGATGAGTTCTTCGACAGAAGGCCTGACCGGAATTTCACGATTGTGCAGAGTACGCAGGGTATGCGCTAATATAATATTCCCGATGGGAAGTGGAAGCGTTAATGTGAGAACTGGAAGGGACCTAGGATTCAGAGCTAAAATTTACCAATAAGCACCATTCCCGGCCTAACATGGTTGACGGCGTTATTACAAGTGCCGGGGTTATTGACGCAATGGTGAACACATAATACAAAGTAGACGAGAAAGGTAAAATGGATTCTCTCAACAACCAAACTCTGGGGACTCGTGAAAAATGCGAAACTCAAAAGTGGAACATCAAGCCAAAATTGAAGAAGCTTGCAAACAGCTTGAAGCCAATCCTGATCTCAAAATTCTGACAGTCGCCCGAGTCCATGGGCTCAACGACAAAACCCTCGGAAATCACTGGCATAAGCGAACCCAATTTCACAGCAAGGCACACGAGACCCAGCAGCACTTGAATCTGGAGGATGAAAAAGTTGTAGTTGGTTGGATTAGCAAGATGGATGATCAGGGAACTCCACCAAGGCAAAGACATGTACGTGATATGGTGGAATATCTCATGCAAGCCAAGGATGAGCTGAATGCTATGAGATTGAGAAGGCACTGGATGGATCAGTTCCTCAAGCGGCACCCAGAACTTGCCCACAAGGTAGCCAGACGAATCAACAAGGATCGGGCACTGGCACAGGAGCCGGTGAGAATTGAGTCATTTTTCAATCGCTTTTCTGAGATTAAGAGTTGGTTTAAGATCCAGCAGGATGACATTTGGAACTTGGATGAAAAAAGCGTCACGATTGGCCAAGCTATTGGGGGCAAGGTGTTCTGCAGAGCTGGGAAGAGAAATACTCGCCTTGTCCAGGATGGAGGAAGAGAATGAGTTACTCTAGTAGATACGATCTCTGCAGCAGGGAAGAGCATTCCACCCTTTTTTGTCTAGCAAGCAAAGTCCTAGCGTGAAAGCTGGCATGACTATGTGGAGAGAGATTAAGCCACCTTTAGCATCTCTTCTACGGGTTATATGCATAAAAGACTTTCCTTAAAGTGGTTGGAGAAACATTTTTCACTTTACTGCCCCTCCTCCTCCCCAAGCGCCTACCGCCTACTCCTCCTGGGCGATCACACCTCGCACCAAGATTTTGACTTCTACAACTACTATTGAACTCATAAGATACAGCTTCTTTTTTTCCCTTTTCACCTTACCCACATTCTTCAACCGCTAGACCAAAATCCATTCAGCACTATTATTACCTATTATCGACAACAGGTTGAAGAGTTTTTCGGAGCCCGTGGAGTTTATTCCACTATCCACAAAGGCAACTTCTTTCCTATGGTAATGGAGGCTCGTCGGAACGCTCTAACAATAGGTAATATTAGAGCTACCTTCCGGTGTACCGGTATTGCACCTTTCAATCACCACAATGTCCTCAACAATCCTGATCCTCCAAATCCCACACCTCTACACCAAACTCATCACAACCTCCGTCCACTGAGTACCAGTGATTCGCCTACCAGTCAAATAAGTCAACCTGAGCAGGAGTTAAAGGGGGCAACTTCTGTTAAGCAGGCACCGGAGTTGGGAATCCAACTTGGTTCATTGGCCAAGAGCGCCTCTGCCCAGTCTGCTCTTCATGCACAGCAGTTCCAACATGAGTTGAAAAAGTGAAAGGCAAGTAAGGCCAATGTTGGGGGAGTATTATCACACGGGCAGACGTTGTGGGGAGAAAGGCGTTGGACAAGTCCTATAAGGAAAAGATTGCACGAAAGGAGAACTTGAAGGCAAAAAAAGTAGCAGAAAGCAAGAGGAAAAAGCAAGAAAAACAACAGCAAAGGTCTAAAAAGCACGACAGAGAGGAAGAGGAAGAGTCCAAGTTATCCGGTTCTGAGAAGGGGCAGAGTAGTGGGGAGAATGGGCCTGGGGGTTCCATTGGGGGGAGGGTGGCGGGAGGGATCATTTGTAGGAGCAACCAAGCTTCACACAAACCTGTTGATGGAACTCAGCCCTTCCAGCCTGTCGGTGAAACCTGGGAGAATCAACGCCAAAATCCTGCCCAAGCTACCCATAACAATCCCTTCTTCAACAGGCTATTTTTGGGTGAGTTGGATCAAGATGAAGAGTAACAGTCCAACAGAGTCATATGTTGTCACTCGTCTTTTTCTTCTCCTTAAATCTTATCTTTTATTCTTTTTTCTTTTGTCACTTACCTCTTAGGATTGTTACATTGCCTATAATGAAATTTAAGAATGGCTGTAGTGGTTTTGTTGAGTGTGGTAGAGTTGCAATCGTTAGCACCTTAGGGATATCCACCTCATAATATCCCCGGGCTCGTAGTATCCGCAGATGACATGTTACCGCGGTAACTGGGCAGTACTTAACAGGGTCCCGAATAGTCCGACCGGTCAAGTCTTGGAGGCAGGACCAGGCAGGCCAGTTCTGGTGATGGTGATGATTGGACCCGACTAACTTGGGTGGTCCGGTCCGGTTTGGACTGGTCCCAGACCAGTCTTTATAAAAGATCGCATGAGAGTCTGACTGGCGCACAGTCTAACACTCGCTAAGAATAGAAGTATAGCTATACTAGGATCTTAAAGTCGCTTGTCATGTTATAAATCAACAGCCCCTCAATAAAAGTTGATAGAATATCCTGGCAAGGATAATATGCGGTGGAAATACGACTACCTGATGGATAAGTCACATCCAATACCGGTATTGTGGCATGTGGTCACATAATATCACTCACTTAGTGAACGAAAAATACTTTGATACTTGCGAACCTATTTTCGCCACCCCTAATCTATGCAAGGCACTATCTCCACCCTATAATTCACCGAAACAATAAGTTTTATTAAGAAAAGCTTTATTTGAACGTAATATATTGTGATAAAAATAGCATATCCTATTGCTTGGCAGGCCTGGTCAGACCAGTCCTGGTCAAGTCGGTTTCCATTATCCTGACTGTTCAGTCGGTCTAATTTTCACCATTGGACTAGACTTGACTTTTGACCTGCCTAGCTAGTCCAGTCCAGTCTTCCGCCGACCATTCGGAACCCTGGTACTTAATGTCGCATCTGGAGATAAGAGGACTCGTTCCCCACTCTAGCCACCTTCTTTTCCAAGACCACTAGAGCAATGAAACAGTGGCTGCTTGGCCGATCCCCCGTGTTCAATTAATCGCTACAATGCCATTCGGAAGCTCGAGGCTGGCCACTACGCTCCGGACGGAAAAACAGCGCGGGTACGTTTCGCAAACTACTAAACATCCTCCACGGGACACTCTAAGGATCCACCGAAACCGACACCACCAGCAGTCCACCTGGAGCACTCATTTGACCTCGCAGATGCGGGAGTCCAGGGTACAGGCAGTAGCGCACTAAAAGAAATGACTCGGGAGATGCATCTTGGAGTTGACTCCCTCACCCCTAAAGCAGTCGCTAGGAATCTTAGCAGAAGTACTATCTCCTCTGGAGGTGGGGAAAAGACTCATCTCGATCCAGATCCGGTATCCTATAACGGGGCATCGTAAGAAGCGCAGGGCCCTCAAAGGAGACCTACTCCTGTACCTATAGTCGCAACCTGGATGGACGAGTCTGAAGCCGTGATGCCCGACCATGCTCCCCCTTCGATCCCTCCTTATTCCACCACTCCTGCACCTGCACCCCTGGTCGTATCACCGCCGTCACCAAGACCAACTGAATTCGACTACTCGAAAATCCCACACCTAGCCATGGGTAAAGCTACCGAGAAAGCGGTGTTTAAAATGTGAATGCGGCACAATCTATTCTATGTGGATAATACTTTGCAAGTACGAGGGGGGTTGCGAGGCACGCTTAGCGAGGAGGTGAAGAAGGGATTGGTAGGAGTTCCGGTTCCCTATATTTCTTTCATACATATGGGCGCACACTTTTGTATAAATAAGCTTGCTACCGCCCACCTGTTTTGGAATAATTAAGAACCGGAACTCCTACCAATCCCTTCTTCACCTCCTGGCTAAGCGTGCCTCGCAACCCCCCTCATACTTGCAAAGTATTATCCACATAGAATAGATTGTGCCGCATTCACATTTTAAACAGGTTATGAGCCCGGCGCTCTCCTTACTCTATAAGAAATACGCTCACACACTTCCACATCCAACAGCGATGAATCACGATCGTATACCTACCTCTACCTCTACCTTAGCAACCGTGGTTGTGAGAACAGAAAATTCTCATCATTCGGCTCGGCACAACCCCTTTTCCTCACCTTAAAAGGACGCGTTCCCCCCGTTGCAAAACAACTTCCTTTCTCCTCTCAACAATCACGCTTAGTCTGCGCAGTAGTGAACACTTAGGTGCCGCGTACTCTTCCACTTAATTCAGTCCTGCTTCGAGCGGGAAGGAGGCTTGCTTGAGCAGGCTTGTGGATTAGGAACGGCTATTTTGTGTTCACAAAATACTAAAAGGCTGAGAGAAGTGCTGACAGAGAAAACCATCCTCTTATCGAGGATTTTTTATGTCTGGAACAGATGAACCCAGACACCCGGGAGCTATAATAGAGGATTCAGATACTGACACTGAAGAGGTTCTCGCTACGACAGCTGTTTCTGACACATAAGAAACACCTGTTACTACTGTCCCTCTCCCTCGCGACTCTCGTGGACGTCTTGTCAGGCGCATACCTGCACCAGATCCTTTACCACGTTCCCGAACTCAAACTCCCCCTCCTCCTCCCGCCTTCAATCTATCAGCACGTTCCCTATCCTATCGCTCGACTCCAACTAGGGAGTTATTTACCGGCCCAAATCCCACAATGGACGCACCAACAGTTTCACCGTCCGGTACCACTACTACCAAACCTTCTGAAAAGAAGGGTAAACAACCTGCAAATACAAGTCAACACTCCAACTCTACCAAACGCGGTTTCGCACCATCCTACAAACTCAGTTCAATTCCTAAGCGGAGTGGTTCGGAAAACTACCGCACTTGGCGAGATATTTCGCAGTATGTTTTACAGTTGTTTAATTGCTGGGACCTTGTCGTGGGAACGGAAGAGATACCGGTGGAAGAATCAGATGATGAGGGAGACGTTACTAACTTTGAAAAAATCGACCAATATCACGATCGCTACCAGTATGCTTCAGCATACTTCCTCGAAACCATCAAACCCCAATGGCTGATCTTGCTGGCCACCCACAAGACCCCTCCCGCCATTTGGCAAGCCTTCGAGGACAAATTTGCTAGAGAAAATACATCTTCCTTCTTCGACCAACTTAATTCTGTCTTCGATACCAAGTACGATACATTGGACCTCCTTTCCGATCATATCACCAAGTACGACACCCTATGGAATCGATTACACCTGCGCTGCTCAACAGCTACCTCCTCCGATCGATATACCCTACCGTTTGCCTTCCAATCGGTATTCGAATCACCCGAGGCTAAAGCAGCCATCCTCCTCCGTTCTCTTCCCGAGTCGATGAATAATATCGTCGACAACCTCCAAACCAAGGAGGACCTTACCTACCATCATGTCTACAATAAACTCATGGACCTGAAAGTTCCCACCGCCGTTAACTCTGCCGATAACAAAGCGTATAAAAGCGCTGATGTTAGAGGAAAAGGAAAGGAAACTCGAAGAGAACCCTCCCGTAAGGGACCTTCGGCCACCACCAAGGAATGCACCTACTGCAAAAAGCACTTCCCAACTGCTCGCAGCGAAGGCCATACCTGGAATGAGTGCTCTAAACTCAAGGCCGCCAACTTGAAGAATAAAGAAAAGAAGACCGTTAACTCGGCCAAGATCGGAAAGGAAGAAACTCCCGAACCGGTCAGTACATTATCCTCCACCCGTACCACTACCAAGATCTCTCCCTACCCTCGCTGGGTTATAGACACAGGCGCAAGCTCACACATGACAAACAACTCAGACCTTTTTTTAGACTTCGAGACCATTAAGGGCACTGTTAGGTTAGGCGATGACTCTGTAATAGAGACATGCGGCCGTGGAACAGTTATGATCTTGGCCAAAACATCTCTTGGCCATGTTTCTTCTGTATACCTTGAACGTGTTCTTTGGGTTCCTAGTTTGGGTTCTTGCAGTTTGTTGTCCTGGCGCGCAATTGTTTCTTTGGGAAAGGAATTTTCTTTGGCTACTAGTTCTGGAAAGGATATGTATATTTTTAGGGAAAATAAAACAGAGGTTATCTGGGGAAAGCTTGACAGACAAGATTATGTTGTGCAAGAAGAGAAAGAGTCGGCAAAGAAGATGACTTACCAACAGTGGCATGAAGCACTTGGCCATCCCTCACCCGACTATCTCAAAAGCAACAACTATTCCGACACTACCAACCTCCCCAAAGTTCCGAAAGACTGGCAATGTGAAACATGCATTACTTCCAAAAGCACAAAACGGAAGCCTACCTCAACAAAAGACACCGAGACACGGTCAGAAACTCCATTTGAGTTGATCCATTCTGACCTTAGCGGAAAGTTCTCCAAAACATCCTTCGGCAAATCAAATTACTATATTACCTTCATCGATGACTGCACTAGATACGCCTGGATATATCCTATTCATGCTAAATCTGACACGGTTAAAGTGTTCACCAGTTTCATCTATGCTCGCCACACCCAAGACAATGTCATAATTAAACGATTCAGGACAGACAATGGAGGAGAATATGTAAACGCTGCCATGTTAACATTATTAAACAAACAATGCATAGTACATAATCTCACTCCTGCCTACTCACATGAATCAAATGGTGTTGCCGAACGATACAACCGCACAATTATCACCGCTGCTCGCTCTTTGTTGACTGGCTTACCCATGGCTTTATGGGCTGAAGCTATCGCAACTGCTGTTTATCTTTGTAACATGTGTACATGTTCCGGTAACGGTACACAGAAGCGGGCAGTGCAGGATCTCCTATGTTTAGTTGATTTATATTTGGTTTATTTGATTTGATTTCAGCTCCGCCACTGTCTCTGAGTCAGA
>Ga0307517_10000201_pt1 | contig 100656 bp, 95 predicted proteins | sample 23_EM_MG_FD_194515 | JGI IMG/M metagenome (GOLD analysis project Ga0307517, IMG submission 194515) | Populus trichocarpa ectomycorrhiza microbial communities from riparian zone in the Pacific Northwest, United States - 23_EM | ecosystem: Host-associated > Plants > Roots > Unclassified | place... | reverse complement strand
GTTTCTATAATAATTTCCAAGCAGCGGGAATATCAAAAATAACTATGCTATGGTGGAGAATTGAACTTATCTACACTTTCTGAATGCCAAGGCGTCCCCCGTTGCAAAAGATTTGGTTGACAGTATACCGTAAACTCTCGTTAAATCCACCATCGGGGATCTCAACAGAAATCACAGTCTAAACTGCAAATAGGCTTAGTAGGGCATGTTAACAAAATTACGAATACCGGTTAATGAGATTCAATGGCTCATCTTAAACAAGCTATACCGCATCTGGAACACGCTATTCCTTCTCGGGGTGTTTTGTCTCTGATCGGGAGGGGTCCGAGGCCGATGGGCGATGGTGGATTTAACGAGAGTTTACGGTACGGCCGGAACCATAGCATGAGAGAAGAAAAACCTAACTAACACACCACCCCTGTCTGCCAAGGCCCAGACAGCCTACCCCCCGCCAGAAGCGCAACAACCCTTAACTCTGAGATCGTGACTAGCAATATATCAAGCCCAAGTTATCTGCAGAAAAAATAACTATAAAGTAAGAAAGCCAAAATAAAAACGTAACAATACCTTATTCTGACCTCTTAGCGCGAAAACAAGTTTAACCAGAAAATGCGGTATTCGTGGTGGGCAGGGTACCGGTATGTCCGGTATTAAGGGTCGCGAATATGTATTGGTGCTCAGGCATGCCGATTTTTTGCCACATATTTTGTGTGAGTCTATCTTGGCGGGCATCGTGTGGTGCTTCTTACCTGTGGCGTATGCGAGCCGGATACATTAAGTAATCACCCAAACTTCTGGTTAGTCGCTTCGACAAGAAGCAACACTCCGCCAACAGCCAAGGGGGTAATACTACTCGAGTAGAGCTTCTGAGAAGGGGGAACCAGGGAAGAAAAATCTTACTCTTTATTTTCTTTGTTTTTTTTTGTTTTTGTTTTTCAATTAAACATAAAAACAAACCTAATCCAGGCGTATCGAATACCCAAACCGCACTGGAGAACAACTCCCAGGCGCGCATCGGAGCGACACCATACCAACCCCGAACCTCATTCAAAGAAACAACCACATTCGACCGTTGCCGATAATCACCCAAAAACTTTGACAACATGAAAGATTAAAAGCCTTTTTTCCATGTGCACAAACTAAGATCCACCCCATCCTGCCAAGCCCCGGACCAGGCACGCAGGAGCACTTTACAACTCCTGCCCGGTCCCCCTCCCACCATACCACCCGCTCATTCTCAACCGCCTCTCTACGTCCCACCAGTACTCGAGTTCGTCGGCTTCCTCTCCCGGTACGCAGAGTAAGCCTTTGGTCTGTTTCTTGGCAGACTACATATGTCTCACAGCACATGTCCGACAGAGTACCCAGTCCGCCGGGGCATTTGGTGACTACGCGAGCCATTTCGGCTTGAACTCAATCATAGCCATGTCCTTCCACTCATCGCTTCCGTCATCGCTTCCGTCATCCATCTCTTCATCCTCCTGCATGGCCTCTGGTTGCATCTCCATCTCATTATAACGGTAGTTCCCGCAGCTCATATCTTCCACAACCAATCCCCACGACTCAGTATCATCCAGCAACCGCCGTTTCTTCAGTGGCTTGATCGGGCGGCCGGACCAATCCGTTACCTCCTCCGCATCGCTCATGGCGAGCATGCTGTTTAGGTCGGGGATTATGTTGATCCCCAGCTTGACGATCTCTGCCCTTAAAAGGTAGTTGTCTAGTAGCGGACCCCAGTGGGAGTGTAGGTACGCGTGTAATTGCTGGGTCGTGGGTGCGCCGGGGAGACGTTTTCGTAAACGGAGGAGATAGGGTCCCTATCGCTATCTTTATTAACTGCGTTTTCCACGGCGTAAGGAAGTTGTAGAATGTGTGCACACGAAAAACGGATCAGCCCCAGCGTACCGGTACAGAACGTTTGCGGCTCCCTCTCCAAAGTACTCCCATTCCTCCGCATCGTCAAGGACGTATCCCTCCAACAGCGGCGGGATAAGCGAAGGGTCCATGGTACTGTGGGTATAATATCTGGAGTCTTAAGAAAAGTTGTAGCGGGAGTGCACAAGAGGGGCCAAAATTCGTTAGCGGGGAAGTAGAAAGCTTGGCTGACGACCCAGTCTTAGCGGATCTTCCTAAGGGATGCTCCAAGTATTTAAGCTCGAGTTGGCGTACTCGTGTATCCGCGCCAAGAATGGGCACCTCTTTTGGAATAGTGACCACCAGCCCATAAAAGGTATAGTGTTCGAGCTGTTTGAAAGATTGTGTGGCTATTTGTGAACTCTTACAAGCCGGTTATCAATTTTTCTAAGCAAGTAAGTCTTCAGCGTTGTGAGAATACTGGAACCCAAGAGGTCAAATCAATTTACAAACCAGAATGACAAAAGGGAGAAGCCGTTCCTATTCTACAAGGGGAGCCATTATTGCTCTGTATAAGTACAATAAGATGTCATTTTTAGAAATTGGAGCGGTTTTGAATATTCCACAAGAAACCATATACATGACCTCTACGCGGATTGCAGTAAGGAAAACCATATTTAAATAAAAAGAGGATATGAAATGTGGAGGAGATAATAGGTTTAATGGTTAACGGTCAAGCGCTGGGATCAGAAGATATTGACCCGCCATCATGCTTCTTGAGAAAAGCGGCCTCTACACTATCCTCCATATGGGCCCGGAGTGGCTATTCCAAAAGGGGTGCCCATTCTTGGCGCGGAGACACGAGTACCGTAGAATGCAGTATCATTATATTATATTTAGGTTAACCCTAAGAAAAAAACAAAGTAGCCCTCCCCCCGAAGTCTAGACGACAAAAAAGCAGTATCCCCAAAGTCTATATGATAAAAAAACAGTATCCCCAAAGTCTAGAGGACAGAAAAACAGTATCCCCGTGGTCTACCGTAAAAACTTGAATAAGTGGGTGTGCTATGTCGTTGGACTTTCCTCTCCTAGTAAGGTCAAGGAATTTTTGTTTTTATTTCTGTCTCGGAGGGGGGAAAGGGGCCGTGTTATTGCTGTGTTTTTGCCCCCTTCCCAGAGAAGGGAATTCTGGACTTCATAGCATACCGTCCAATTATTCAAGTCTTTACCGTAGAGGACAAAAAAACTATATCCCCATAGCTTAGAGGACAAAGAATTGTACCCCTGGAGCACAGACGACAAAAAGACAGTGACCCCCCCGGGTCTACTCCACCTCCTTCTTCCCCACCTGCTGCAACTCGAGGCCGCCAAGCCACCCCTCTTAGACATTAACAATCATTATAATAATGGCAAGCAAATTCTTGCCATAGTCCTTAGTGCATACAACAATCTTACTATCATTGCCGTTGGCATGTTGGGATAGTAACATAGAGTAGATAATTTTTATACAAGACTAGATTAGATGTCAGTGGGTTGAAGGTTCCGCTCTTTGGCTTCGAAGTTGAGAGCCGTCCTGAACTCTTCTATTTGAGCAAGGCGATCAATCAATACCTGTATCCCATTTTCTTTAGTTTTCTTTAATTTTTCTCAAATAAACGTCTGATAGACAGTTCTTTCTGTGGGTTCATATTATTAGATTGGAGTAATAAATAAAATAAAACACATAGTGAAAACAGCAATTACTATGGGGGTAGTGATTATTTACCGATTGCACCTCTGAGAATAAATTTTCCCTTTAACTTCAATGTTTCCACTCTAGCGTCTAGATGCTTCATCTGTCTAACAGTTAGAAATTAGAAATAATCAAAAAAATTGAGACGTTGTGCTCAACTATAAGAGTTGTAATTTGTCTACCTTTCTTGTTAATTTCTGATTGAAGATCATGGGCTCAGTTATGCCTGGCATTATCCCATTCACTGAATTGCTGGGAAAACAGTTCTCCCAGCTTGTAGCAGCTAAGTCTGGGGGCTGAACAACTCTGTGCGCTTTTGAGTAGGTAACAGCCTCCATGGCTGAGGGAGATCAGTGAGAATTCAACTACTGTATATGAATTGTTGTTTAGTGGAACAGTGTTTAGTATAGTAAGGTGTCACATTCCAGTAGTACTATAAGTAGAGTATTGATATAATGTCTCACACTGTTTGAAAGGAACAGTGGAAGGAGCATCTTTCTTATCAACCCAGATTTAGAAAGATTTGAATCAGAAAACTTGAAGTGAGTATGATGAGTGGTTGCATGAGTACTTTTTGTGATAAGAGACAACAAACAACTAGGAACAGGGTGGGTGCCAGTGTGTGGGTAGCTAGCATTATAAGACACAACGCTTATATAAGGCTTTGATATCTTGGTATGAGGAAGTTATCTGAATACTTCCATATATAATGACAAGCTTCTAGAAGCTCCCAAGCGAAACTACTGACATCGCTTCTAGTGCAAAAACACATAAGGGTCAGCCTCATTTAGAAAGGTTTTCAATCAAAGATAACCTACCCAATAGTAGTCTAACTTAGACAAAAAAACCGTAGAAATATAGATCAAGTGAAGTAGAATAAAAGTACAGTTTCTTAATTTAGGCCCTGTTCAGCATGTCCCAATATAAAAATATTCTATATTTCTGAAAAAAGCATATTTCTTTATACTGAAATGAAAAAAAGCATAAAGGGATATTTTAAATCACTGAAGGATAGCAGCTACCTCTCCATATATTCTTTATAAAAGAGGAAAGAGTTGTAGTTCCAGCTATGGAGAGTAGCAGATATAATAATATTGTAAAATATAGAATGTCTTGTTCTGTAATATTTTGCAATATTTTTATTTCTGCTACTTCTCAAGAGTAGGAGCTCTGATTGCTTTTCTTTGTAGAAGAAATCTGCAATGAGGCATGTAAAGGAAAAGATTCAAGATCAGGAAGGTTAATTCATGAACTTGAAATATGCAAGGCAAATTATCAAGGGGGAACCAGAGCAAGAACTAATGAAGGAATAACATGCAATTCTGTAAAAGGTACAGGAGGTTGCGTGAAGAGAAAACATTCCTTCTCTTCACACCTGTATTAAATATACATCGTATCCCCACACCCACAAATATGAAAGACCAGTCACAACCATTATAGACCTAAGAAAATTGGAGTTGCCCTTCAGATATGCCCTATGAGCCACCTTAGTTATTCTCCACCTCTTTTCCGTCACAGGGTATCTGTTATCTCTCTATAATTTAAAACATCCCTTTATGATTCTTTCGCTTTCTGTATAAAGAAACATGCTCTTTTTAGAAATATAATATATTTTTATATTGTAATATATCAAACAGGCCCTTAGTAGAAGCAAGCAGAGAGAGTGGTATCCTTGTTTCAAAACTTCTATATTTGGTGTAAAATCTAAGGTCTTGGCATTGAAATGTAATATAAAATGGCTGACCAAGTATATAATTTAGAGCTTGCATCAATCAAAGTAACTTATTCAAAAAAGAATATACTATTACAATATACTATAATCAACTCAATTGAAAAATACAAATGGCAGAGTCTCTTAGCAGGGCAACCAATCATGGTAAATCCAAGAAGCAGGTTGATTGAGTATTTTAAGATGAAATATTGAAATGAGTAAGCAATGCTTCACCATAAGTTTCTATTAGTGCTTTTTCATTTCAAATTATTCATTCAACTTGAAACTAACTTAGCAATATTTTGAATTATTAGAATTAAATATACGAGCTCAAAGACAACCTTTATTTGGAAGTTCTAAGCATGTACTAATGGAATAATTAGAGCTTGCCATAATTGTATTGCTTATAGTGCTTCAAACTTGAGAGAAAAGGTAACAAGGAAAAATAGAAGCTATTATAAAGTCTCGGACTCTCAAACTGTTATATCATATTTAATTAATCTACCATCTTGTATTTTACATTATTTACACTCATAGTTAATCACTATCAGTCTTGGCAATTACTTTGCACAGCCACAGTTGCATCTCACTGTGCCACATGGTTGACAGTCTTCCCTTCTTGAACCAATACACCCTCGCCCTTGTCACTTGTCATCACTAATTACCAAACCCCGAACCCCTCCTCCAAGGTTCTCCGTTGCCTGACAGCCATTTCGAACATCGCAACAGCATGAACCTCATCTTCGCCTTCTTGGCCACAACTTTCTTTGTGGTCCGCGCGGTCTCCCGCAATTCCCTAACCCCGATCCCTTAACCTGTATTCAAACACTGTGGCTAAAGGCTAAGTTGATAGCGTGGGTCATGAGCTTAACTGGACTAGGCAAAGTGGTAAGCAATCAGAATCCCTTACCTTGTAATCATGGCTAGGGTCTATTTGGGTAATTGTGATAGGAAAAACGTTGTGCTTCTGAAGTGGTGTAGTGCTCAGAATACCGCGGAATCAGTAATGTTCAGCATTGCCATGATGGAGGCCAGAGTGGCCGCGTAGATTTGCTCTCAGGTACTAAAATAAGCTAATGTGGACACCGGAAAAATACCATCGATCGTTACTCCTTTTGTGTTGAATTTTAACTCTAGTTGCTACTTCTTTCATCCATGTGATCGATGATCTCTGCTTTAGCGTGACACTAAAAGTGCCTGAACGAAAGTACAGGTTAAGGGATTGGCATTCTCTCCTCTGTTCTAACAGCGATAATCCATGCGCTGCATCCATAGAACCTCCCATTCGTCTTGTTACTCACATTCTACTTTCTTGCGATAAGAGCCACGAGAGTTAAACATGAAGTGAAGGCTAAGTTGACTGTGTCCTCATCTGGAGCACCGGGGGGTGCGAGGAATCATGTTCAGGTTTATGCTCCAACTTTTGAGGTTGTTGATGGTGGCTAACGGAGGGGGTTGGGAGGTAGGTTCTAGCGAACAGCCATGGTCGCATCGGTGCTTATTCTAGTACATTGTTACCAGCTACGAGTAATTTCCTCCTAGAGTTTGGCCCAGCAGGTGGGAGTACCGGTATGCTTTCGTGGAGATATTTTGGTGATTGGGATTATTGCGTCTGTGGCCAATGCCAGCATCCTTATTGTTGACTAGTAGGATGTAGGAACTACGCCGCGACATTGGTAGATACGCTTTCCTCGGAACCAGGAATACTTTCCAAAACTCCACCTGTGATGATAACTACCCTTCGCAAGACACCCCCTGGAACCAATGGTGGCATCACCTTTTTTTTTATAGGAGTTCTAGCAGCAGGAGCCGGCTCCGCTATCATCAGGCTTATCTCAGTTATTTTACTACCGTATTGTCCGTTACCGATCGATGGGCACGGCATCCACCTTCCAAAAGGCAGAGCACATGTTTCCTTTGGCAACAGCGGTGACCAAGGCCTGACCTGGGGGATTAGGGAAAAGGCCCTCTTTGTAGCATTTGCCACTGTAGTCGGCGTCTCCGGGAGTCTCCTTGACTCCCTCCTCGGAGCAGTATTCCAAAAGAGCGTGGTAGATATTTGTACGCAGAAAATTGTTGAAGGGCCCAATGGAACTACGGTGGCACCCCCCTCCTAAACCCCGCCTTCTAGAGGCCAATAAAATACAAGGTCCCCTCATCGACAATCTCTCAACTCGTGCACGTATCCACTCGCACCTTGGCCGGGCGCCTCAGTCCATCCCAGTCGCGATTCCAGCTCCAGATGCTGCAAATGAAAGTACCCGGCACAGAAACACTGCTGCCACGGAGAAGGATGATGCGCTAGAGTACGATCAGGAGCACAAGCCCAGTAGAGTAGCGATTTCGGGTTCGAGGTGTGGCGTGTTAAACAAAATAACGAAGTTAACCTAGCCATGGCAGTTCTCACCAGTGCGGGGGCTATGATTGTGTGGAGGGCGGCGGGTTTTGCGGGGCGGTAGCTGCTCGGGGTTTATCCAGTAATGAGTTAGCGTAGTTTGCTGATGGCCTATGAGATTATGGATATCCATTTTTTATTTCGTTCTATGATGGTATTTCACAGACTAGATTATTGGTTAACATCGCCATCATGTATTGTCACTCGTATTTCAGAACATGACTTCACGCCCTGACTGCAATCTGCCTGCAAGCCCCGAGCACCCGCTCAGAAATCTTCACCCCTTACTGAATAAATCAACACGTCAAAGCCAATGTTCCCTAAGGAGGTTTTATGATACAATACCTGGGTATTGCTGGAGAGGAGCAGATGGTCCTGTCAGTATCGCCTACCATTGCCCTCGTTTTCACGTATATGTAGAATCTAGAGCTGCGGGTGGATTAGAGTCCGCTAGTTTCCTTTACTTGTGAGTGAGCTTACCTGGCACGGCACCGGTATCTTGTCGGTCGCCAGCGGGCGATATCTTGTGAGAAAGCACTGCTCAAGGTGGGCACCGGCCCACAGGGGCTGGAGACCGGCTTCCGGTGACTGAAGACTCTTTACTGGCTTATCGCCGGGGGAAATAATAACCTGTCTTGGTTTAGGTTAGTCTGGGCTTCCTGGCGAGGGGTGTTTGTTGGTATCAGCTACGGTGGGTCTGTGTCAAGGTTACTGACGGTCTTCCCTAATCCTACTCCTTCCCCTTTGAATGATATGTGATGATTACTAGTGGCTGTTACCTAACCTACTGTCTGCAAAACCTATCATTTATACATGCGAAGGATATATCACATTCACTAAACCTGTCCAAATAAACACCATACTCCCAAGATATTACCGTGATATCATATCGAAACCAATTCATACAAGAAGCCTACTCCCGAATAACTTCCACCCCCCGCTTCCCCTCCCAATCGCACAACCACCTCCCCTCCACTCCCCTCCTCGCTAATCCCCGTACTGGAACACGCACCTCCTCGCCGGGGACCACATCGACACAATTATCGCCCCAACCCGCATCATCTCCTTCTTCAAGCGGGACTTGTAGTACGAGGCCTTTAACCGGCTTCGCGCATTTAACCACAACCTCATCCCTACCGTCTTTAATCCTGACAAGGACTTGTGGATCTTCTGCGAAGGTAACGAACTTTAGTGGGTCCGGCCAGCTAATGCACCGGGCTAGCACTTCTCCAGTGAGAGAGCGAAGGGTCGCAGAGACTACAGTTGTAGTTGGGAATGGAACTTCAATTGTTACTAGTTCTGTCGCGCAGTTTGGTTTAATGGTGGTGCCAGTAGGCGCGGTGGGCTGAGAAACAGCAGCTGCCTCGCCGGAGGTAATATCGTGCGCGGCAAAGCTTAGCTTAGCAGCAGTTTCGGTCAGGAGGGAGGAACAAGCCCAGAAGGCGACCTTGGATTTATGCGTCGGGTACCCGCGCAGGATGTTCAAATTTTCTTTCGTCTCTATTCGCTCGGAAGCTATTGAGACCGGGGCGAGAGCACGCTTCATGGCGAAGAAGGCGGGTTTCGGGTGGAGGTAGTAGTCTACTATCGCCCACGATATCCCGGGCCAACTATTTCACGTCTTCGTCAGCCACTGTGTATTTCCGAAGGAAAGAGAGGGAGGAAGGGGGCGTACCTATCGTTCAATTGCCATACCAACGCTCCGGAGCAATTCTCTTCCCCAGGCCCGCGGAATTCCCGACGCCAAGTGTTTACGGCGAAACTTATCGCCTCGGATTGCGACAGTTGCGCACAGTAAACGTAGTCTTCCAGTGGATCCATTCTGAACCGGAGGTTCTCGCCCATATACATCATCGCCCGGCGTTCTGCTCCCGGTCCTTTGTCATGTGCTAGGAAGGGAAGGGATTGGGATTGGCGGGTGGTAGGGTTGGGAAGCATGCGGTTTATAGTGCGTATGTTGGGTGGGGATTCGAATCCGACTGTTATGTTATATTAGCTGCGGGTGGGTTGAGTGGGGTGAAGGAGGGGGTACATTCGGATACGAAACGGCCCGTAAGGTCTTTGTAGAATTGGTATGGACGCATAGGACCATGCCAGACTATCACCACATCAGCAACCACACTCACACTTGCAAGATTAGGATAGGCATAAACCCCACCATCCCAAGCATGCGTATCTCCCACATCCCTTGCATTGGCCCCCTTGCCCCCGAAAGGGCTACTCTCCCAATACTCCAACCCCACCTCACTAATCCCAACCACCTTCAACGCCTCGGGCAAAACCCTCTCCAAAATCCTCCTATGCTGAAAATTCCCCTTCATCCATTCCTCAACCGTCTTCTCCTCTTCTTTGTACTCCCACCCTCGCAGGCCAGCCAACCACACATCTTCGTTATCCCCGCAGACAAGCACTAGGCTAGGATGGTGCACTATGCGTGTTACTTGCACAATGGTTTCCTCCCTGACCAGTTCGCAGAACTCGTCGTGCGCTGGGTAATTACCGCAGGCAAAGAGCAAGTCTTGCCAGACGAGGAGGCCAAGCTCATCGCAGAGGTTGTAGAAGTGGTCTGTTTCCACAATACCGCCGCCCCACACCCTAATCATGTTTTGGTGGCCAGACTTGGCGAGGGTTAGCCAGCGGCGGTAGTTGGCGTCTACTTCCTGGGAATTTGGGTGCGTGAAGCGCGGGAGGAAGAAGTCGCCTGGAATCCAGTTTGACCCGCCGGAGAAGATGGGGGTGTGATTTATTGCGAAGGCGAAGGATGTGCCGGGTACAGATTTGAGCGGGTGTTGTAGGAGTTTTAGATGACGGAGGCCGAGGGGTTTAGTTATCTTGTGGAGGGATGACTTGTTTTGTTGGAGTTAGGAGGGAATAGCGAGAGAAGAGGAAGTAGAATACCTTATCACCGCTCAATAACTCCACCGTGAACTCATACCTCAGCTGCCCACCATGCGTATGCGGCCACCAGAGATCCGGCTTAATTAGTGTAATACTACCCTCAAACTTCTCACCCCTCACTTCGAATACTTTCTTTTCCACGATTCCGCCACTCGGTGCTTTGACTTCTAGAAGGACGTGCTTCCCCTCTGAGCCGGATATTTTTGCAGAGACTTTGATATCGGCTCTATCCAGCGCGTCGCGTACCTTGGGCAATATTTTGACGTCGTCCATTCTTCCCGCGAATATTTCCAGACGAATGGGCAAGTACGGCCCTGTAGACGCTAGGGCAGGACCCCAATCCCAGCCCCAATGGTATTGGGCTTTTCTCAGGTACCTAACCTCAATCAACACTAGGGCCAAACTGCGAGATATGGAGAGAGGGGAGATATCATACATTCTAGCATGCCCCCCTATCATAGTGTTATCCGTAGGCGCTTTCTTAAAACCAATCCTCTGCTCCTCCTCTTTGGCAAACCTAGTCGGCGAGCGAAACCTCAACACCAACTGCATCTCCTTCTTCTTCCTCCCACAAATCCTAGTGACATCCACCCGCCGGGGAATAAACATATCCTTTGAAAAAAACAGATGTTCCCCATCCAGATAAACATCAACGGCGGTATCCAGCCCCTCAAATACCATCCATACATTGTCCTCCTTGTGCACCTCTGGCGGAGTAAACGCGGTTTTGTACGTCCAGTCTGCATCGTTAATCCACAAGCAGTCGAGTTCGTTGGTGCCAACGTAGGGGTCGGGAATTAGGTCGTTTTTCAAGAGGTCCAGATGGACGACTGTGGGGAACTGAGCCACCGGGGTGTAAGTCTGAGCGATGGGGGTTATGCTGGAGGATTGCTTGAAACGCCAGTTCTTGTCGAGGGGAAGGGTGCGCAGGTAGGCCTTTGAGGGGTGGGAGGTTTGGACAGTCATCGCTGCGGCGGTTCTTTGCTTTTCGGGCCCAATTGATAGTTTCGTGCGGTATTTTACTGCGGTAGGCGCAGATGGCCGCGGCAGATATTGAGAGCGTGATGCGGACACCCGCCACCTCCACGTGATGAGGGGAATTCTCACCTCAAGTTAGGGTACACGGTATCAAAGTTAAGCACTAGCCTGTGTTCCCAGGTGAAACTCTTTGACAGGATGACCAGCCATAAATAAGAACCATGCCAGCGACGGGGGTCACTGGTAGAACGGCGTGTAACAACTCAAACCAGGCTGCCTCATTCCATACTTTCTATCGAATACATTCTGAGGATGAAAAAAAAAATTAATAGTATGGCCCAAAATTCTTTCAATCACCCCCCCGAGTGCCCCGAGATAATCAACTTTGCAATATCACATCCGAAGCAACCAATGATTCTTTGAAGTTCCAAAAAGCGCCAAGCCTTGTCATTCCCCATACAAAAAAGTCAGAAATTGCCCCAAGACTGGTGTACAGTACCAACCATAGCTCTCTTGATTGTTCCTTGCCCAGTTTAGATACAGAGTTCCGAAGAGCTGAAAAGTAGAGTCCAAGGAATTGTCTCGCATGTAGATGAAGAAGATTTGGTTGGATAGCTTTACTAGGTCGTGGTTGGAACGTTGTGAATATAGCTGTTTTTCAGTGAAAAACTCTACACTACTGGTGATTCCTGTCGCCAGCCTCGTGCAAGTAATAGTAGTTGCTCATACAGTGGTTGCCAATTATGGACATTGGAAAGTCTTGGTGGGCTAATAGACAAGCCGTTCCCGGTCCGGCGGCTTAATGCGGTGGGGCTGCATTGCAGTAACATAGTCCTCTAGATGGTAAAGAAAGAAGGGTGTTGTGCTGTGGAACTTGTGATAGTGTAGTATACATAGGGATGGGCGGCGGGAGATTAGTTAGACTTTTCACGCATCGGGGAATAAGAGTTTCTAAAATTTATTGAACGCACATACTCATCATACAAAGGGGGTTTCTGCAACTTCATTATAAAACAGTAGGAGACTTGCAGTTAGTCTCTTCCACATGCCATTTGATATCATTTGATATTAAGAAAAATCTCACAAATCTACCACCCCATTACAAATAAATACGGTACAAGTACCATCCTGCCTTCATTACATATTATCGCAATAATTAACTATACCGCATCGTTCCCATAAACTAGCGCTTCAAACATACTCGTAGCAAAGCACACCGCCCTTAATATTCATAATGTCCCGGATTTTCTGGTTAGGGATAACCCCCTTCATATCTAGCACGTCTTCCGGTGTCGCAAGAACCCAACCGCCCTCGGGCTCGGATCCAGTGGTATACCCAGCGATATCAGAGAGCCTTTTCCCTAAATCCTTCTCCTGCCACTGCCACCACACGCGGTCCAGGAACGTGTGGTGAAGGTAGAATAATGGATCTCCAGGTGACGAAATCGGATTATCCTGCCCATCCATCACGAATTAGCACTCCCCCCCAACTCATCTCTCAATTGATAAAACTCACCATTTCCCCTCCAACACCGCCATGACCACCCTTGTGCGGGTTCGCCTCGATACACGGCCACGCCTCCCGGAAATTCGGCTTCTCCAGACAATAATTTATCTGGTCTTGAGAGGATAGTCTACTGACCTCATCGCTAATAGCGCGATTGATGCAGTGTGGTGTGTTCGAGTATCCCGGGCCATTATGCAGCGTGTAATCAGCGAACGGGCCGTCGCGGATGCACCTTTGCAAAGGGTTCGTACCGCCACCGAGAAAGACACCGTCACCACCGAAGCCAGTGTCATCCCTGCGAAAGACGGGAGAATGAGTAAATTGGCCGGCTTCGTGGGCTTCGTCCCAGTACCTAATACATCGTTAGAGATTGTAGGTAAAGGAAGGGTAGAGGAGAGAGTTACGGTTGACTTCCGGTATAATTGCACTGGGTGCGTAGTAGTGTCTCATGAGCGTGCATGTGCAATCTATGGAATGGTAGGAACCAGCCGTCGTTATGCACGTTCCCAGCTTGAGTCTGGTGTACAGCGATTAGGTCGTCGAAGAGGGTTCGCGTTTCTGGGAGACGAGTTTTGCCTTGTCTACTCATCAGGCAGAGTTCTGCTCTTATGTATTCTCTTTTCCGGTCGTCTGTGAGTGTGTGCCTGTATAATCGTTAGTGCAGCTCTCTTCCAGTGAGCAATTGAGGTGGGACTCACCAGGCTCTTCTCTGTAATGGATTAGAGCACGACTGCCGTTCTTGCAGTCCCTCACTTGAAGTGGGTGCTCCCGCCACGCTCGTGGCTACAATCACAGCTAGGAATCCCTGGATAAGTCGCGAGTACATATTTGACAATTCGATCGAACTCCAAGTTTAGATCTCTTTTTTCAGACTTCCAAATGTAGGAGAAGATGGTAAAAAGAAGAGAAAGACCAGAGCGGGCGGGCGGGAGTAGTGAAGCCGAGAAGGGCGGGAGGTCAGAGGTTTATACAAGTACGCCCCCAGGTCTCGTCCGCATTCAATATCCACTCCAAAGTCTAAAAAATAAAAATATAAACCATCCTCCTTATCACCCGCCCCCTGACAGACTGACAGACAGGCAAGCACCCCCGAACCAAGACAGCGGCACAAGGGTGTAATGGAAGAAAGAGGAAACGCACCCCCCATACCACAGACTGTTGGGGTGATCGATGTGGTAAAGTCTAAAACCGTTCATAGACAATACTACCGCAGTACTATAGTAGCACTAGCATATAAGTTAGATCTTGTTGCATGGAACACTCTTTCGTCCCGCATAGCGGGAGTCTGCGGTCCGCAGCGACCAACCCTCTCCACCATATGAAATAATACCATATATAGAGGACAGCTGATGCACGCATTTGAATTATTTCACCACCTGAACCTTAGCTTGCGCTACCTCCTAATCTGGTGCAATTCAACCTCATCACGAGCGAGCAATCTTGTAACTTCACTTAGTAACTATTTTTCCGTACCAAGTTAGACCAAAGCACAAAAGTCGGCTACAGTCGCCCATCCGTCTGAACCCGGAATATGGCGAAGTAGGATAACTTATTTGGTGGCTCAGCCTGAGCCGTATTTCTGTTTTGGTTTAGGTGCCGAGCTCGGCGCGGTGTGCTGGGAGTCTGGGGTCGTGCCGCTTCCGGCTTGCTGGGATCGCCAAGCTTTGTGGTACAAGTATCATACAGTACAGTGCTGGAGGGGGAGGAAGGCCGAGGTGAGACTCTGTCGCTGGGAATGTTTGCGTGATGGCTACCACGATGAAGATTTTTTGCTATGGTACGATACATTGGTTTCCCGAGAACGGGTGAGTTGTCCTGCCTGCTCGAACTGCGCTGGGGAAAAGCACTCGCGCGTCTTTTCCAAGAAGGTCTCCGTGAGCCAAATATTTGGTGAGGACTCCAGCAACATATCGCCCGCCGGAGGCCTCCTTGGCACGGACGTGCGAGTGCTGCGCTCGAGTACGATACGAGTATGATGTGTTGCCAGGAAATTAAAGCTTGTGTTGGGATCTGCCCCCTGCGATAAGTTGGCATTACGGCGCCGGGCTTTGATTGCCATTGCAGATCCTAGGGCTAGCTAAGAGTAGTGGGGAGACCCATCCAATCGTTGTTTCTCCCGACAACCAAGGTTCAGGTTTCCAGGAATCCTTCACACCTGGGTGCTTGGAATGTTGTGTTCACGGGGCAAACGCCTGGTATGAGGCTTGTATTGTAACACCCAACTGAAAAAAGACCAGAGTGAGAGGAGGCCTGTATTGTACGAGTACTTCGAAGTTGCGGTAAGATATAAATACAAATAACGATCAATGGGGGGGTTCCTGTGGCTGCGGGACTCTCTTGTATTGAGTAGCACCATATTGGTATCATACTCTACCCGCTGAGCTCCGGAGGAGACTGCTTTTTTGAGCGGAGCTACTCGAGTATGATGGAGAGACATGTTGATCACTCGACCCACCCCCACTCCCACAGCCAGTGCACTGCCACTTCCACTCCCCGAAACTGGCGGAACTAGACTCTACAAGTACACCTGTGCCGGCTTTTCCCTTTACTTGTAATAGACTAACTATACCCTAGACCGGAAAAGTGAAATAGCACCGCTGTAACCTGGTATCGATAATTAAAGTACCTGCTACAAGTACTAGACCAAAAAACCGGGCCAATGGCGGTTTCACCCCAAAAATGGATCCATTCCTACCCGCCATTTCCCCCCGCCAACAAAATCTAGTGTTTTGGGACAGTGGGGACACGGCGAGAGCCGGCGGGTGACGAACGGTGGTATTTGGCAAAGTACTCGTACAAAACTGAACTCGCCAAAGTAGGGTAACAAAAAAAAAAGCCCGCTACTGATCCCTGTCCGTCATTCTCAGGTTTTCCTCGTGTCCCGGTTGAAGACTCCGACAAGAACAGATCACATTACCAACTTCAGTGCTCAATACCGGTACTTCTAGCCTTGCCAAAAAAACGGCTCTCATGATCTTCGCAGCCCTCTGAGATCTCTTACTCAGACATTAATGAGCCTGCTGTCTTAGATGTATAACAGCCAGAAGGTCTGAATCTTTGTCGCCGCGCTGGAAATCTCAAGGCTCTCAAGCTCACCTTCGAGATGCTGTTCACTTCTCATGTTCAGTAGACCTCTTGCCAACTCCCCATTAAGGCCTCAACATAGGCAGCCACAGTCCACCCTATAATATTTGTGAGAGTCCTCAGAGCGCATCAATGGCTAGCGAGAGTGGCCGACTCTTATACAACGTTAAGCTCATTGTTTATCATATCACTCGAAGACGATATTAGTAAGCAGTCGAGAAACTACCTTCCAGCGCGGTAACGGATGTATCCTACAGCACCCGGAGGGCAGCTCATCCTCTGGTTATAATCGACCCTAGATCTCAGAATCGGGGGTCGGGGGGGCACGCCGGCGAACAGCTATGCGGATTATCTGTTTTCCCGAATTCAAATCCCAACCCCCAACCCCCCCCCACTGCGGGACCGATTACTATTATACAATAGCAATCATGAAATATTCCACGCTCCAACAAGACTATTCAAACCCACATGCTGTGATTGGAGACCTTCCCGGGCCGGTATCGTGGAAACAGTAGACTGTAAGATGCAGTGGTAACTTGAAACTTATGCAGGTATCAAGAGCGGAGGAACAAACAAATCGACAGACAGCTGGTGCTCCTGTTGAAACTTGATGCGATTGTAGAAAGATATTTAACCGGTAGGTGATAGTTGGATTAAACCTTCACTCTGAATCTCCAGGATCCCATCACATAAGTCACCACTTTAGTTCTGGAAACTAAACACTGCTGGACTCAATCACAACTTCTCACGCGATAGTTTTCGAAGCACACCAAAGCCCTAACAATTCAATCCCACATCCTGTCCATACTATTATATCTCGACAGTTTTTTCAACCTTGACCCAAAAGCCCTCTTGAACGGTCACTCCCACCACCTTGCCATTGATAAATAGGCAAACGCACGTTCTCAACACTCACCCTCAAACCAACAAATATTCCTCTTACTAGCTTCCAAACCACCCCTTCAACCACCACCGCCGCCACCACTATCACAGAACAGCAACAGCAACAACAACTACAAAAACCAACCTTAAGAATGTCCACCTTCCAAACGATTAGCCCATCCAGTGGCAGCCAGTTCATCACCAACTCCTGCAAAGATTGCATATGCGTCGACTTCCAAGTCTCCTCTAACAAGTACCAGTGGCGTGACCAGTATATTCCTGATGACGAGCAGGTTTGCTGGGAGTGTGGGCATAAGGCTCTCAGCCATAGGTGGGGGCGAGGAGTGAGTTCTTCTAATCCCCTCCTTCTCTCCTTTCCTTTTGCCAACGGCGGCGGTGTGAGCTAACAAATTATATTTTTCTCTCTCTAGGAGATCGATTTCCCGACTGATACGATGTTTGTAGACCATGTGGCTGAGAGCGACCCTTATGAAGGGCCCATTAATTCTTCCCCACTTAGGGATTTAGAGTCTAGGAGAACAAAGAATGAGAAGGATGCCACCTCGCCGAGCATTAAGAGCGAGTGCGACGAGGATGTGGAAGGGAAGGGATCACCTTTCCGGGGTATCGGGACGTTTGTCCCCAGGATCGTTACACCCGAGCCTTCCACTATATCTTCCGGGTATAAGTCTGCCATTGCCGGTGTTGCTGATAGCACCATTCCAAGGCCTGCTGTCGCCGAGCGACGGAAGACAGTTAACTGGGCGGATACGATTGGAGAGAGTCCCCAGAGATCCCCCGCTGTTAAGAAGAATACCACACACAAGTCGGCCGCCGGTAGGATTGAATCCACGAGGCCGGGCGAATCCTCCCCTACATCTGGCAATACACCTTCCCCTCCGCCGGAGGACCCAAACTGCATCCCTACTGAGCCTAAGGTCCCTACTGGCAAACTCACACTGACCGGAATTATGGAATATCTTGTTTTGAAGAACCAGTACGATACTTGGGAGAGGAGGAATTCTCATGCCATGATTCGCTCTGTTCTCTCTGAGATTCAGGGGGACTTAGCCTATGTCAAGGGTAAGCTTGGGAGCATTCCCGCTGATGATGACTTTGCATCTGCAGCTACTGGAACACCAAAGACTCCATACGATAGTAGGTTTCCTAGCTCAAATTCCATAAAGTGGCGGACACTAACTTCTCTTAGATGCTCGAAGCCAATTCTGGGACTATTCGGAGGCCCAAAGGATGGCCCGATCACCGGGTCCAAGTCCTATGTCTTCACCGTTCCCATCCCGCAATACCGAACCTCCCAGAGCAATCCCTAACCCTTTTATAACGGCTCCCCGCCCCTCCTCGGCCCCTAGTTTTAGACACCGGGGAGACAATTCTAGGCATGCAACCAGGCAGACAATTCGGATGGCTCCACCCAGCCCAAATCCCGGCCGGATCACTGCCGTCCCACCAATCAACTCTGTCGGAATAGCCATCTCCCAGGCAGTCGAGAAAGGCAAGATGGTGATCAGGGAGGAGATTAACGAAGATTACGATTCCTACGATTCCGAGGAAACAGATATTGATGACGAGCATTTTGAGGTTCTAGAAAGACATCAGAAAGCTGGCTCCAGGGCGGGAGAGCCTTCAGGTCCAAGGCCAGCCGGCACACCGGCCAGCCAGAATAACTCTTTAAAATCTGAAGACTCTGAGGGGTGTAGGAGGTTCACTATGAGCGATGGATACGCACCCTTTTACGAAGATGAGGGCAGATCCCCTGGTGACCACACTGACCCCGACTCTGAGGTAAAAGCGCAGGAGAACAGATGCGACAACGATAAATCCGCTGACCACGAATCTTCGGACATCGACGCAGCTGAGTATGCCAACAGCCGTCGTCAACAAACACAGAGCGTGGGTGAGGAGGAAGATGATCAGAGTAGTCCCCTCTGCAGTCCGACTGAAGATGGTCCTTCTACTCCAATCATTCATATGCATAGTGGCATCCTCCCACCCCCGCTCTCGACAATTACCGAAGAGATTCCTGCTAAAGCGTTCACTGTCTACATGGACCCGATATCAGCGAAAAGCCCCTTGGAAATCCCTCCTTTGGCTCCTCCCACGGCACGCCAGGGCGCACCATCGGGGGGAAACTCTGACAAACCACTACCGATTCAGTTCTCCAAACCCGATGATTTGGAATCACTAGAGGCTTATTCAGATGTATATGATGAGGAGATGGATGAGCAGGAATCTACCACTTCCGAATATATGGACCAAACCCCACCCAGGAAGTATTCCGAGGTCAAACAATCCGCGCATTCCGCCACGGACTATGCGGCGGTGATCCTCAGAAGGTCCCCGAGAAAGATTCCAAAAGATACGCCGCATCCCCGTACACTCCTTTCCAAACGCGCACGGGAAGTCGACGAGCTGGATATCGAGACTCCCAGGAAACGTGCAAAGGCAGAGGGAAAATCTCCTCCCAAGCCATCCACCACCAAGAAGACCAAAACCCCCAAGTTGGCCAAGGCGGTGGGAAAGAAGGCGAAAGCATTGCGCGCACCGAGCGGACGAGTTGGTGTCGGCAGTGACGGCGACGGCCATCACTACACCGAGCTCCCCGCCGAAATCGACGAACCCGAACCCCCGACCAGACGCGCCAAAATGACACCGAAGACCACATCCAAGGCACACAAGGCCCCGAAGGCCAAAAGCACAGCAAAGAAATCCGCAATACCAGCTAGGGCCAAGTCCGAGAAGCGATCCGCGAGAAATCCAAACGAGCAAACCTGGGGGCCGAACGAATTAGAGATTGGCGAGCCTGTCGAGTTGAGTTATATGTAAGAGCGCAGGAGCGCTAGGAGGTGGATAGGGATTGGCTGGGAGGGATGAAGTTTTATTTGACGAGGTGCTGATAACTTATCTTGCGAATTTGATCCTATTAGTTTTCCAGTTATTTATTTATTTTTACTTCTTTTTTTCTTTTTCTCCTTTTGCGGGCTATAGATGTTAATTAGTGGTCATAATATTTAGCTTCATCTATTTATTTGTCCGCGATAGGAACAACAGTAATAGGTAAATCTAGTGCAGGCACTATATACACACAAAGAAGCGGGGCTTAGCCAAGATAAGCCTGGGAAGACCATACATATTATACACAATTGGAAACTCTACCACCTCCACAAATATTGCTCCTATTGAAAATCAGAGAACATGGAACTCAGCAGGAGTGCCTTCTGACCACTTTTGTGAAGCAATATCTTGCTAAATATGTGGCTGTGGTTGGAGATCTTCAGAAATTATTATCGTGTTTCTTTTTGGTTAATCCCAGGTACCCAGCAACATATACCCTCAGTCTTTAAGATTTCCATTATTTGCCTACATTCTCGGGCACAGGCGCTATAGTGCCCGTGCCGGGTTTACGTGGTAGTGATGGCACCCTGCTTAGAGCAGAATGGGAAGCATTCCCAAGTGACAACCTGTGTCCGCCTTGCACAAGCTGAATAAAATGGAGGACAACGCCATTCTTCACTGAAAGGTGTCTGAATCTCAAGATACCGCGTTGATGGCTCTGGCCGTCTCCGGAAATCGCCTGCGTAGGCTTTAAGGATCCCTCTTCGAGCGAGTCACCATAACACAAGCAACCCTGCTGGAATTAAGGTTTCCCTATAGTAGTGCCCCCTAACCGCCGTGTTTTGGCATGTGCAACCGGAGGATTTTCAAGTTGTGATTTTGCTCGAGATGACCAGCGGAGCGGGGATCATATCGATACTCCCGAAGCGCAGAGAGAGATGGGGTGGGGAAGCAGCAGTGTATGGAGTCGTTTTCACCCCGATGGCTAACTCCTGGTTGACATCAATGTGTGAAAGTTCCGTAACGTGTTTTGATGTGTCGCGAAGCATGCCTGTTGGCGTGGCGGGGCGATTAGACGGTTAATCGATCATTGCCAGTGATTTCCCTCCTGTCATATATGACCTGATCTCGGAACTAGTCCGATCTGCAAGGGTTAGCCAGCGAGCAATGGAGATTGCCCGCGATGTCGAAGCGTTTTTAAAAAAGACTGCTATTGCATACCGCCCAAATCCAAGCAAAAAGGCCGAATTTTGGTGGTATGCAATAGCAGTCTTTTTTAAAAACGCTTCGACATCGCGAGTATAGTGCTGGCGTGCGCTTTTTACATGGGCCTTTTTTTCGTCATTTTTTTTTCTTCCCCTCATCTCTGAACGGTGGCGATGGATTTGGGGGTTTCTCAATTCCCCACACAAAGTGCTAGGATAAAATTTATTGAATCAACCACACGAAACGCAAGCTCTCGGAGGCAAATTTTTAAGGCCATATAATAGTAGCGGCATACCCCAAGCATCTTGGTAAATTTAAACTTGATAAAACATCTGGCTGATATTCTCTTTTTTTGAATTGTTATTTTGGGCGTTCCAAAACGGTATCTTGTTGTTTACTCCTAATACGTCTGAGAAAGAATACCCTGTCTCCTCATGACGCCCGTTCTGGGAGGTATCCATCACGAAGCAGGATGCTAAAACAGTATTGGTGGAGCATGGATTCGTTAGTGTTGTGCAGACAATGTTTTCTGGGTGGTGCTTACACGTTAATCTATGAATCGGAGCTAGCATCTAGGGGTGGTACAATATCCTCGAGCCTTAAGTGGAATTCAAAATCCTTTGCGAGAAGCTGGTATTGCGGCAATACCCCTGGGCCACAGGAGCCGCTACCGAGGCCGTGATGGTCACAATCGACTCTTAGGATTGTTTCAGCGGACTTCTTGAGCTCGTACGGATGTTTGGCTTGTTGTAGTGTTTCCGAGGTATAGTGAGAAACCGCAAAATCTCCTGGCCCATCCTTAAAGATGATTTTGACTCCGTAGTCCTCCGCGCACTTGACTTCCACCCATCTGGTCCCTGTTCTGTTGCCGCTTTCTTGTGGGAATTCGTAATCGGTGTGCAGCCGGTCCACGGGCTGCTCCCAGATACCTAGACTGCTCGCCTGCTTCTTGTCCTTGTAAGATTCCCCAGGACCTAGTCCATACCACCTGACATTATCAAACTCTGGCCGGAGTATAAAGGTTAATCCACAGCGGGCAAATGTTTTCGGATGGTTTCCTTCTAGTTTTCCGGTCACCCTCACGTCGACGGCCCCGTCACGGAAAGTGTATTCGATGATGGCGGACACACCCCAATCGTAGACAGGAGGAGCAACTCGTGTATGCACATTGCAGCAAAGGGCCGCCTCCGAGTCGATTAGCTTCCATTCCACCATTCGGACGGTAGCCGTCGTCATGTGTAGAAGGTATTCCCTCCAGTGATCATCATCACCATTGGAGCCTCGATCGTTATCGGTCGGGGGACGGTAGAAATCTAGTACTGGACCGGAATCGATGAGGGTGCCTGATGGTGCCGATGACCAATTGAGGCTGCCAGTCAATAGGTTGACCTCGTACTGAGATTTTCCTCCCGTAATAATGACACTTCGGCCGTGCTGACGGACTTTGACGATGCCTTGGGGACTTGCTCCTTCGAACTCTGCTGGATCTGCAGGCTGAAGGACGGTTTCGGCCCACGCGATTATATGTCCTGCCTTCGCCCAAGTCACATCATGTTTGAGATGAAATCTAAGGGCGATCACAACCTCCCCCTTGCCAAACTCATTACGGTGCAGGGGGAGCTTTATTTCGGCGGTGTCACCCGGTTTGACAACCGGCGAAGAAAGCCCCCCTTCGGAGATCAATCTTCCAGATTCTTTTGCCGCCCACACACATGCCAAGTGATCTGTCATCTGCCAGTCATAGCGGTTCGTGATCTTCACTCTCAATCCTTCGATGAACTCTACGGCGACTGGTTGGATGGCTCTTTTATACTCAAGCAGACCCGGGGCTGGTGTATGGTTAGAGTGCAAGAGGCCATCCATCACAAAATTCCCATCGTTTGGCACGTCGCCAAAGTCCCCGCCGTACGCATAATATGACTGCCCGTCCTCGTTCTCCACCAAAAGTCCGTGGTTCGCCCACTCCCACACGAATCCTCCCTGAAGCTGACGATGGGCAGTGAACATGTCCATATATTCCTGAAGACCCCCTGGACCATTCCCCATCGCGTGGGCGTACTCGCATAGGATCAGTGGCTTATCGCCTTCCCTCCTCACAAATCCCTCCAGCTTCTCCAATGTCGGATACTTCCAACCGAAAACATCCGCCGTCTTAGCCTCCGCATCCCCTTCGTAGTGTATCGGTCGCGATTTATCAAAATCCTTAATCCAATAGTACATCGCCGCATGGTTCTGCCCGTAAAACGATTCGCTTCCCAACGACCACATGAACACACAAGCCCTATTCTTGTCACGATGAACCATCTGTTTAGCTCGGTCAAGGTACGCATCTCTCCAATCCGGATTATCCGACGTCCATTTCCCTGCTTTACTGTAAGCGATTGCCTTTTTTTCCTCGGACGACATCTTTTCTGCCCCTTTCAACGCTAACATCTCGATAGAATCGAACCCATGACACTCCAAATCTGCTTCGTCCATAACATAGAGACCGTGGTAATCACATAGGTCGTAGATTCGAGTGTCGTTGGGCTGGTGAGACAGCCGGAGGGCATTGATGTTGTACTGCTTCATCATTATGATATCACACTCCATGAGATCGACTGCTACCGTTCTACCGCCCTTGGGATCATGCTCATGACGATTTACCCCTAAAAGGGTAATTGCTCTACCGTTGACTCGGAGGACCCCATCCTTAACCTCCACTTTCTTGAACCCAATGCGATGCGCTACGGTTTGATGACCATTGACTGATATTACCAAATGGTATAGGTACGGTGTCTCGGCTGTCCACTTTCGAACGTTCGGAACATTGATGCACATCCTCGATTTGGTTTCTGAAGAACTAACTGTGATCCCTTCAAGAGCCTCTCCAATCGTGGCCTTTCCCTCGCTATCCAATAAATGGAGCTTAAGCATTTTCCTAGCACCTATGTCACTACCAGATGTTGTTACTGTGGTGTCAAGGGTAGCGTTTTGGAAGCTCTCGTCCAACTCGGTTTTCGCGAAGAAATCATTTATCCGGCACGCCTTGTCGAACATCACTAGATAAACGTCTCTAAATATCCCGCTTAACCACCATTGATCCTGGTCTTCGATATAGCTATAACAGCGTCAGAATCAAGTTTTCTCCAAAAAGTGCTTTTTTGGGAGCTTGGGTGGTCGGCGGATAGCCCGCAGGATGCGAGCAGGAGTACGGTATCGGAAAAAAAATGCCTCGGCGGTTTTATTTTCGTCTGGTATTTGTTTTTCCACATGAAAAATGCCTGTAGTAGAGCTGGCAGTGTGGTAGCAGTTTTGCAAGGGAAAATGCCCAGACCCGCTATCAGAGGTGTGGCTCTCTCACCGAGCAGGGGGCACACCAGCGAGCGGGGGGAGGGGAGATATGGTAGATCTAGCATAGAAAGAGAGAAGGTGCAGGGATCAGGTAGAGGAAGTATGAGATCGCAGTCATGCGGCCGCTATTTTCTGCGAACGCGGGGGCTAGGAGAAAAGCACTTACGAGGCATCGCAGAACTGGTAGACTTTCACAGTAATGAAATTGCGTCCTGAAACCACGAATTCAGAGATATCGAATTCGCTCGGATTCCTGCTCCCCTGGCTATATCCTACTTGCTTCCCGTTGATCCAAGCGTGGAAGGAGCTATCTACACCCTCAAACCTGAGTCGGCACTGGAATCGGTCCTTTATCCCCTTGCTGAGGTGGAAATCTCTCTGATATATTCCTGTCTCGTTCTTGTCGAAAGGCACGTTGGGAGGATCAACGGGAAAAGGATATACAATGTTTGTGTATTGAGGGATGCCAAAACCTTGGAGCTGCCACATACTAGGCACTGTTATGTTGGACCACTCACGGGACCTGGTGTTGAGCGAGGTGGCACCTTTGGGAATGTCCGGAGCGCTGAAGGGATTCGGGGCGTGGTAGAATCGCCATATTCCGGACAAGGATTGAACGAATTCAGAACTTCTTAAGTCGTATGTTAAAGCTGACTTCTGGTCGTTGAAGGGGAAGAAGTGCGAGCGCGGAGGAAGCGTGTTGCGATGGATAACCCCGAGGTTGTTCCAGTCTGGCTGGATTGGCGGAAATATTGATGGGGTCATGACGGCCCAGCACTGGTGGAAAAGTGAACTAATTCCAGGCACTTGAAGTGTATATGCCGCACAGCTTTTATATGTTTTCTCTCAATAAACAAGTTGACGTTATTTTGTCAAAAAAAATAAGTAAAGGCGGTGTACATAACTTGTGTGCCACCAGGTCCTACAAGAGCCTAGTCTAATTCCATTACCGTCTCCGCTGATCACAGATTCGCAGGACCCCAGAAAGAATTCCTGCCGAGAACGGAAATTCAAAACCGCAGGTAGGGCAACCGGCCCCTCCAAAAAAGAGAAAGCAGCTAGAAAAGACACCGTTACAGGTAGAACCCTTTGGAACGGTACAGTGCAAGATCGATAAGACTCCCCAATCACTATATGCAGCCCTTTGCAGTCTCCCGTCACTGGCGCATCACATTGAATCCAGACCGGATCTGCCAACGATCCGTGCTTTAAAATGCGATGCAAAAGAAACCTCAGGCAAGGCCAGTCCCGCTCAATAAGGTGTTCTACCCCGCTTTTTATAGTCGCCGTTAGACTTATAACATAAAAAGTTTGTGGGAGAAGGAATACGATAGCTATCGTGTGAGGAGAGGTCGTTATGTTGCTGCGAGCCCGTTGTCACGATCCGAGCTTCAGTAGTCGATCCTGTTTACTAGACAGACGGTGCTGGTGGGTGGTGTCGTGCCGCATTGCCTGCCAGAACAAGTCAAGTGAAGTGTGGCTCAATAGATGGGGCGGGGGGTTACAGAAAAGGTTGCCCCGGAGTTAGGTTTGCCACAGCCCGCTGATTCTTCCAAAGTTTTCACTTTTTCGGGGGAGAGTGCTTCCTGAAGACGTTTGCTCTCATTCACCATTGAGTTGTGCTATTTGACCGCTCTAGTGCCATTTCCAGATAACGCGGTGCGGTATACTACCGCAGTGTATTGCTGGTATATACTATCACATCGCGAATGCATACTTGAGTAGACAGGAGGTTACAGCAACACCCGTAGGGCTTGAATCTGCTATTAAATTCGGGGCGTCACGGTTCGCGGTTCGCGGATAGTCGGCCATCATTTGAGCGCCAGCTAGCTCCCTTGCTGTGGGGCCCGAGGATGATCTGGCCCGTGGTGTCTTTTACTGCGAGCACGAACCATAGGAGGACAGCTCATCCAAGGAGAGAATTTTACTGTGCCTTTCCTCCCCCTTTTCTCTCTCCTCTCGCATGGCCATCTGGGGTTCAGAAAGAGAGCCAATCGGAAAAAGATTAAAGTGGAAACAGGGGCCACGGCCTCCTATAATAGCATCTCCCCGAGGGTAGCGGGGCCTTCGCCCGACGTCTGTAGGAAAGCACACTCGCGCGGAATTGAGTTCTAGCTTTGTCAACCTTACCTACCAAATTGATTATCACACGATAATCTTGGTTGGGCAGGTGAAGCCTCATGGGCTCTCTACGTTCACGGCCACCTCAAGGGATCGGGCACATTATGGACCGTGCGGTTGCGTCCGTAAAGTCCCCATATCCTTCTTAGTGCCTCAAGAACGGTACCTCTTAACAACAAAACAGCAAGAGCATTTTATATAACTGTTTCCGGATAGCCTCTGGGGGCATTGTGAATCTTCGTCAGAAATTCGTTCTACTGGACAGTGGAAAGGGAGGGCCTGTGAAGCGTTCCCAAAGGCTGGTTGCATAGCGCTCAACTTGGAAGGGATGGGAACTTTGCAGACGCGGCTGCAGATAGAGCCGCAAGTCACTCGGGCGCCCCACTCGAGCAGACTCTGGTTGGCTGATTCACCACCACCACCACCACCACCACCACCACCACCACAACCACCACACCTTATCGATTTCACCAAGTTTGCCACAGGAGGGTTTCCTGTTCGAGTTTAGCCGTCCGAGTGAGGTGGGCATCCGATGGCCTGTTGCCTCGCCTATCCGTGCTCGCGAGTACTGGTGCTGCTAATAATAAGAGTACCCGTAGGATTCCATAAATAAGCCGCACGGATTATTCAAAGGTTGTGGAGCAAGGGATTATCTAAGGGCTCATGCTCACGTGAGCTGGGTTTTGGGTGGCTGCGGCCTATTCCAAGATGCGGCTTATTTATGGAATTCTACGGGTACCGGTGCTTGGAGAACCTAGCTATCATACCGTAGTTAGAATGATTTATGACGAGAATAATTTTGTTTATTTATGCACTCAGCACGGTCGGGGCACCGCCTGATGAGCGGAGGATGCCCTTACCCATCCAATCAAACTCCTGTTCCGTCTCCTAAAATTCCCAATCCCTAGTTGAAGGATGTGATAGGGTACGGTGTCAATAAGTAGCGCGAGCCATCCAGCGGCGCTCCATCTAATTGGCGAAAAATAGTAGATCCCTGAGCCTCGTTGTAGGAATGGCACTGCACCTTACATTCAAGCGGACTGAGAGCCGCCTCTGTGGATACGAGCCCGGATCAAACAGGGACGCGAAACCCACATCCCCGATGCTGCGATTCCCTCCTCCAATTCCTCCTCCCCTACTAGCAGAAGTCATGGACCTTTTAAGCTCTCATAAAATGCTATGCTAGACCACGATTGGGAAGCACCAACTTACGGCAGTGCTACCAGCTACTGCTCTCAAACGTGATGCATAGTACGAGAACTGTTCCAGGCCAACCTAATACTAGCGGTTGGGGGTTTTCAAGAACGACTCAACCACGTCTCCCCCGCTTTTATAGCTACTAAAAGAGACTGGACTCTGGAGAACCCAATATAGTGCTAGAAGCGGCAGAGGTGAAGTGTGTAGCCCCCTCCCCTCCCACTTCACTTTTCTCGATTGGTAGAAGGCAGTCAACTACCGGTAGTACTTGTAGGGATATTATACCGTAAAAATTGGGCCTAGCGCTAGGACGTCCTAGCGCGAGGCCCAATTCCCCAAGTTTCTACTGTATTGAAAGTTAAAACCGATGGGGAAAAAACAGCTTACTCTACCGTTTCATGTAGGCTGGCATACCGTGCCATACGCAGAAACGGTCAGCCTACCACTTCAACACCTCACTCTACCACACGACACCTCTTCGTGTTGAGACGGCAAGTAAATGGTCAATAACGGCTACAGAATTCCGTCCAACAGAGCCTTTCCGGGATTCAGAAATTATACACGGGGCAGAAAGGGATTTCCGGGTGAGTATAGAGGGGGGCTAATAGATCCGATCCTCTCACTACCCTCGCATTATCAGCACCTGATAGATTGCCGGCAGTCTATGCTAGCCGAACTAGTTGGATACGCTGCCGTGCTCGAGTGCAGTTGGCGGGATGGATCCTTGAAGAGGGTTTCTCGCACTAGGGGAGGTGCTATGAGCCCGAGATGGGGCCGATGCAGTGAGATGCGTTAACAGCATAGATAAATGGCGGTCATGAGCTAATGCAAAATATGGGGTTGGTTTGTAGGCGTTCGGCCCACGAGGGTATTCCACCGGAATATTGGGCATTCGCGAATGTTTTTTCCATAGCACTCACCACGTTAGAGTTGCTGACTAAAGTCTGCATCATCGGAACGGACAGAGAACACTATGCCGTAGTTTAAACCCCCGGCCGAGCGGGGTCCAGGGTTCGCACATACCGTACTTCTAACAAAGAGCTAATGTATCATATCCCAGATCACGCGAAGGTACTATTGGGCCTGGGAAAATCACCCTCGACTTGATGTGACATGGGAGATCACTCGCTAGGCCATGAATGCACCACAGTCTGAAATGTTGTAATATGCGATTGGAATATGTGCACGGAACTTGGACGAAGAAGTAATAACAGAGAGTAGTGAAGATCAATTATCGTAACAACGCTTGTTCCTTCAATAATAAGAAAGCCATTGCTCAGCTATATAATACAGCAATTGAGTTCAGCCATTACCACCGTGTTTCCATAATAAGGAAAAACAAAGAGTATCAAAGAAGTATCCTGAGAGGAACAAAAGGAACAATGAAAGAACACACAATAGGCTTTCAAGTCAACAGGTAACGAGTATGAAAAGATAAAGGGCTGAAAGAAACATTTGAGAGGAGAAAGGAACCATATTTGAGAGGAGCAGAAAACCATATACGAACATGAAACCCGCTTGCATCATATTGCTATATACCTTAGCAGAACGGCAGCAGTAACAATCGATATGCACAAGCCTCCTTGGTTGCAAGATTCCAACGTTCGATACCGGTCCCGGTCCCCGAGATTCCTGCAATATACACATCCTCAACATCCCTACAATGGTGATCACTCCCATAGCACTCATTCCAATTCCAACCATCACGGTGGGAACGCGCTCTAGACAACGTAGTGAAGCCCCCCCCCCCCATATGATAGGATAGGGGGGAAACGAAATTATTTCGGATGGATCTTTGGATGAACGTGCGAAAAATATAATTAGACAGAGCGTCTTTAGGTTTTTACTATTTATTGATCTGCTGATGATGCTGTCCTTTGAAATTTCGTTTCTTTGTTTGATCAAGATGTGCCTCATTCCTTACCAAGTAAGCGAGCTCTTGCTAGTACAAGTTATCATCATATGAGCATGTAGTATGATACCCGGACACCAGCCAGCAGTCCCACTGCAACATTTGGCGGGAATCGACCCAAGGGCATTACCAGCCCTAGACCTACCCCCCAGCAAAAAAGTGGTTCGCAGAGCTTTTTTCTTTCTTAATGCTCGACTACTCCACTGCCCCCGGATTCGAAATCATGATGGTCCCTGTTTCAAATTAGCGGACCAGTCTCCTAAGCCATTAGGCCATAGGAACTGGCCGATAATACATTTTATTCTTGATCTTTTAACTGCTTTGTCAGAGAATAGACAATTCGGGCGCCTGATGCTTTATCATTGGTGAAAAAGGACATCGGTATCCAATCACAGTACTCTCTCATGATATCGATAGAATGAGGAACGGGGGGTTTCAGTGTATACTTGTGCTCTGCCTCCGAAACACTCGCTTTCCTTTTCAGAGGACAAATGTTCCCCGAATTCCATGGCTAGTATCCCCGATGTAACTATTCCTTGGTACATACAGGAAAGGACAGTGATGAAGCTTTTGTGTGGTAAATTATCTATGCGTATCTGACCGCCCATACAAAATTCGTACCTAGGCGTTCGGGTTCTGTATGGCTGTAACTTGTATATGCAGTGATCTATACGGTTTCGGCCAGTGCCCAGGGTTAGATACGACCGTAATACGATGTATACGCCTACTAGCCCGGAAACCGCTTTTTGATTTAATGATTGTGATTGCCATGTTGACTCGTAGTGTAGTATCATAGTTAAACAAGTGTGCAGCATACCATGAGGAGTCCCTTCCAGTTTCTACTCCTCTAATATTCCGGCCAGGACCGATTCGCCTTCCTACCACACATTTGGGAAAGAGTTTCTGCTCAGGTCGGGTTTCTCTTAATTTTGGGTTTTTCTTATCCAGGCCATATAGGGTAAGCTCCAGCATCCATGCTTCAGCCGAAAGCTGAAGCAGACTCTGGAGCGGGGAAGTCCACAACCCTCTGCTCCCTTGCAGGCCATGAGGTGTTGGAATAGTGGGGCGTTCACCTAGAACAGTGCCCTTGGCTATCATGGCAACAAGTAGCTTAGTGTCTATGATAGCAGGAACCGACACAACCCGAGGAAATAACACTCTCGTAGACTGAACTGCCCAAGACCAGCGGGAGGGTTTTAATCAGCCTCGACGGGTTCACAGGACATGCCCGGTTCGGGGGACCACCAGTGAACAAAGATTGAGCCCACGATGCGGGTGGGTAGGATGCCTGGGAGAAATTTTCGCGGAAGGTATGAGCAGACGAACAGGTAGATAGGACAGAGTAGTGAAAGCGTGAAATTAGCTCTACGATTACATACAATTGTGAAAGGAAAAAAGAAAACTTGCTCTGAAGGAATGGAGAAATTGTTTCACAATGGAGAAGTTTTCAACTGTCCCTCATAGCAATGCTGATGATAGAATGGGGATTTTCCCCAGCTGCCCCCCGACCAGACAAGCAGACTCCTTACAGTAGCATGTATGACACCTCCCCTAAGAAGCGAGTCTCCACCTACTTCCCGTCTCTCTCCCGATGAACCCTACTCCTTCCAATTTCGAGGGGGGGAAGTTCCGGTGGGCTCTCTTCTGGTGAATTCTCAGAATAAGTTCTGAAGGGGCAAAAAAAGTCACCACCCCATCACGGTGGAGGGTCTTTAGCTGGACCAGTAGCTGAGCTACCGTATGAGGCCTTTGTCCACTGCTACAGCACACTTGGTGGGCAGGACGGGCACCGGCGAAACCTACGATGCAGTCCCAATCAAAGGAGAGCAGGGCGGAAACCCCACATAAATACCACACCCCAACACCAAGAGCACGAGCTCTAATCCACTTCTCTAGTATGATATAATACAAACCCGACAGCTCAATTAAACGCTGCTTTGAATTTACTACGATACTGACCCCAATCAAAGAGCCCCATCATCCAAGGAGAAATACCAAAACGGCCACTCATCATCACCACTCACTCGGCCAATCCCTTCCGCAGTCTAGGGAACACACCCATCCAGCCTCAAGAACTTTACACTCTCGCTGCGGAATCAACACTACCGACAATACGAAAATTTAAGCCATTCCCTACGGCCACCCCTGTTGTGCGAAGGCGTTTCGCAAAAAAATATTTCCCTCGGAGAATACGAGAGGGCGCTCATATCTTCCTTCCGCTCTTGGCCCACGAGAGTAGCTACCCGCGGAAGGGCAACTATATGGCGGCCCCACAGGAGCCCAAGCGAGAGCCAATAAGGTCTATCTGTACCTGCCCTCCATGAGTGCCATGCTACTCGACGGCTTTCTGCCCAAATAACACTCTCGAATCCCCCCCAGACAGATTTTCAAAGCTGCCAAGGACTAGTGCCTACCTAACCCGATGCCTAGACGGACGCCGCCACGCGGGAAGAACCTCCTCTAGCAGCTTCTCACATCTCATCCTCATCAAGGCCCTTTTCAGCATATCCGCCGGGTAGGATGTGAGTTGATAAGATCGCCGGGCGCGGAAGTATTCCTTATGGTATCGTAGGAGCCTCCACCTCGGGGGAAGGGGCATTTGTCTTTGGCGCCGGCGAATTCTAGGAGTCTGCAAGTGCTCGCGTTTTGGTTCCATAACTCACCACCCACCCATACAGCCTAAATACGAGAAAAGCTGCCCGGGAGGATCCACGATTCTCTAGCCTGTATATACACTATCTGCCAGAATTTGCAGTAGTGCGGCAAGCCCGCTCCAGCAAAGAGCTGCCCCCGGGAGGAACGCCCGACAAGCCTTCGTTGACACAGATCTTTTGAACTCAGAGCATCAACCACGCAACCGGATAGCGGTGCTATATAAAATAGTTTCAACTAGTGTAAATTCCATATGCTCCAAGGTACAAAAAGTAAGCAAGAAAAAGAAAAATCAGCCTAAAGCACATGACCCATCGCTCGATATTAACAGCGCTCCACCAGTGCCGAATAAAAACCCCAAGCCGAGAAAAGGGAGAAAAGAAACCATCTACCGCAAACCACACCCTCATCCAATCCTATCCGCCCGATCCGACCAAAAACACCACCCAAGATAGAATCGAAAACCAAGCGAAGAATGAAATAAAAACGAAGTAAAAACTAAACGAAAAGAAAAGAAAGGGAGTTCGAAGCCCTAAATCTGATTCAAACTCCCAATAGCCTCCGAGACTGACGAAGCTGTAGTCCGATCACTACTACCTGCACTCTCAACACTCCTAATACTCCCCAAGCTCGGGCTCGCGCCATGGCCCCTCAACTGCTTCATCTCAGGCGTAGGTACTGGCGTCGGATGTCGCGAGTGCGAATCCGAACGCGAGCGCGAATGAGCATGCTGGTGCTGATAGTGGCTGTGCAGATTATTCGGCGAGTCCCATTGCAAAGCCTCGCCTTCGATGCCGACCACTATGTTTGCTTCTTCCTCGTAGTTGTGGATAGGACTCATGTCCTCCCTCCGGGGACGGCGGGAGCTATGGCCCCGGGTGGGGGGGTCTTTGCGCCCACCTGGAGCGATGTCGAGGTGCATTTGTAGAGCAGGGTGAACGGGGAGGTCTTTGGGAAGTGGGGGTGGGGAGTTGGGGGGTGGCTGGGGGCGGAGGTGGCGGATCAGCGGTTTGAATTCCGCGGTTTGTGAGCCAGAGGCTTTACGGATGTGCGACGGGTTCGGAAGAGGTGGGACCTCCGGGATCGGACCATGGGGGGAAGATATTTGCTCGTAGTCTGCCACCGGCTGATCGCCGCCCGGGTAATAGTAGTTTTGCATTCTCAGGATCCCGGGTTTTGTGGGGAGGCCGAGAGATGGCTTAACTCCAGAGTCGGAGGACCCTCGGGAGTGATTGCTTCCACCGCTTGCAGGGGCCGGAGAATGGGTTCTGCCGGATCCGGGGGTGCGCGCTCGAGGAGCGGGGGAGTTCGCTCGAGCTGTTTCGAGAGTTATTGTTCGGCCACCGGATAGGGGTCCGGGTGACATGGTGCGACCAACACCTGGAGTACCGATGCCCGGTGTTCCGATGCGTGGGGTTGAGTTAGCTGTACCTGTCAATGCTGGAGAGCGGCCTCTAGCTCCTGGGTTAGGTGAATTAGCGCGAGATCCGGCGGGGGAACCGCCGAGTTCGTTCTTCCAGGCGCGGGGAGTAGCAGGCAGACCTGCTCCACGGATTGACATGGCTCGAGAAGGCAAAGCTGAGACGGACGGCCGCCGGGCCACAGTTCCCACTCGCTCAAGTTGATCGCTCCACTGGCGAAGCGTTCGCTCAGATCTAGATCTACGAAGGCCTCCGGTACCGCGATTTCGGGACTCCTCGCGGAGAGTGCGACGGATGGTACGCCTAGTTAAACGCTCTTCCGCTTCAGCTTCATCGGCCATTTGAGCATACAATTGAGCCCCGGGTGACATTGGTAATGGACTAGACGGTGATCTGAGGGCGGAAGCGCCGGGTTTTCGGGAATGTGACCGGCCGCGGCCTCTCGACTCGTTGGCTGTAACAGTTTTATAGTATCTCTCATCTTCAAAGTCGTCTATTACTGCTACTTCGTCGTGGTAGAGATGTGCTCGAGGCGGCGCCAATGCCGAAGTGGACGGAGACCTGATCATATTTGACTCCTGCCTTCTCGCGTCTCGACTTCTTGCTCTCGACCTAGAAGCGCTGGTGTCGCGCCTTGCGCCCCGACTCACTGCCTGACTAGTACTGCGTTGATTAGTGGTATAATACCTCTCGTCTTTGAACTCCTCCTCGTGAAGATCCTCCTCCCTAACATCTTCTCTGTACAGCCTGGCTTGTGGCGACATTGGTAGTGGGCTAGAAGGCGAACGCTGATGATTGACCTCCTCCCGACTCTCATGTCTCCCTCTACCATTCCTGGACCTCTCCCTACTTCCATGTCTTGCTGGTCCTCTACCACGGACATCGGGTGACTCTGCTCTGCGTCTGATCGTTCCGGGTGGGGCGGCGCGCTGTGGATCCAGTCGCTGATGGTTTGCAGTGTCCAAGACATTAAGTAGGCCATCCAAATCATCAGTTTGCGGCTGCGGGCGACTAGGGGATTTTCCGGTGAAGGGTGGAAGGCCGGATGTAGTACGAGAGCCAGTGCGCCTATGCTTGGTCGACGGCATGGGCGGCGTTGCATGCCGGATGACGTCGTCCATCGGGGGCCACTGGATCTGCAAGCCTGCGGGCTTCCTCTGCGAGGACCCGTTAAGTCTTCCCCCATCGGCGTTGAAAGCCTCAGGAGGCGGAGCTGGGAGAGGATTTGTTGGAGCTTGGTTCATTGGGGGAGTAGGGGGCTTCGGCGACAACGATGGCATCGGGACAGGAGCCATTGGGGGACTAGCTCTTCGGGATACTGGCGTCTGCGCCGGAATCTGACCAAGGGTGACGACCGGGCTAGCAACGCTTGGTGCGATCGCGGGAGTATTATTGCCAGATCGGTTAGAATAGTCACCGAGAGTGACAGGCCCCGAGCCCCCAGAAAATCCACCAGAGTTACGTGGCTCAATAGGAGACGAGATCGTCATCTCCTTTTCTTCCGGTGGAGGGGGTGGAAGTTTCTCGCTTGATGGTTGGAGCTGTTTAGGTGTCTTCTCATCAGGAGACATCTCAGTAACTGGCGCGAGCTTACCCCAAGGTGATATAGCGGTCTTTGCAGATGTTGAAGCGAATGGGTCACGTCTAGCATTCCAAGGTGCGATGTCAGCCCCCGGTGAGATGGCCGACATTGCGATCGGAGTCGCAACAGCAGAAACTGGTGTCTCTGATCCATTCTTGCCTCCCGCCCAACCGAAGAAGCGGTTAATTGAAGCCATCTTGCCTCCCTCCACGGGCGAGGTGGTGGAAGAGCGCGGTGCGGGATCGGCAGAAGCAGACGGGAATGAAGTGATAAGTTTCAGAGGAGAATTCTTTGGGGTCATTCTCAAGGTCGCCCGGGGATTAGTTGGAGCACTGATCGGCAGACCTCGAACGAAATTCTGAATTGACTCAGTTTCCGATCTTGAACGAGAGTGTGCGCGAGTTGGAGGGGCCGGTCGCTCAGTAGGTAGCGCTTCAGTTCCAGCGCAAGCGAAACTGCGATTTATAAGTCAGAGTGATATTTCATGAAGAGCTTGGTTTTGACAAACAGACCATCTAGCAGCGAGCGCGCCCTCGCTATTTTCAGCGCAATGCTCACCCCACTTCCTTACAAGCTGGGATTGCTTCTTCCAGTCCTTCTTCCAGAGTAACGATGCCAGTAACACCGCTTCCCTATAATCTACCGTTAATATTGGCCCTACCACATAGATTCAAGCGCACTTACATATATCTCTTATGGGAGACGTAAACTTCTACCGCATCATTCTTGTCGCCAAGGGCTAGCAGGCACAAAGCGGCGGTATGCAGTTCGCCTTTCTGTAACAGACGCATCACAAATGCTCGCACGACATGAGCCCAAGATTTTTGCCCGTCTGTACATTATTACGTCAGCGAAGAGTGCAACACAGGCGAAGGCGCAGCGAAAAAAAAGCAAGCGAAGAAAAACGAACCCATAGCGCTTAAAGCAAGGAACACCCAATCTCCTGGAACGGAAAAATCGGCGCCTAGTAACACAGACAGCGAATTCTGATTCAGGTCACCTAGCCACATACGCAGGATTACGGCAGTCATGCTTCGAGCATCAACAGAATCGACTGCGTGTTTCAAGTCAGCGCGCTTGTTAAGGCAAACATGGGATGAAACGCACGTTGGTCTTGAATCAAGTGTTCGATATCACCCTTCCACCCAAAGATGCAAAAAAGCATTTCCTTACGGTGGTCATCTTCCGACATGTTACTTTTCGGTGATCCAATCCGTGGGCTTTGATACGTAACAGATGCAAGTTTCGCCCTCAAACCGGCAAACAAATCGACATCCCGGCGCGGTGTAGCCGTCTTGGCCTCATCCGGGCTCTGGTGGATTTCCTGGCGAAGAGGATGGGGGAAGCGTGAAGGAGACGGCATGGGTGCACCCGTGGAACCGAATGAGTCCTTGCGACCAGTAGAGACTGAGGTCGCTTGTGAGAACTCGCTCTGATCGCCACTCGAACGCTGGGTGCCCTTTGATGATGTTGTGGAAGCATTATTCTGATGGCCTCTGCCAGTACTTCCATCCGAGGATCGCGAGCTAACTGAGCCAGTTCGTGGCCGTGGCGCAGCATTCGCAAGATTTGTGATCCCAAGCCCAGCCTCGCCCTCCATTTTCTCCAATTGCTCCAATTCATGGGCTATGCGCCCAAGCGGCGACATGGTAGCCACAAGGTATGCATCTTCCTCCGTACTGAAGGGGCGCCGGAACACCTCCTCGTATTGCTCCTCTACCATGACCTTCTTCTCCTCGATTGATACTGGCGGCGAAGGGGGGGGGACAGTGGGGATATGCTGAACATTCGCCAAAAGAGTAGGCGGATATAGTGCAAACTGCTGAACGGTATCATCCTTTCCCAAAGTGAAAAGTATACCCTTGGGCCCAAAAACCGTGATTCCGCAAACATTATCCAAAGTCCCTACCCTTTCCCAGGTAACCTTTTTCGTCCGAACATCCCAGATTGTCGTTTCGCTATCACAAAAATAGTTGTTAGCTTACAGCGCTCGTAGTGGGGTCGCCTCGTTTTTCTCTCTCTCTCTCTCCTCCCGTTTTTCATCAAGCCCGCATGCCCACTTTGGGCGGGGTTTCAATTAAAAGGATTTCGTGCTTGTGCTGCTTACCCTTCTGAATATTGCACGATTCTGCCATTACGTGACCAGCCCATCCAATTATCGCCCTTCCTATTGCTGTCGGGCTTTTTTAGAATGCGGACCACTCGTGCGCCCTCTTCGGCATCTAACGACTTGGGCACACTCCAAACCCTAAGATCCCCATCCCTCGTCTGTGTCGCAAGCATGTCAGACTTTTGACGAGACGAAGATGCATGCCATGCTAATGTAGCGATGGGTGAAGGTTGCAGCGAAGTAGTGGTGAGAGTATGCAAGATAATAAACGAAGGGGATAGCGCAGCAATTAGAACAGAGCCATTGGTGTACCTGCAGACAGCGCCGTCAGAATGGATTTCTAGAAGGAAATGTCGCCGCGGTAATGGACGAATCAGTAAAGATAAAATGAATAAAATAGAGCATACCCTAAGGCAAAAGTTTTGCAATCCGCAGCAGGTGCTATGGAGCACAGCGGATCAAATATTGTTCTGGCGGATATCGATTCCGAAGTTAATGGGTCAAATAATATCACATTTCCCATAGAGTCGCCTATAATTCATCAATAAAAATGCAGGAACGGTCAGCACGCACCCCAGGTTACCCAAGGGATTATCTCTAAAATAATCCCCCGCAAGTTGCGTTGCAACAAGAACTGAACCCACCGAATGCTAAATTCCCATTTTTCATCCACGCCGCCACCTTGATCTCTGCAAATGCATCGTACCGAGCGAGTTCATCACCCGTATGCGAGTCCCAAACAATTGCCTGCTTCGAGGCATCCACACTAACTATCCTCCCCACACCATCTTCACTGGTGTTGTCCGCAACTATCAATGTAATATCTTCCACATGCCCTTCAAACCTTCTCTCCAGCGCCAGTGAGTCGTATAGTAGACACAGTATCGAAGTTCCTTGGGCGAATAGTACGAATGTTGATGTTGCTGCACAGGGCTGAAGTCCGGATCCTGTCTTCAAGCCCTCCATGCTTCTGACTGATACAGGTGAGGGCATGATTACCGACTTCCCAGAACCGGTGGAGTGCGAACGTGATCTGGAATTCATCGGGATGGACATGTTGTGAACAATTCGGGTGTGCACTGCCTTCGAAGAGATTCACGTTGGAGGGAGGGTTCGAGGAGGGAGAGGGGCCACGCTACTTTTGTAGACGCAATGTAGGCAGGGTGGTGGTGGGAAGAAATACGGTACCAGTGGGCCGTTATGTACTCCCTTTCACAGACAACTACAGCGCACGCCCTGAGTAAGGACTAACGCACGTAAGTTAGGTGTGTGCGTATGTACCGTGTATGTATGCGCCCACCCAGACGGACGGTTCCCCAGGGTAACGCAGAGAGCTGTGGGTATGAATGTACAGTATGGGGGTCGATTATGGGGGTGAGTGGTGCGAGAAGAGGAAGGGAAAAGGAAAGAAGAAAAAACTATTTAATGTGTTTAGGGAAAAAGGAAAAAAGGGAAAAAGGGAAAATAGAGACCGAACGGGGGGGGGTCAAGGAGGGGGGGAGGGGGGGGGGGGGTAAAGGATACGGATATCCAACACGAGATAATTCTTCTAGGCTGCTAACAAGGGAGAGAGCAAGCAGGTCCCAGAAGGAACAAGATCTGAGGAGGATGTTGAGGGGGGGTTGGTGGAGGGAGAGATATCGTAACCAGGACTTACGGTAACATAGAGACTTGATAAATATTATGTATCGGTAGTATGTCGAGCGTATTAGAGATGAAAACAGAGAGGGCCTAAGGGAGGTGATGGGCAGTGATTACAAGGTGATATCGCTCCTTCTTTCCTCTCTTTCCTTTCTTTTCGCAGTGTGCAGTTTTAAGAAACGGTAAGCCATAAGATGCTCAATTTCGGTGTCGGTTGAAGATATAAAAAAGTTGGCATTCATGTACAATAAGCTACAGTATGGTACGGATACATCTCGAACAGAAGGAAGGCCTGCCTCCCTGCCCCTGCAGTGGCCGTGTTATGATCCATATGGTGCCCAGCGAAGGCATAGAATCGCCTTCATGTTGGCTGACTGGCTGGGTTGCCGGGCTGCTCGCTACAAGCTGTGCCCCAAAGACTTTGGTGGCCGCCGCCTCCAAGTGCAGTTGGAGAGAATCAATTCGCCCTCCGAATTGGAACTAAAGAGACTAGTCTAATTAAGTCCTAAAAAAGGCAAAGCGTGTTTGAGAGGAGTTGTGGCAGGGCGACAAGTGATTTTAACGAAAGTGCCCTTCTCGCATTATCATTGCACAGAGGCCCACACGAATAGAAACTCTAGACATCCGAAGATTATTGCCGTTTTGACTGATAGGATGAGACCCCTGAAGCGACAAGTACCATCGTCCAATGGCAACGCAGAATCCCTCCTCTACAAATGCCGCCATCTGCGATCAGTGCGTTTTGCGCTGCCCTCTCTTAACTTAGCAGTTCCTACGGCGGTGGCCCCTCAATGCTTCAGTTCTCGTCGGCCATTTTCACGAATACCTCCGCCAAAGAATTCTTTTCGTCAGGTCGCCGTTTTAGGGCCATAACTAAAGTGCTCGCGTGGTAATAGCTCGCATGGTAATATCTCGCATGGCAATAGATAAAACCCGTACTCGCGATGTCGAAGCGTTTTTAAAAAAGACTGCCATTGCATACCACCAAAATTCGGCCTTTTTGCTTGGATTTGGGCGGTATGCAATAGCAGTCTTTTTTAAAAACGCTTCGACATCGCGGGTGCAACAGTACGCCAGGCACCTAAGGATCCAGGATGGCGCGTCCAAAACTCGGCTCTCAGGCCTGAGTGGCCCTGCCCACTGCCCACCGCCCCCCGTTGCCCCCGTAGCTGCCCCTCTCAAGTACCCTCATTAGTAGAGCATCACACAAACAAAAAAGGACCCTAACCTTGACTCCCAATACCCTCGCCAAGGGCTGTTTCCCTAAGAGAAAAAAAATAAAAAAGAGAAATGAAAAGAATGAAAAAACCCGTGACAAAGAATATCCACAGGCTATGAAACAGGGAAGTGGAAGCTATTGTCGCCGGACCATCACAATTAAAACTCGTGAATGAGCAAGTGAGATTTTGTGAGGGCGGGATGGGATTGGATGCATGCACGTGCGAGTCTAGATGGAAGGCGGCCGCTACCGGTACTGCACAACACGGCGGGGAGCAAGGGTTGCTTCGCGATACCGCAAGGAGGAAAGAGTCCTTCATTTTTTATTTTTTTTCCCCTCAACAACTTCCCATCTCCGACATCCCCGACTCTCGCTCATCCGGCCACTCGCTTTCCTATTGTTGTGCGATAGATGCTGTAGATATGCCTGACCCTGCCCCATTTTTCCTCCTCCGTAATCGTTTTATCTACAACAATTACACAAAGTCTCCCCTGTAACCTGTGTGCTCCTCCTCCTCTTTCTTTTGCCCTTGCTGGATGCCCGCATTGCCTTGCGCTGCACTCCAGATCAATCTTGCTTTAGCGATAGGATGCCGATATCATCTCCTGTTTTTCTTCTTTCTTTTCTCCCTGCTCTGAGCTTGCCCTGGACGACTCCTTTCCCTTTCTGATAAGATCCAGCAGGGTCCCCTGGCAGCCTTGCCAAATTCACTGCGGCCCGTTCCAATCGTAGAGCAGGTCATAACCCACCGCGGCGCTTAAGAGGTACAAGTACCGTGGGTTAACAATGTTAGAGGAAGAATGCGACGGATGTAAGGACACTTCGGAGGATGGGGTGGTGTCGTTGAGCTGACCCGCAGGGTTAGAGTCCGATATTGTAGGATACGCGTGCATATACTTTTTTGCTGTGAGCTGTTTTCATGATTTTCGTGCCTTACAGTACTTTCTTAGTGCAACGGGAGGTAAGTACAGCCGCGTCCGCAGAGCTCCCAGGTATGTACTGCCGGCACTTGCACGTGGAAACTCTTCGCCAGCTCCCTCCCTCTCTCTATTCCCGGGATTCAGCAAGAAACAAATAGTGATAAATGCCCCAGAAACATATCCGAAAACAAACCCAGGAGGCTATTGTTCTGTTGTTATAGGCATACATGTGCTGCGCTCATTCCATTATGCTTGCACAATGATGCCATAAATCCTTCCAATCCGGTAATAAGGGGCCGCAACAACACCACTCCCGACTTATAAAGACACCCTACACCCTGCCCCCTGCTTCTCGCCTGCTCGCCTGCTTGCCTGGCTTCCAACCAGAACACAGTCGCCAGTGGGCGGCATGTACGAGTAGTGCAGTTTTGAGTAGCCTGCCGTACCCACGATATTCTAGCCCATGATCGATATCATACATGCTCCCACCCCAACTGGGAATAAAAATTAAAAAATTACCGTTATTCCTTTCCACGACCGGCCCAGCGTTCGTGCAGTTGCAGCATTACGGTTCAATGCCGGTACAGATACGGCCGTGGTCGTACCTGCTTCTGGAGCCATGCTCGTGAGCCTGGTGTGTTCCTCAGCCTAAATTTTTCTCGAGCCGGTGCTGTATTTCACCCACACCTTGTGTTCTGTATGTATGGTCTGTATGTCTTAGAAATCCTTCACCGCCATGACTCAGGTTGTTTTTCCCCCCAATTTCTTGTCTTCCCCGGGATTTTCGCCCAAAGAGAACCCTTTAAAAGAGTTACTCCCACGTTTTTCCTCGCTGGAGACAAGGAAGCACTTCGATAATTCCTCCTCGCGCGGTGCAGACGAAACCACAACACCCACTCCTACGCCAAAATCCGGAAACCGTGCGACCAATCCAAGGGAGCTTAATATTTTTAGGATTTCTATCATCGTAAAGACGTGGTGTCGCAATTGGGCATTGTCTTGAATGGGTGGTGCAGAATTTGGTTGCGGGTGCCATTGAAGTCACTTGATCCTCTCACCATATTAATTCTGTGCAAATTTTCATCGAAAGGGGAAGACTGCATGAGTAGCTTGAGTAGGGTAATGCGATAGCTAACCAATTGGAGGAAACTATCATATGATACGAGAAACGGCAAGCCTACCCAGCCATCCATTCATCCTTCCTTCATACCCTTCCTCCTCCATCAAACCCCCCTCCGAGACCCTCCAGTCGCCCTTCATTGATTAGCTCCCAACCACATTATTTATTTTTCGGAGAGTGGAACAAACCTCCTGTGCTCTCACCCTCAGCTTTTGCCCTCGCGCAGGGTTAACAGCCAGACAAACAACGTTGTATTCTATATATTGGTATGTATAGAACGAATCCCCGGGGGGCTTCCCCCCCAATCCCCGCCCCCATGATAGGCCACAGGATGAACAGAAACGAAAAGCTGATCGCCCACTGCACTTCGCATCTAATTGCCAAGCGAGCTATCGACTCCGTTATCTTGCTTATCGACCTTCCTCCGCTTGCTTTGGCTGCATTGGCTAGTCCCACAATCAATATAATAATAACAGGAAAAAAACACCCAGCTAACTCAAAGGCGCCGGTAGTCTACCGGGAGGGAGGAAGATGTGCGAGCCCTAACGTCCAGTCTAAATCTCTTGTCCCCTTACTCGAGTACCGACATTGGCTTTCGAATGATGAAGTGAGGTCGGGATGAAATCTTGGCAAAATCATGTCTCACTGCTACAACTGCTCGAGTACGGGCCTGGCTCTTTTGTTTCGCACTACTCAAGTAAGACACAGCACTGAACTACTTTTGCTAAAACTTTTCTTTACATTTCGATCTGGTCTCGTCTTTGAACTAGCAACGACATGATACTTGTACTGGTAGTCTATTCCCCGATGCCGAGAAGACCACCATAACTATCATTATCCGGGAGATCCCGCAAAGGGACGAATCCTGTCAACGAGCTTTCGTATGTTGTCCCTCTGTCACTTTTTTACGCTTGTAGGTCGCTTCAAAAAGCAAATCACAAAAGTGCGGGGTTGCCGAAAAGCCAAATCTACAAATACCTAGGCCGCTTAAAAGCAAGCAAGGCGTGGCTCGACCGAAAGAGTTACAAAGATTAGCGAAGGCTAATAATCCAGCCATTGAGAGATCGCAGCGGAGTGGGCTCGGACCCGTAACAGGTATCATATGAGTGTTTTTTCTTCCTTTGTAAATTTAATTCCTTCTTCTCATTGCTGTTTTGGGCAGTGGCTGACCAGAGTGCTCGTGCGAGGGTAACATGCCTTGTAGTGGGGCCCGGGGGTGGGAAAAAAGCATGATACAGTAGCCCGATGTCCCTGCAAAAGCGCCATCCATCTCAAATTCGCAATTAATTTGACATGGCGAACTGTCTTGCTCCTTGCGTGCGGACGCCGCAAGTGTGCCGAGTGTTTGATCGCTCACGATAAATAGCCTGTCATAATCCAGAGCTCGGATGAGTTTCTATATAAAACTTGCGGGCCGTGTGGAACGGTGTTTGGACCCGCGATTGGACCCGGCTTCCTTTCTGCAGGGCGGGCTTCGCTCTTCCCCCGGGGTCGAGAGGGGGGAGGAGGGGGTCCTATCGGGAGCTACGACACAGTACGAGTACTTCGCTCCCTCCTTCCACTACCGAACAGTAATCGGTATATCGCTGGGGTTGGAGCCAGGGAGTGGCAGTCGCACAGCATGATGCCTACCGTATGGCCCTTTTCTGCCATAGATTTACAACTCGGGAAACTCGCCCGTGATTCAACCAAAGAGAAAAAGAGAGCTCCACCTCCAATACACGAGGACCGCGATTGTCTCTCCATCCCTCCCCATCCACCCCACCAATAGCGCAAGCTTTACAATACCCGTAGCCCCCTATCCATTTCACCCTCTACTCGAGTAATCCGAATTTCATCCAAAAAAGCAATCCTCCAAAAAACCCTACCCGTGGAATCACAAATTCTCACTAACAGCAGTCTTGCTTTTTCCCCTAACCCGTCCATGTTGCCTTTCTCTTGAAACATCCCCTCCCGCTCGCCCCCATCTCTCTTCGTTCCATCCCCTCCACCCCTTCCGCCATCCATTCACGCGTATGGTAGACAATTTGCCCCCCGCCCCCCCTCCTCCTTTCTCCTTCTTTTTTCCTCCTCATCGTCCGGCCCACACGCGTCCTTTGCCCGGCCGATACGCAGCACGGTAGCCTCGTGGCTTCATGCCATAATTCCTTTTTTTTACCCCCTTTCGCAATGCCCCTGTTGCTAATCCTGTTGGTTCTTGTCTCGCCCTTACAAGTACAAGTAACAATCAGGGCTACGCCACAGTGCGCACTGCACCGTTGAACATCGCTCACTGGCTGGCTGCTACCGAGCATTTTTCGTAAATCCCTTTTTCTCGATTCACACCGGTTTTAGGCCCACTACCGGTAAGTAAATAGGTATCGCGGTATTATGATGTTGGTATTTTTTTTCTTTCTATTTTTTTAGTTTCTTTCTTGTACAGTACGAGTTATCATACATGCAGATGTCATTAGGCTAATATGGGGATTGGGGGAGCTTCCCGGGTTGGGATACCGATACGGTCGGTAGGGGTAGGGAGTGGGGAATCGGAATGGGGAATGAGGGCAGGGGGGAGAGGGGGTTAAAGATAGGAAAGGGAGGTAAGGTTTATCGTATGATAGTATTGAATTGGGGGTTACGGGGACTCCTTTAGGGCTTTTGCTCTGCTGTGGGTTGAGTTATGATAGGCTCATGATCAAGTACGGTACCCGGTGTTGCCTGGTAATAAATCGCAATATTTTGCGCGTAGCTATCTAGTCCTCCATAAGATAAGAATTTATGATATATATCGAACCCCATCCTAAGCACACCCCAGTGGAAATCGCGCTAATGCAAAACATTTCTTCATCCTCTTTACCGCCAATTGTTATGACAAATGAACCTATATGCACTAGTACTTAGTAGAAGACGATGAGATGTCCATCTATGATACTCCATGATATCTCTACCCGTGCAATCCAACCCACGCTACCTTCACCACCCCAGCAATACAAGCCGATCCAAAAGAAGAAAAAATCATGCGGAGCACGTCCCCACCACCCCATCCGTGCGCCCTCGCTTCGCTTCCTGCTGTACTCAGTACCTTCGTTCCAGCCTTTCCTGCCGACCGATGATACGGTCTGGTGTCCATCCATCCATCATCCATCGCATCACACCACATCACAAAACCCTAGCGGCCAAACCCTTCCGTCAGATGGCCCGTATTTCACCCCACGAAACTATCCGTGCAATTTCGGATCCATGGGTTGGTGCCTAGAACTGGATATTTCGCGATCAACGGTGACAAGACTTTCGCAAGTCAAGTGGTTGAGGCAACATGCAGTGGTAGGCTGGACCCTGTACCAGCTGCAGGTAACTTGAACGGGATGTGAAATGAATGAATGGGGGAAGGAGATGCGGTGAATGGATTATGATAACCAGGCACATTTCTTGGCGAGTCGGTTGGATGTTGGTTGTGGGGGTGGGTTGCACGTGCTGGATGTTGTGCAAGGGTAGAGGGTGGAGGAGGGTTCGACTTATGGGGTTGCGGTACGGTGTGACGGTGTGGTGTGCCGCACCATAACGTACCGGCAGGTATCATACTTTACCGATATCGGTCGCGGGGTGCGGTGCGGAGGTGCGGCACTGTAGGGGAGTTCAGGTATGGTGGAGGAGGATGGTATTCGAATGGCATCATGGAAACGGGGTATCATCGAAGCAATTAATCGATGAACCGGTCAAGCCCGATTGAGACTTATTCGACTGATCTGATACCTCATAATAAAGTCAGCAAAACTATTCTGACAATTCACAAAGGGCACGAGATTCCCCAAAGCGACTGTCAAGCAGGCAAAAAAAACCCGTGTTCGCTTCGGTAAAACTCTAAGAAGGGGAAGCGGGGGGAAAGAAAAAAACAAAGGAATGGAATATCGCTCACAAGAATCGGAGAAACCCCTCCGAGATCCCCACCATAAATACTAAGCCACTCTCCCCCACTCTCTATTCCCCCCTTCCCCTCAATCCCGGAAACAGGGCAAGACGAAAAAGAATAGGAAAAGAAAATAATGGGGAAAAAGAAAAAGTGATAGGTAAGGTATGAGGTATGATGCCATGCGGCTCTATCACATATCCCTCCCCGTCTTTCCTTGGATCGCTAACGACAGCAAGGACCTTGATTGTCCGGAGGGGACCTTCGGGGAGCGGGGTTGGAGGGGTAATTTTTCGAAACCGGTGATTAGCGCTTCCACTTTCCCCTCTGTTGAGGTGGAAGTGGAAGATTCACAAGTGCTGGAAATTGATCTTCCATCCCATCTCTCCGCCGACGATGACGACGGCTCGGCGGTGGCGGCAGTAGTAGAGCAAGTGCACCCTCCATCCTTCCTCCCATTACACTCGTGCGATTCTTCGTCCTCGTCGTCTTCCCATGGCATGCGCCGGTCGAGGCAGGGCCTGCTAGGCCATGAGGGGAATGCACATGTATACCCTTTCGTCGGGGATTTAGGAGATGATAGGCCGAATAGAGTGGGCTTCACGTCAGGGATCTGAGCGGTCATAACGGCGGACAGGTACATTTTGACTGTAACTTTGTTGAGGTGTGAATGTTGTATGGGTTGATAGGCATTTGTAGGGTTCGAGGGCGGGTGATGAAGGTGATGTAGTAATTTTACTAGTAGGAGGAGGAGTGGGAGTGGGATGGGTGATATATATTGAGTGAGCCATGGCGAGCTGAGTAGGCGGGCGGAGGGGGAGGAGGTGAATTGGGAATCAAGAATCAGTAGGCAGGTGGAGGCGGTGGAGGAGCACTGCTATTACTCGTGGACCAGGAGGGGGGTGAATGCTGAGTGAGCGAGTGAGTGGATGCTATGAATGGATGGGTGGATAGATGGGTGGGTGGAGGATCGGGTGTGAATGGAAATGCAGGTTTACAAGGCAGAGCAAAATAAAACAATGGCTTTTCTGTCCTTCCCCGGACTGGGCCTCGAACTGCATCACGTAGGCTACGGTAGACTACCCCACTGTATCACACTTCAGCTATGATACAGCTCCTCTCCAATACAAGTACCGGTATACGGTATATCCTTACATACCGGAATCGAGCTCTTTTTGCCTTAGGCACACAATTCGTGTGGCGTCTCGTTTTTACGGAGGGGTTTTTCCCACTCGACTCAACTCGACTGGAGTAGATCGCCTTCTGAGATTATCAGTTGCTGTATTTTTCCGCCAGTTCCGACTTTCGCCATTTGCGTTGAACGAGCTCCCCTACATGGAGTAAATAGTTAGGGTCTACGAAACGCTTCTTCCCCGGCACTATGGCAGAGTTTTTAAAAAAGAGCCCATGTATGATACGCTAGATTACCGGTTGGGAGCATGATATTCGAATAGATTGGATTGCGACTTATCATCACTTCGGTACTGCACAGCTAGCCCGTAAGTTACTCGAGTACAGCGCAGCAGATAGCGAACATAGTGGCCATCCAGTCCAACCGGTCCACATGGTCTCTCTCAGTTCCTATTATCTATTCTATTGTGCTGTATCTCACTCGACGGTATTTATCATGCTGAATCTGTATTTCCATCCGGCTGATCCAAAACACCGCAGTGGAGGCTGGATGGGTGGATGGACGGATGGCGGACCTTTTGGTTATTAGAGACCTTCCGGAAAGACTGAATGTGAGGCAAATGTGGTCCTGGACCAACCAGATCGCTAGGATTCTGACTCTTGATGCTAAATCGCAAAGTTCCTATTCCCTCTGTTCAGCTGCGTATGATAATATCATCATCAAAAACCCGCAAGGTAAGCAACCCCCCCCACCACCCTACTTATTCATTCCTATCCTCCTACCCGGAACTCTCCATCCACCCACCCGACCATACCCCACCACCATCATCATCACCACCGCCCCGCTTCAAACCTCCGTGTGAGCCTCGCCCTTACTCACTCAATTTACTCACACCGGCTGACGGACAGACCCCCATCCAAACAAAGCCATTTCCCCGAGCCCTGCGTTCTGGAAGACTTTCCCTATCGTTGGGCTGAAAACCCCCTTACCCGCTCCTCGCAGGGCGGTGGTAGCGGTGGTAGCGGTGGTGGTGAAGGTGGATGAGGAGTGGGGTGGTGGGGTACCGTAATCCAGACCTCAGTTCAGCGCGACACGCTGCGATAAGGTAGAAGCGAAAGATCCGCAGGCGGGATACGAAATTCCCCGGACGTGTGGGGTGTCAGCCGCTCTATTCGTGTCTCTGCACCAAGAATTGACACTCTTTTTGCAATAGGTTAGCTACCGTATTGCCGGTACAGGCCCATAGTACCGATTCTTGGTTTAGAGACACCAGACACGAACACTAGTATGATAACTAATTGCTCCTCACTACTCTATTCTTCAGTTTTTTACGGGGCGGTATTAAAGTTCGGATGGATGGATGAAACGTGGCGGGTTCATCTCTTTCTCTCTTTCTCTCTATTTCTTTTTACTTTCTTTCCTTTTCTCTCCTATCCCCTCTTTCTTTCCTTTTCTCCTCTTTCTTTTACAGTGCTCTACTACCCGAGTGTCTGCATGAAATTTCAGATATGCTATCGCGCGGTGAGTGGGAGTAATCCCTTTGCCCACTTTATTCGTGGGATGAGAAGGTGATGAAATGGATGAAATATCCGCTATGACGAACGGCAAACGTGGGGGATGTTGCCATGATAAATTTTCTCTTCGCTACCTGCTCGTCGGTCCGTTGCCGAGCTTGGCAACGAGGGCGGAATGACCTCCTTCATTCAATCAATCGGAGGAACCCAAGCGGGAACAAAAAGGCCGCAGGATAGACGGAATTATTTTCCACTCAAAGGTCTCACCGGTATCCAAGCCACAGTTTCCTCCCTGCATCCCTCCACCCCATTCATCTACCATAAGACTATCAAAATTTTCATCACTCTCAGCTACTCGAGTACTGACTCACCCGGCGGTGGTAAGAGTGGTGGTGGGAGTAATAATATCATGGGTATTTAATATCAACCAGTTTGCCATCCACCAGTGCGCCTCCATCTATTACCATTTCCCCGGGTGCAGTATACTATTTTTGCACGCACAATATCGAGGGAAAAAGCCCCCAGGGACTCCCTTCCGCTTTATTCATCTTGCTCCGTGCTTGCCTGCCTGTCATGCTATGCTCGAGTAGACTAGACCACTTGTAAACCCGTCAATGAATACCGATACGGTATAATCCTACGTAATAATTATCCCATAGCGACCATGTTTTTCTCATGCCAACATTTTCTCTTTTCTTTTGCCGCTCAAGGGATCAGGTACGGTTGGGTTAGCAATGATGCAATGGTCGGACGTCTATGAAATCCAGCCAACGCACGTGTGGGTAGTGGTATTCGACAAGAGGCCGGAGCCGTGCTCACTTGCTTGCTTCATAGGACGAAAAAAGAAGGAAAGAAAAAGAAAAGAAAAAGATCGAGCGCGCGCTTGCCTACCGCACTTGCTCGAGCACCGACCGGTACTCGCCTGCTGCGGCTAAGATGTATCGCATCGCATCGTGGCGTTCATGAACGCAGATTTTTCGCGGAAAATGAGCTATCCAGGGCGTGCGCAAAAACTCTGTCGAGCTCTGCTCTGTCTGGCTGGGTCGGGATCAGGCGCATGTGTAACACGAATTATGCAATCGAATACCGGTAGGCCAGATATCATACCGGTACGAGTATTCCAGCATGATACGCTAGTTTCTAGCGAAGGGGAGAAAGAGGGGAAAAACTCTGTCGAACCCTTCTCACGGCGGTGGCTGGGGGGGGGGGGGGAATATCATTATTCTGAGTTGGCGGAGAAGGCCCGGGGCCAATCAGGAAGTTCTACAGACTTACCCTTCATACCCGGTACTACAGGACTGCTGCATACTCGGTAGGTAAATTTTCATCTGCCGATTGATATGATAGCTAGCAATCGAGTGTTGATTCTACACTGCTTTCTACGGGCCGTACGATACTGTGATGTACCTGCCCCGCTCGCTCGCTCGCTCATCTCAACTTCCGTGGCTCTAAAATGGACTGAACTGATATTCCCGCAGTGGGCCTCCCTCCTTCCCCTCCTTTCCGCCGATAGAGGCTGTTGGCGATGGTGGGGCTGTTTTGCGAATTTACCGTGCCGTGCTCGATAGCCTTAGGCTGGAGCTCTGCGGTACTGTCGGCAGGTAGACTTGTTGGTGTTGCCATGCGGGGTGCAGCACGGTATCTATTCGCCACGCATGTGAAAGATTGGTATAAAAAATATATAAAAGAAATGTGTGAGGGATAGACAACGTTGTCCTTTTGATTATTATTTTTTGTTTCGTGGGAGAGGTTTGGATAGTGATGGTGGTGAATTATCGGAATTACATTATGACGGAATGGACCTATGAGGGAGGGGGTTGCATCGGGTTGCTGGGGGTGCAGGTGCGGATTCTATCATGGGAAGAGTGGGGAAGGGGGAGGCGGAGGAGGCGGAGGAGGCGGAGGAGGAGGAGGAGGAGGAGGAGGAGGAGGAGGAGGAGAAATAGGGGAAGGAAGGAAGAAAGTGGGAATCATCATGCCCGTGATCGTGATGGAAGAAATAGGAGTGCAGGATACGGGAATATTACTGCACTGTACCGTAGTCTAACAGTGATGCGAGGCTGTTGCTCTGAGGAACTTTTTCACAACTTGTGGAGGTAACTTCAAGCTACTGTACCGGTACCGTAAGAAACAGCACCAGTACCATTACTAGTAAGCAACGGGGGAAGTGCTGGCGGCTAACTTTAATTACAGACAACTTGGGCGCCTGGTACGCAACTGTCTTACTTTTGTAGATTTCTCTAGTGCAATTAGTATTATTAGTACAAGCAGAAAAGAATTTCAGCCTTGTTGGAGCCCCCTAAATACCTCGCGCCTACCCAACCACGATGCACTAAACTACGGTAACCCCCCGGCTCACAATAGCACTAACGCAGGCACCCTCGTACCCGGTAACGCATAAGGAACATTCCGTCCTCCCTCCCTCCCTCCCTCCCTCGCTCGCTCACTCTCAGGAGTACTGCGCAGCACAGCAGGCAGCAGTAAGATCAGTAGAAACAGCACATTAAGCTTTCCCCCAGCGCTTAGCACACATACATTATACTGTACCTACCCTACCCTACAGGCACCGACCTCCTCCTTTCCCCCCCTTTCTCCCTGTGAATATCAACCAATAATTCAAATCCAGAGTGGAGTAAACCTTAAATCGATTTCCAACCATAATCTGACCGCCCAGAGTGCCAATGCCCGATCTGAGTTAAGGGGGTCGATATGCGCGCCCCCTGAGTACTATGCGTGAGCTTGAGTGCTTGCCCGCCTGTTGTTGATGTGCTGTGTACAATACATACTGTGGGCACTGTACTGTATAGTGCCATAAACGCGCTTCGGTGGAGCACGCATCACTGCTCGTAATCTTGGAGGTTAGTTGGAGGGCACCATAGAGTTCCTTTCGCCTGTATGATACTAGCCCAAGAAGAGGTTGAAGGTGTCAGTGTTGGTATACCACGAGACGTGCTCCTCGTGAGGAGTCTAGAAATCAAGTGGCGGCCCTCACGTGGCTGTAATCAAGCACTTTCCATATGCCATACCGGCCTCGCCACCTACTCGAGTAGTTATCCCTCCCGCCACACCGGAATACCGGAATCTCTCGGAACTCTGCACTTCTCCCCATATTCCGCATTTTGTACCCCCCCCCCTTTCCCGGTTCCACAGATTTAGAAAGCCTACTTTTCTCGTGATCAGCTGGTGTCACGTCTTGTGGTTGTGGTTGTGGTTGATGTACCCGTGATTACCGTGTCGAGCGTCTGTTCGTGCGACCCGGGAGGGGGGGGGGTGTGAGTATGCGGGGTATGATATGAGAAGTTTGAATTTACGAAGATGGGTCGGGTGGACCTCTGTAGGTTTCAATAATATTATGATAATATTATTGTGCTTTTGAGACTATTTATTTCGGGGGGGGGTTTGTTTGGTTGTTGGGTTGCTTTGGGTGGGGAGAGTGATAGTCATGGTGTATCACTCGGTAATGGGTTCGATTCCAGCCGGGGGAGATGGAGGAGTTAGGAGTGGGGCGGTATTTCATCGGGTTTTGATCGTAGGTGTATGGTAGTGGGCTCTGTTGGTGAGCAGTGGATGGGTTATTTTTTGCCTTGCGTTTGCTGGTGCCTTCCGGGGCTGTATATAAGATGAATATATTCTGAGATGAGTGTGAGGCTGGGCATCATCTCTCCACAAGTAGTTGACAAGTAGGATATTATGTATTGCTCGGGTTATGTATCTAAGGCCTATTACCGAAACTTCCAACTGGGAAGACTTCCCTGGAACCCCTCCTCTCCGTTGGGGCCTCACAGGGCATGATGCCTTATCTCAAGCTCAATGAAACAGCAAACCATCTGACGTCCCCAAACAACACCAATTACCGGTATTATATCATACACTTTTTCCCACGCGATAGGCTGTAGGCCCTTAGCGAAGCCGGACTCCTCCATCGGCTCAGCTGCCATAAGGCTCTCCACTCCGCTGTTTACGGTGTTCCAGGCTGTCAACAGATAATATTAACACTCGGACGTCGGATCCGGGGGTCGCGGATGGGGGTTGGGCGCGCTTTGAGGTTTCGGTGTCATATGCTACAAGTTCTGTATCTGAAGTAGAGGCGTAGCATACGAAGGCTATCTTGCTCGAGTAGTCCAAAGCTATAGGCACAGTGGCTTGGGCCAAGGCTGACTTAGCACAAGATTCCTAGTTGTATCCGGGGATCAGTCCACATGTCCCTCTTCACGCCTTATAGTGTAACAAGGGAGCCATGTGCCCTCAAAAACCCGCACACCAGGACATTGGGCGACCCCCCGGCTCACGGCCGACTCGCTCCGCTACTGTACCGTACCTGTAGCCCTATGCACCTGACAACGCCACACCCACACCCCCCACACTAGCCTAGCAGTGCCAGCGTAAGAACTCGGGCTTTGCGACCTCGGCCGCACGTTTCGAATGCGAAGGAATCCGGGGAGAAACAGAAGCGCTGAAAGACGATGACAAAAGTTGGAAGGAGGAAGCATACTTCCATAATATTTACTCGTATATTACCGGCGCTGCACACCACCTCCTGAACAGAAGCTGATATGCCATCCAAATACCGTAGATTACCCATAAACAGCCACCCACCGCAGCTTCAATCAATGAGCAAGTTACCCCCACGATATCCAATCACCGCCCAAAATTCCTCCTGAGAAACCTTCCCTCCGCAACGACTCAGCTAGACTAACGATACCGGTATCCCTCGTTCCGGTAGCACAATGACGTAGTCAAGTCATCTCGTAGCAACGGAACCCATCTCACCCACGGTAGAAGTAGGGGGGAGATACCGGAAATAAAATAAAACCAATTCCTAGTGGCCGTTTGCCATATCCGAGCCCTCGGCGTAGCTGACTTGGCGAGGAGGAGGAGGAAGAGGACGACGACGACGACGACGACGACGGCGACAGTATTCCGTTTGCGGAGATGACACGAGCCGAGAGCTTGGGCACTAATGTTGGTTCTTAGGACTATACTGGAGTTGGACTAGTGTATTGACGAGACTCTGGGTAACTGTATTACCAATATCTCCCAAGGTTGTGAGAGGGTCGATCTTAGTGCTCGAGCTAGCTAGCCCACCGGGGATATGGAACCCATGCTAGTGGTACTCACTTTATCTGGTTAAGCCCTGAAATAGCGAGTGAAGTGTGACTCAATGGGACGAGCGAGATTTGCGGGAAAGGTTGCCTCTTTTAGGCCTACTCTAGACTTTGAGTTTTATTTGCCGCAGGGTACTTTTTCTGAAAATCTCTTCCCCCCCCCCTCTCGCTCGCTTATTTAGCTGTGCTTTAGTTGACTGCTCTAGGGAGTTCAACTAGATACTGTACCGGTAGTGTGTTATTGGTACCGATCTCGTCAAGTGACAGATCATGCACTAGGATTTGCTGGTAGACTTAGCTCCCCCTCCTGTCTGTCGTTCGGCTAGTATTGGTGTGATCGTACCTAGGTTGTTGGATCCGTTCTGGGGGTGTGGGGGGGAGAGGGTGCATTGCACTGAAGCGGTGTGTCATAGATTTCGACATATATCTCTAGTGCCGGTCGGGTACTCCGCTGAACAGCATGTACCACTGGTAGCTCGTGCTCGAGCGCCGGCACCAGCTCATCAATGGACTGATAATATCACGATGAGAACCAGTTTCTCAGCTCAAGTCTCCTCCGCTTGCCTACTAAATCGAACCCCATCACTCACGCTACAGGTATCATAGCGCTGCACTAGTCTCAATTACCTAAGATCTTTCTATACTCTAGATGATTGCTCCAAATGCCACATTAGAGAGTTTGCGCAAGAGGACCTAGGTGGCAGTTAACGGAAAAGAGACCTAGGTCTCTGAATGAGTTTGCGCACCAGGTCTAGGTGGCCTGGCAGCTGGAAGATGGGAATTGAGTAGGGTAATATCGCATTGCCCTCAAATTTGTTCCCTGCTCAAATTAGGATTCCCAGATACACAAGTTGGGTACTAACCATACTGACTGCCATAGAACAGGTGATAATCTACTATCATACTGAATGTCCAATATTATCATCAGTAAAATCTTTTAATAAAATGTAAAAAGAGCACTGTGTTGCTGCTGATTTATTGTTCTGCAGCGATCGGATTTCTTCAGGTCTGAAAAGCCCTATTTTACACTTCTTCCAGGTCTCGCTACCCACCTAGGTGTCCAAGACCTTTAGGTTAACAGAAAATAACCTGTTTTCGTGCTAGGTCTCCTTGCGTAAACTCTCTATTACAAACACCCACCCCAGCTCAACCCACCCTCTATCACTCGTATTCCTACCCACTACAAGACGGTCTTGCTGGAAATAGTGATTACCTGCCTAACAAAAAATCTCTTAGCTTCCGGATGATAGCTTGAAACAAAGCTACCTTCTTGTGGTTGCTTCTGCGTCCTGTTACCTAGGCTCCCCTTCCCGTTTCTCTCTCTCTTGCCCTCGTCCTTAGCCAGGAGCCACTTTTCGCTTCTCACAATTCCTTTCGTGCTCGCACCCAGTGGTATCATACTTCCAACAGATCTTGGCCGCTGCACTTCACATCTGATCACTCGGGGCGCTAGGGATTTAGCCTACTCCCGCTCCTTGCCAGCACACCGGGGACTCGGGAGATTCTGCGTCTAATTTCCCGCACGGTAATCTAGTAGAGTGCAGTACGCCGGCAAAGTGCTACTGTAGTACTAGTACGTACAACCTAACACGTTGCCCTAGTACGTAGTCTACAATTCCTAAACTCGGAAGCGAGGAGTTTATCCGGTTCCCGCGCAACTACCATTAATCCGGGAGTGCCTGAGCACGTCAAGTGCCGATGAACCATTTCCAACACCTGCCGGTCACTGTGCGTGAGTGCAGTAGGCAGTACTGTGCTCGAGCACAGAGCGCCCCTGGGTAGTGCTTCAAACAAATGGTAACTCAACTTAAGTGGGGGGCCTAAACTTCCTTTCATTCCCACCCCCCCTGCCCGCCTTCCCCCGCATACAGCACAAAACGGATATGCACCTCCTGGCACACCCCCCTTTCGGACAAATTCCCTTGGCCAATCTCCAGCTGGGGAGGAGGAGGGAATAGACCGCTGCCGGAAATACTATAATCCCCTAATCTGAAATCCCTAAGCCCCCTGTGAGAGCGATAGGAAATTTTTCACCCCCTGGGGTTCGAAATGGGGACGTGTGATAGCGAGGGTTAGGTTCGGGGGGGAGAGGGGGTAGGTTGGAGATAGAGATGCCCTGGAGGGGTCGCCGTGGCAATGAACGGTATTATCTTAGGCGATGGGTTTAGGCTGTTTTTGGCTGGGTAAGGCAGTGAGAGTGGGGTCTTGGGGCCGGGGCTGGGGGGGGGGGGGGTTATGGTGGTTGATTCAGGGCTGATGTTTCGTGGGGTAAGGTGTACTTACCCTGTGGCCGCAGACTTGTCCGAAGGATGTTGTAAATAATGGCTTTTTATGAATCCTATTATCGGTTTCTAAAAGATTGTCAGTTTGTAAATTCTTCCACTTTCCCAATTTGTTCTCCCTCTCTCCACGCCACGGTAGGGATCCGGGTTTTCCCTCTTACTGGGGGGGGGGGGTCAAGCTGATAGCCAAAAGTAGACTTTTAACTTTAAGTAGTAGAGCTGGTAGTGGGGAATTGCGTTCGAGATGGGTCTTTGAGAAATTCTAGGGCTACTGGCCTTTTCGAGATTGGTGATAAGTTACTAGTTGGCTTCCTAGTACTCATCCAATGAATCCCGGAATAAGGCCTCCGCTGGTTACACTTGGCCCTGGATGCGAGATCCTTCTTGCATATAGTCCGCATTTGGTATCATTCTACCGACGGGAAGAAGGAAAAAGAAATTCCACTCATCAATACAAGAACATCCTCGGCCCATTTACCGGGAACATTTCTACGTTTTCCCCCCTTCTTCCAACCACAAATCAGCACTCGCTCCACGTGATCTGGAAACATGTGGAGAAAATAGAAATAAAAGTGTCGTAAAAAAAGCCGTCGTTCGTTCACTCGAGGGGAAGAACGCCGAAACCGTAATACCAGTAGTGCGAAGCAGCGGGAGTGGCTCCGTGCCATCATAATCAAGCATTCCCGTCGCAAGTCCGATTGCCTCTAAAGTGAAGTCCGAGATGTTCACTCGGGTGTGGATCTGCCATGCGGAGCTATGGAGTATGCCTGGGGGCTATGGCAATGGCGAGGATTGATATATTCTCCTGCAAAGCACATCTTATTTAGATATTCATTCTGGTGGAGGGTTAGAGGGGGGGAGGAGGAGGTAGAGAGGGAGAATATACAATTACAATGCTGCCTATTCAAGATAGACCCCGAATGGCAAGTTTACATAGTACACGGTGCAATATAGTGCTGTGGTTTGCCGTAAACTTATCAGAACAGTTGGCCGGGGCGGTACAAAGCCCCATCTTGAAGCCATTTTGTCCAACTATTTCCCGATCTCTGCGGGTCAATTATCTAAGATCCACATGTCACAAGGAAGCTTAATGAATCTGCGATGTGGGCTCCTATGACAAAATAAACCACTACTCCCCATCACGTTTTGTAGTGTGAGCTGCTGTTTTCCTCTACATACCATACCCTACAGCTGTGATTTAAGGTACGGTGTCAGTGGCATAATGTCGTGATACGGTAAGGCAAAGTACTGTTCAGGCACTATTGGGGGCTAGGGTTTGAGCTGTAAATGTACATCGTATAGTGAACGGAGCAGTAGCATATAGTGTTGATATGCGGACCTTCGGTTTAGGACTTGGCTGGTGTTCTTGTGCACGGCACTCTACCGCTGCTGTGGGTATTGTGAATATGGTAGTAAGCTAACTTTTGGAGTGGGTTCTTAACCTAGTTTTCCATTGTTAAGGTGCCCCTTCTATCGAGCTTCCGAAACATATGGAAGAGCTCGTGCTACGCTTTCTGAGTAGCGGGGGCTTGGAAAACCTACGAGGAAGGGTGAAAGAGAGGGGGGCGGCTTTAGCGGCGGGGCACAATATGCTATGGCGCCCAAAGGAATATAGCGGGAGCAAAAAGCAATAGCCCCTAGTATAAACAAGGGGAAAGGGTTTATCTCAGAATATAGTAAATGGAAGCGCGGCAAAAGATAGGTTACAGAAAAGAAGGGAGGAAAGAGCGACAGAAAAGAGGAAAAATAGAGTAAACTCTATGAATCGTGCACCATAAACGCTTCTCCGCCGATTGCTGGGGTGCACCCACCCTTATGTGTAGAGTGTATGTCCGTATCTATGAAGTTTCCATCAACCCCTCGTATGATACAACATGGCCGCCATCTAAGTTACGCAATAATACAAGTAAATATAAAGCTAATCGCTGGTAGATATGGAACAACTAAACCCAATGGGCATAAGAAAGTGGGGCAAGTCGAAAGGGCGTATATATATAGAGAAGGGAGTACAGAAAAACACTAATGGTCTACGGGTATATGCAAAGTTGGTTAAACAAAATCCGGACAATACAACAGGAAATGCGGGAGGGAATAGGATAACCTCGGGGAGCGAACCAGATAGAGAGGGACTCCAAGCAAATTATTTGAGAGTTGGGCGACTACGGTAACTTGCCAATCCGAATATAAAGGACAAAACGTGGCGGGCTTCAGGATTATATTTCGTCAAGTTTGTTCCCCGGCAGGAAGGGTACGTATAGTAGGTTGAGGGAGAAGTGTAGGACCCTATCCTCAGATATCGGGACCTGCGGGCCCTTTCGGAAGGGGGCTCTGAGAGTTCAGACGGCTCGGAGGAGAAGGTTCTGCTAATTGCAGGCTTGTTGCGTGTCGGGGAATCGAATCCATCCACTCCCCCAGTAACTTCGCAATTCTCTTATGGCTCCCGACAGCCCACAAGAGTGGTGTTACGCTAGATCGGCTGGCTATGTCGGGATTGATATCGCTCCGTTCCAGAAACATCCCCACAACCCCCTCATTCCCGCTCTCAGCAGCACACAAGAGCGGTACTCGGCCATATTTGTCGTCAGCTGTGTTGGGATCGACATCGCTCCGTTCCAGCAATACCCTCACCCACCCTCATGCCCATTCCCGGCAGCCTGCGAGAGCAGTGTTCGACCGTATTTAGTGCCAGCCACATTGTCGATGTCTCGTTCTAGCACCCTCACAACCCCCGAACGCCCTCTTCTAGCAGCCCAGGTTATTGCTGTCTTACCACTGGAATCAGTTGCCCGCACATCCCATTCATTTATCTTCAATAAGGTAATTATTATTTCTTCGCATCCGAGGTATGCGGCACCGTGAAGCCCTGAAAATCCCCTAGGGCTGCCTTCCTGATCTAAAGGCTGACCCCGATGGCCCAGCCCATGTGATATTAGTATTTTTGAAGATATGTGCTTGTCGTATTCATCGAGAAGTTCCAATGCAAGCCTTTTCACCCTTTCAGTGGTTTCTCGTCCAGCATGTATACCCCAGTAACAAGAAGCATATTTGGCAAAAGGGATGGTTGGTGGGATCGAACTAAGAGTAGGCGAAAAGTCCCTAACTCGAAGAAAGTTGAGGTAGGTCAAACAGACCTCCGGAATCGCCGAGTGGGGCTTAAGGAACAAGCTAGAATTATGGGAGAGGTACTCTTGAAGAGTGTAGTGAACAAGTCGGACGGCAGACGAGTACTTCTCGACCGTGGCAAGCCCTAGAGTGCATGCTAGGAGGTGACTACAGTAAATTTAGGGCAGTCGCCATCAAGATACAACCTTTTCTTCAAGGTGCTATCTGGTCAAATGAAACTAAGGCTTATTCAAATTGAATTTGCGAGAGAAAAGCGGCGTTTTTCTATCTTATTTGGGGCAAAAGAGAGCCGGAGATAGTTTTTATTATAGGAGATATTTTATGGTGATATTGCTAGGATACCCAAAGTCTACCCGGTATAGAAGGCCAACTCTAAGGGCGAGGAAGGGGTTAAGGAAGCTAAGTAAGCGTCTTGCAAAGTTAGATATATTAATTGGTTTTGTGGTTCCTATTTAAATCACCGCTCAACCGTGGACCAACCCAGTATCTTAGCGGTGTTCTAGCATGTTTGCTGTTTGCTGGAGTTTTAAGGGGTTGGATGAATTCACTACATTCTCCGGCGAGACCTAATGCCTCTGGGGCGCTCGGTCGAAGATATAAACGGGAACTCCGGTTGTCTAACACAACCTACCTCCATACACCCTGAAGCATGCAAATGCCAAAATTTCTTATTCCCCTCATCCAACTTGACACTCAAGCGCGATCACAGTCCATCACTCGCAAGCATCGGGTTCCAAATGTATGCAAGTTTACGTAGCGTACGCAATACAACACGACACGACAAAGTATGGCACCTTACCCCAAACTCACCATGCGCCATTAGTTAGGCTAGCATATAAACTACTTTAGGCGTAAGAGGCAGAGAGGGTTTAAGCAGCATATAGAGGAGGAGAGAAAACCTAATCCAGGTTGCTAAATACCCAATTAGCCACCCCTTCTCCCATCGCGGATAAGAATATTGTAGGTCCAACTCGGCTCTTTCTCGGTAGCACCCCCCTATAGGCAACCCCCCTCGCACGCTACCAAAGCCTCATATATCTAAGACTTTCGTCTAACCATCCCCCAATCCCCTTGGGCAGGAGGTCTAAGATCAAGGGAACTTAATCCATCAGCGCTTCCCGCAACATGGGCTCCTATAGCAAAGCACATCACAAATCGGCACCAAATTCCACAGTGCAAGGCACCGCTTTCCAACATCCTACCTCCTTGTAGCTGTATGATGCGGCACGATTTCAACTGTTTGAAGTACCCTAGCGTGCGGTATTATTCAAGAGCTAATAACAATGTCAAGAACAATAACCAAACCCACAACTACACACTGCACTAATCCCCCGCGATACCTTCAATGAACCAACCCAAATTTACTGCTCAAACCATCACAGCATGATGTCTACAAGACCTCTCCACCCACAGACAACAAGTAGAAAAAAGTAAAAAACGCAGATGGGAGAGTCAGAGAGAGTGAGAGTGCAGGCAGGGCCCATGCAACATTGACGACACACCCCATTTGGCAACTGTCAAATCCCGATCACTTCGAGCTGGGTATCTTTTCACCTCCAATGGTTCCATTCTGGAGGTGCCTTTCCTCCCATCCTCCCCCACCAGCTATGCCGCGATAAACGCCTAACTAACTGGCTCCAATCCAGTCGGGAGTGGTCACATTGCAAATTTCCAGAAGTAGAGGGGGAAAGAATGAAAATAGTTCCATCGGATCTGGCCACTATTGCTGGAAGGAATGGTAGAAGCTGTTGTGGATCCAGAAAGGCCCTAGACTAGAGGAGGGGGAGTAGATTGACTTTAATGAACAAATAGTATAGGTCACGTATGCTAGAAGTAAGATATGAGGCGGGGGGGGGTATGATAGTTTAGCAATACAATATTACCATAATCATCCGAAACTACTACAAGTTAAGGGCATATAGTACCCGAACACTAGCAGTCCCACCGCAACATTTGGCGGTAATTGACCCAAGGGCATTGCCAGCCCTAGACCTACCCCCCAGCAAAAAAGTGGTTCGCCGAGCATTTTTTTTAATGCTCGATTACTCCACTGCCCCCCGGATTCGAACTCACATGATGGTCCCTGTTTCAAATTAGCCGACCAGTCTCCTAAGCCATTAGACCATAGGAACTGGCCGATAATACTCTTTCTTCTTGATCTTTTAACTGCTTCTTCGGAAAATAGACAGTTCAGGCGCCTGATACTCTATCATTGGTGAAAAAGGACATCGGTATCCAATCATAGTACTCTTTCATGATATCGATAGAATGAGCAACGGGGGGGTTCCGGTGTATATATGCCTCCGAAACACTCACTTTCTTTGTCAGAGGACAAATATTCCCCAAATTCCATGGCTAGTATCCCCGATGTAACTATTCTTTGGTACAGGGAAAGGGCAGTGATAAAACCTCTGTATGGTAAATTATCCATGCGTATCTGACCCCCCATCCAAAATTCGTACCCAAGTGTTCGGGTTCTATATGCCTGTAACCTTTATATAGGATCACTTTCTTTTTGTATATGGGATCACTTTCTTACCTCTTGGTTCAAGTTTGGGTCTTTAGGCTACAGGGGTTATAGTACCTTTGAACCCAAGCAGGAAAGAAAGGGAGGATCGAGGGGAAAAAAAGAAGAGATAGAAAATTTCTCAATTACCGATGAATGTGCATTGAACCTGCTTATGTATTCAGAACGACCAGTTCTGTAAGTTTATCTCTTGACTGGCTAAGGTGCCAAGACCCTAGTGCAGCTACAGGTTTAAAAGCAACTAGGAACATAAGAAACGCCAGTAGCATTGAGGTTAAATAGTACTCGCACACCACGGTGCCAAAGGGAAAAGGTAAAGAAAGTTGTTGACAGCATTAAGCATAACAGGATGCCAACACCGTCCCGCCCTTGCCAGCAATCGTAGAGAAAGAAAGGCGAGTGATAATAGTAGAATACCTTAAGATAAAAGAAAAAAATCAGTACTAATAAATATCAAAAGGCTCTCGTTAAACCGGCCAAAAACTCCATAGTATAGTGCAACCCAACTCCATCCACACCCAAACGTCAAAGAAAAAAGGGAATTCAGTACCCTTCCACAGAAAAATCGAATACACTGTACATATTATACAAAAAGGGTATCGAAATATTACTCTCTCTGGGGGCTATGGTCTCAACTGAACCGACGCGGAAATATGCCAAAACTGGGAAGCCACAACAGATCCTCCATCCGAACATGTCGTGACGCTCCGGCCGCTCTATCATGTAGTGTCTCTATGTATCCCATATCGCCAGGTTGTAGCAGAGTAAGTACCAGTATACTCTGAACACTCCCACATCTTCGGTCTTCCGTTCGACTGAAAAACTGTGTTTATCCTCTAACGACACTCGCCACATGGTGCCACTACCATGCCAACTGATTAATTGATTGACTCATCATCCCACAACTAGCACCACACTCCACCCGTCCGTCCTACTGCTCGCCCTTACCCTCTGTTCTAATCAGGTCGCGATTTTTGAGTTCCTCTAGAACGTGGTCTTCCCTCCACACCTCCTCCTTCTGGAACCCTAAACCATCCAACTCTTTCATCCTAGGGCATTTTTGGCCAATCATAATCTCGTACCTCCTTCTTGTAACTGCTGATTCAATATCCATCTGCATCTGAAAGGTGTGATCACTTGCATGGTCGCCCGGCACCATAGTAAAAGGATCCTTTACATATTCGTCCGGATCTTCCGGCGAAGGGAGTAATCTGCGAGAGGACAAAGCAGGATAGAAGCCTATTGTGAGAGGGTTCATTCTAGAACGGTAGTAAAAGCAGATGTCAGCAGCCATGCCAATAGATTCAGCGTTACGGAATATCCGAAACGCGATTGAGCCACGGACCGAACATATAAAACCCCAAGATACACGACTATAAAAAAAAATAGAAGGGGGAGGAGCCTGATAGTGTCCCTACCTTAGATCGAGATAGCTTAGCGATTGGAAATGCCCAAGTACAGCACCTGTTTTCTTCACACTTTTGATCCTATTTCCCACAAGCAGCAGCTTCTTTAATCTCACGATTCCTAAAAGCGGCCTTAGGTCCGAAATTGCATTGTTGTTAAGGTTCAAGACTCTTGTATTGCACACAAGATACCCGAAATCCTCTGGAAGGCTAGTTAACTGGGCTGATGCAAGTTCTAGATACTGTAGATTCAAGAAGTCCAATCTGAATCTCAGATTCCGGAGCGGATTTCCTGAAAGGTAGATCTTTCGGGCCTCGAACATCCTATCAGACGGGATCGTGAACTCTTTCACATCCTGCTCCCTTGTGGAAATGCTGTCCAAATGTTTCGCTCGGCTGAGGCCACCAATATCTTTGAGGCGATTATTGTCCATATAGAGTATTCGAAGGTTTGGATACTGCGATACATCGAAAGTCCCGAAGTTATTTTGTGTGAGTTTTATCGAACGCAAAGAATCGAGCCGAACCCCATTTGGAATATTCAGATCACATAGTTTATTCTGATCTAAATTAAGGTGAATCAAAGCAGGCAGGTTGTCGAGTCCTGAGATTGCCTCCATGTCGTTACCTCTCAAGTCCAGCTCGGTGAGGCGTTTCCTGGAAGATGCCGTAAGTCAACCCATACCCAAAACGGAAACTCTCGAGGATAAAACTTACATGGAAGCCTTCTCAAATGACACAGTCGTCAACTTATTTCTCCTGGCCCTCAATGACACCAACCCGTCCATGTTTAGAACACCCTCAAGGCTCTCCAAAGAGTTGTCGTCAGCCCTGAGTTCCCTTAGATGTTTCAGGTTCCGGAGCCCATCTAAGTTTTCTAAACCATTTCTCGAGATATCCAAATACTGCAGATTGAAAAGATGTCCAAAGTGGGTGATCGAACTCAAGCAGTTGCCCACCGCCTTTAGATCCTTTACGCTTTCCGGAACTCCTGAGAGTTGACCAAGCTGGTTGTTACTAACGTCGAGTTCCTCTATTCTCTGACACCATTCATTTAGAGTATGTAACGTTTCCATCTTCCTATCAACAAGCTTCAAGAACTTCATCCACTCCCAGTATGGCTCATACGGCTCCACATCCGTAAGGTTTTTAATAAGGTTCTCCTGGGCGATGGAGAAGCTTGCTTCAATTGATCTGGCGCTAGCTTTGGGCCTCCTACGGGTTGCAAGGAACGACAGTTCGAGATTGATCAGAGCTTCTGTAGTTTCATAGTGATATGAGATATCTGCTAGCGGTGTCATATGGAATGATACATCTGCCTTTTTGGCTGTTGATGGGGGGAGGCTCGAAACATGGGCCGCAAAAGGTGTAGGAAGCGGTGTCAGCGCGCTACTCAGGCTTATCCTGCGGAGAGATTGCGAAATATCTTGCACCCCAACAGTTTCCTCATCTTCCTCCTTAATTCTTGAAATTGGTCTTCCAACAAAAGACTTGTTCCCGCCCGAACGGCGCCTAGCCGCCCCTCGGTAAGTACCACCAGATGAAAATATCCTCGAACCCCGTCGCGTCTGTCGGAGTGAACCATGATCGAGGAACCCATCAACACCGGCACCTAAGCAACTGTCGTCGCCATCATCCCAGGATTCAGGGACCTCCTTCGGCGAAGAAGTTGATTGCCTCATCATTGATGCAGTTGTGGGGGAAGAATAATCTTCAGCATACGAGATCTGCCTCCGCCGGGTGGGCTCCGAGGCTCCGCTTCGATCGTCCAAAGCCGGCCCCGTGGGCCGCGGTAACCCTCCTTCGCTAGGGCCACTCCCTTCCTCCTCGCCACCCCTGTCTTCCCCGTTTTCTTTTTCGTCCACTACATTTCCCTCATTGCCGCCCGACGCAGTGGGATCACCGTTGATGATAGCAGTACCCTTCCGCAGCTTGCTTTCGTGGCTTCCAAAACTGGTGACTCTAGTTTCTGTTCCGGTTCCCACAGATCGGCTTTTACCACTTCCAGTGCCAACGGTGCTTATGTTCTCACCACCAAACCAAGGTCGGCCTTCCCATATCTCTGTCCCATCGCCAGTCAAATCCGCATCACAATCATCCTCTGCGTCCAGAATCAGCCTCGAGCTTCTCCAGACACCACTCTTCTCCCCGTCGCTTGTCATGCCTTCCCATTGCTTCCTTGCCATCTCTAGAGCCTGTGCCTCTTCCTGGGAATTCACACTTAAATCCGGTATTCCCACAAATGGGTCAGGCTCGGAAGCCTCCATATCCGAACTCTGAGACTTGACCCATGCCATAGACTTTTGATCGAAGGTCATTTCCGCAGAGTCCTTCAAGGCTAAGTGGTGGTCCATCACGTGCAAGCCGGGGGTAATGACTTCCACTGAGGATGTGGATTTTTGACTACTAACCGAAGATTGAGTCTTCAGAGTATCATGATGTATATCCCCGAAATCGCTATGAGGGTCTGACGGATTCTGGAAGGTGGCGATGTGAGAGGCTTCGCGGAAAACACTATCTTCCGTTCCGTCGGTCTGCGGACTGCTTGATCCTACCAATCTAGAACCTTGAGCCGACGAGCTTCTCTGTATCTGCGAATCTGTATTATATCCACTACTAAAACTCTCACCCTCGCCATTCCCAGCTCTAGTTCCAGGGCTGGTAAAGTTGCTCTGTCTAGACCGTAACCCCATGCCTCTAATTCTGTCCATCACTTCTTCAGCCTGTAAGAGAAAGTCCTGCGTTGTCACACTTCCTTTCCTTAGGGTCTCGGATTCCCCAGGCTGTGGCATCCCAAACCCCTCGCCTTCCATAGCATCACCCCTACTTCCGCTAAAGACTAACTTGCAGCCCTTCCCCCCCGCCGGGCTTCCATTGGTTGGCGAAAAACCTGTGCCCTTCGAAGTACCATAGTTGTAATCCTTCTTTAGAACCGGAATCTTCCGCGATCTATCCCTCGAGCTCGGTGTGGGAACCTCTTGGCCGGTTGCAATCCTCCTCCCTGATTTTGATGCCGGGGTTCTAGGAAGCTGCTCACGTGCAGGGGTACGCGAGGTCCTGCTCCTAGGTCGACTGGAACTCAACAAGAGACTTCCCTCTTCAACTTCAGGTGATATTCGGCGCGTTCTCCCAGGTGTACACCCAGCCGAAAGAAGTCTTCCTGTTTTAAGTTCATTAATATAGCCATATCCATCGCTATTGCTCCGTCTAAGTCTCTTTGGTGTTCTCTCTTTGACTGGACTAATAGGCGCTGAAATACCATCATTAGCAGCAGCGCTCTCATCACTTTTCCATCTGCGGTGTTTTCTAACTCCCTCCACCGACTCTTCCGTAACTCCAGTGATGCGCTTCGCCGCTGACTCCGGAGCCGAAGTATGCCGGTGGTGAGCCAACGCAGTGGTAGTGGTTGTGGTAGTAGTCGTAGTTCTGATTTGTTTGTGAGACTTGATGATGGCTTTAGTATAAGCAACATTTCTCTCCGCATTTCTCGAAGGTGACTTCTCCTTCTCTTGTCTCCTCGCCATTGCCTCCAACCTATTGACAACTATACTCCCACCAGAAAACTCGGTACTCTCTTCCTCCTGCCAGCTATCCTCATGCTCATCCTGGCTAATTTCCACCCGGGGCAATACAAACTTCGGTTTCTCGGCAACATTGTCCTCTAATTCTCCAAGACGCTTCACGAGTTTTTCATTGGTGTATGTATCATAGTTGCTATGGAATAACTTTAACGGGCTTCCGGAGGATTTGCTATCACCCATAATTCTTACCTCCCCTGCCTTAATAGGTGGGGTTCGGGGCGCCGGCAAGATGTGAAGTTCGGAGGAATAAGACGAGATAAACGGATCGTCCTCATCGGTCACCAGGGAGGAGTTAAGTGTATTCTTTAGTGGAGATTTGGGCGCATCCTTATGTCGTCGAATGTTATCCAAAATGGTATTTCCCCCCATGCCATGACCACCTACAGGTAGAGCTTCGCCTGAGGAACCACCAATGGTGTCTCCGTGAGATGGTGGCTCAAGGTTAGAAACAAACGGAGAAGCTAGCGTTTTCTCCTCCTCCTCATCCACCACCTCCTGGTTCTGATGTTGGAGGGATGCCTTTCTAGGCGACGTGAAAGGTGAGCCTAAATCGCCGGCGCTCCCCTCTGCGTCATCTTCACTCTCGTCAAGTGTATAACTTCCTTCGCCCTCCACCTCACTTTCTCCGAATTGGCTGGTCTCTGAATATGCGTGTGCCATCACAGGTGGGCTCGAAGGATATACCGAGGTATCGTTCTCATCGTGTAAGAAAGGTTTCCTTTCCCTGGCTGCGCCAACACTCGACATCATCTCTCCCAAAGTATCGTCCATTTCGAGCGCCTCGCTATCGTTGCAGTTTAGCAGTAATGTTTGCGACCCTTGCCCCCCGGCACGATCTCCATTCCTTATCGGTGCCGATCCCAGCCCAACCGCGCCCCCCAGAGACCTCAGACGCTCCGTACAAACTGGACTGATACCTTCGTCTCTCCTCATCTCTTCACTCGTATTTCCTGAGTGAGCTCCAAAAATCCTCGACTTGACTTTGTCAATATGTCGAGACTTGGCGCCACCGGGCAACACAATCTGGCTTCGAACATCGTTTTCAACACCGGCGTAATTTTCTGTTTTTCGCTTTCCCTTCGTCATGGAAGCACCATCTGATCCTAGGGATGACATCGACGATCCTCTCCTATGCATACCTTTTTGAAGCGTAGATATCTTCTTGGGCTTAGGCAAAGCTGAAAAATTACCACACTGAGGAGGGCTGGATTCCTTGAGGAAGCCAATTCGCGGCCGGCTATCCTCCTCCCGTAAAATAGATAAGCCGACTCCAAACGAAGTATTTGTAGGGATCGGGATAAGAGATCTATTTGCTGGTTTCTTGGACTGTTGCTGTTGTTGCTGGTCTTGTTCCACAACACTGGGTGAACTGACGCTGGTGGGTGGTTGAAACATGGACTCCAACTGAATAGGGCTAAATAAATCCTTCCCTCCAGGCCCCCCAAAGTCTTCCAATAGCTTTCTCTTCCATTCGGGTGTCTCCTTCCGCTCGTTGCCTCCTGTTGAATTTCGCCGCCAGTGACCTGTCGAGTTTACACTCGAATGATTGCGTTCATGCAGCACACGAGTAGTTCCCGAGGAGAAATTCGAACGCATTGTTCCTCCGACTGCACCGCCAGCATTTGGAGGGGAGGAACGTGGCTGAGAAACCCAATCTTCAGAAAGGCTATCGACCCACTGATCGGTCATTCTTTATTGAGTTCGTGATGTCAGTCCCTTATTCTAGTAGGTAGAAAAAGCCGTTAGTTTTTTTATCTATCTTCTCTCTCTCGCCATCTACCCGTGGAAAAACAAACATACCCGGAATATTAAGAAGAAATTTTGTAGGGAGCGTAATAAGAGGGAAAAAATGCTTGTCTGCTAGTGTGTAATCGTTAGGAGCATCTACATAAATGATTGGCCGTTAGGGTTTCTAGTGGGCAAAAACGATGAGAGCAAACAAGCAGGCAAGGGAAGTGTTTATGAAACGGAAGGAAAGACGCGTTGTTGATAATTGCAATGGCTGAAGCCTGCAGGTGGGGTGAGGAACGTCGTCTCAGCAAACTGGATCATCGACCCGAAAGGCCGAGGTCATGTAACCAGCTTCTGTGTTTGTGTGGGACTGAGAACTGTAGTTGCCGCAGCAACGAAACCGCACAAAATCCGGGTGATAACAGAGCCGCATGGCAAGAAGGGAGATGGGAACGCGTTCAAGCTTTCTAACCGAAAAACGCCGCATGACCGGAGCAACAGTGATGAATTGGGGAAGGTGAAATACCAGGTACTTGAGCTTGGCATTGGCTGCAAGGGTCCACAAGCACCCTCCAACGCACCAGTGTGGACGAGTGCTCGAGTAGTGGCCCTGGGATTCCTTGCTGCCAAGATGTAAACAATGGCCGAGGCAAATTTAAACTACAAGTAAACGGCATCAGTATGGTAAATCCTGCTGTGACAACCTTGGGGCAGGTAGAGTCTCAGGCCGCCTCTCATTGTCCCCGGATTATCTTTGCACCCCAACCCAGTTCTGGGCCTCAAGGGTTCCCGAGGCTCACGCCAAGCCCGCACTCTCGCTTTGTATGTATGATAGCCTTTGGTATGGATTATGCCCCACTGCCAGATCCCCCCAGATCCCAGATACGACACGGTATCATACTCGAGCACGATATCTCCTAAACTGCCAAAACTGTGGAAAATTCTGTGCTGCCCTTGTCAATGCCTAAGACATATGATACATGGCTAATGTGCTGTCTCAGTATTCCTCAGTGATGATGTGTGTAGAGTGCCCGTCGGTGATCACACAGCTGGTACTGTATCAACCAACCGTGGTCTGAAGTTTGCATATTTTGCGGATTGGTAGCAATTAAAAAAAGTTGCTTAATAACTAGTGTCTCAGACACTGACAGGGGTTTCAGGTAGACCAGGAGGTGAGGGTTACGGTAAAAACGTTGTCAAGACTCTGCGTGGTTGTGACCTCCCCTAATAGGGAATCTAGAATTGCCTTATTTAGCCGCTCAAAAGTGGAGGGGCGGGTCCCTACCCAATTTTGTGACCACTCAAACTTTAATTTGTGGGGTTAGTGGGGGTCATAAAGGTCAACATTGGACCCGACCTTTCCTCTTTCTGATTCCCTCCAATCCCAAAACACTCTCAACCCACAGCCCAGCAGCGTTTCTCCGCGGCTCTCCGGGGATCCTCGCGTTTACGACTCACAACTCACAACCTTATTCCCAACCCAGAGGATCTTGTCCCACGCCTTTCCTTATTAATCAACTCGGTCGGAAATTCTCACCCTAAACCGAGAATTTTCCTAAAACAGTTTCGCCTTACCTTTAGCCAATTAGCTTCCTTGTCACGAGGAGCCAAGCACCGATTAAAAGCAGCAAATGTGAGTTTAACCCTCCTCTTCTGCCCTCCCCTCGCTAAGCTGCTAACCCTCTCCACCTGGACACAGGGCTTCGGGCTCGATTAGAGGGCAAGAATTGACTTTTTCCTTCGTTATACACGAGATTCCTGCAATGTCTGAGCCAACATCAGATATTCAACAACCACCAAACAACGAGCACAATGAGGACCATTCGCTGTCTAATGATAGAGCTGGTGGCTTTTCTGCGATTAACCGTAAGCTTCTTTTCTTAATAATTTTCCCTTTTTTTCTTCCTTTCCATTTTCTGCCTTTGCTAATACGCCCCATCACAGGCCTTGATAATTCACAGGATGCGGTAGATCCAGCTCTACAAACCCCGCTTCAGGCGGTCGCCGAATTTAATGCCTCTTTTCCTGATATCGATCCTTCTCCAAATAGGTGGGGGAAACGCCAGGCCGATTCTGACATCCCCGACGATGTCATGGATGACATTGCTGCCAAACGTCAGCATATGGAGAATCTAGCGGCAGTTTCGCAAACTCTTAGTTCTCATATTACCCAAGCCGATCTTAGCCAGGATGAAGTCAATGGGCAAAATCTCTCGACGGCTGTCTCCAATTTCGCCGGTGGAAGTGATGCCGTTAGCCAATATGCGCCGCAACCGCACACACCTGTTGTGCAGAGTGATCACCAGAACGTTCTAGCTCAGGAGACTGAAGGCGACGAGATGGACCAAGACTTTATGAGTGACGAGGAGCAGGAGGGCCATTCGGGGGCAGCCTCCTGGGACCAGTACGACCATAACTCGTTTTTGATGTGGGACGCAAACCGTAATCTTCGGATTCATAGTCTGCCCATTCTCGACAACTTGGTGAGTATTAGATCCGCCCTTTGGCTTTGTATTTTTGGCCCCCCATTTCTAACAGAATCCATCTCCCGCGGTATATAGTCTTCCCAAATTCTGAGCACTTTAGGCAAGGGGCCGTACCAAGAAACTTTAAACATCGTTACCCAACCAGAGTCTGATCAGGGCCAAGCCTATAGTACTATGAAGACCCTATTCGATCATACAAAGAAGCTCTACACCCATGAGGCATTTCTTTCAGCTGACGAACTCAAATTCGAACAGCCCGAGCAGCGCGCGACTATCCGTAGAGTCAATCTCGCCACTTTTGTTTCCTCGGTCTTTGGATCCCAGGAGGTTGGATTTTTTCATCTTAACGAGCATTTCCTCGACACGTTTGTCCCCGACGGTGGCAGGCTTTTGAAGTCTCAAGGCGCTTTATATTTGGATCTCAAAACTCAGGCCTATATTTCTGCGATGTCTACCAACGAACGCGGCAAGGAGGATATCCTGCTTGATCTGTTCCCAGATGACATGAACTCTATCCTTTTGAATCGTAAACCTGGAGCCAAGCAATTGACACCCAGCGAACTTGATTTCGTTCATAGATTAGCTCAGAGGAAGCAGCACCTGATGATGATACCTGATGATGTGAACTTGAGCGAAAAGTACGTCTGGCAGGAATTCTTGAAAGAGGTTAGCTGGTACGTTAGCAAGAATTATGAGTCTATTGTCGCTCAGCCGGTAAGTTCAAACCCCCTGCTTTTCTTACAGGTTAATGTCTAAATTTCTGTGAACAGATTCGTCGTATTAGAAAGCGTAAATCGCCTTCTCTTTCTAACGTCCGAACCCCTACCTTCGGCCGCGCGGGGTCCCCGCTCGCGGGCACACGTTCCATGTCTCGTGGGCCGGAAGATATGGACGGCAGTCCCCTCACACGCTCTGAGTCTGGGACACCGAACGGTGGAGAAGTGTCGCCCGCCCAACTAGCTCTCGAAAACGAACTCTTTGGTTCCAACACCAGCATTGCAATGTCTCTCGGGGCCCCTCCCCCTCAACCGTCGCCGCCCCAGAGCGCACCTACCCAGGTCCTTTACGAGCGCGCCCGCATGGCCGCAACCGCGAAGGCCTCGCCTAATGCTCGCCGTGCAGGCCTCCCGTCTCAACGCCGCCCCTGGACCACTGAGGAGGAGAATGCGCTCATGGCCGGCCTCGACCGCGTTAAAGGCCCACATTGGTCGCAGATCCTCGCAATGTTCGGCCCCGGCGGGACAGTTAGCGAGGTTCTTAAGGATCGCAATCAAGTTCAGCTAAAAGACAAAGCCAGAAACCTCAAGCTATTCTTCTTGAAGTCGAACATCGAAGTCCCTTACTATCTCCAGTTTGTTACGGGCGAGCTCAAGACACGCGCTCCCGGCCAAGCAGCCAAACATGCGGCCAAAAAGGCCACCGCTGCGAGCGCCTCCGAAGATGCCGCCCACGTCGCTGCCGTTACGGCTCTCGGGCAGGCACGCAATATGACTCACTTGAGCCAGACAATCGATATGAAACAAGTCGTGGCAGCGGCGACGGCTGCAGCGGCTGGGGGGTCAGGGGAAGGCAGTTCTTCCCAGGAGGGGTCTCACCAAGGCTCCGTCGCCCCAATGGCGGATATGGGAATGGGAGCCGGTATGGTTGTCACTGATCAGCTTCAACAACACCATCAGCTTCAGCAGCACGATCAGCTTCAGCAGCACGATCAGCTTCGGCAACACGATCAGCTTCAGCAGCACGATCAGCTTCGGCAACACGATCAGCTTCAGCAGCACGATCAGCTTCAGCAGCACGATCAACTTTCTCACCACGATACCACTGCTATACCCAACACTCCTGATACCCCTCCTGCCACCCACCACCACCCCGACGCCACCCCTACTCATGAGATTTCTAACACCATTACCATCCATCACCAGCACGATGGCAGAGTCGACCCCGTCCTTATGATGAGCGGCGTCTCCGCCATCGAAACCGCGCCTAATACCCCCCAGGTGGTTGATAGCGATCTTCAGAGCCAACTCGAAAATTAACCCCCTGCTACCCATGGAATCTGTTTGGTGTTTTATTTCATCTATCCCTTTCTAACAAAAAAAGTTATAAAAAAGTGCAAAGGAAAAAAGCAACTAATTATAGGCGGGTATATAACACAAAGCTTACAATATCTTCCCATCACCTGCTTTATTATACCTGGGGGTATCCTTACTGACAAACTTACTCATACCTCACCTCTTCCTGCTTGATACATCGGTCTATTCTTTATCCTTTTTTTTCTTCTACAGCCGGTTTTCACCACTTGCTTTTTCTCACCCCCATTTCTCCTGGTTATATGCTTTGTGGTCTGATATGATCTGATGGATGGATTGTGGCAGGGGCCGGCTTGCAGGTTTATTCGTGGGAAAGCTCTTATTAATTTAGCGGAAATCCTTAGCTTTAACTTTTTTATACTTTTCTTCCCTCCTCTTCTCGACCTCCCCCCTTCCTTGCTCCTCGTGACATTTCCTTCCTCTTTCTGTGCATTTCCCTTCCATTCTTGTGAAATCCTTTCCACTTACTTATCTTCCGGGTTACATTACGCCCCTAATCCTCAGATACCAGTCTTGGTACAAAAGTCTTCTTTATTTAGTTCTACAGTTAACCGGGGCGTTACTTCTCATATTTCCATCCCCTTTCTTTCTCTTTCTCTCTTTTTCTTCACATGCGATTATTTCCTGTCGATAGTTCCGCTTCATATTCCTGTTTATTGGTTTACTGGCTAGCCTTGTTGGGAATCGTTTACTTTACTTGAGGTTGAGTCTTTTTTTTTCTTTCTTTTTTCTCCTGTTTTTCTTTTCTCATGTCTTGTCGATGGATGAGAGGGATTATGTAAGGGCAGGGATGGAAGGAAGGGCACATGCAGGGCGACGATGTTGATGAGTGCGTGGGACGGGGAAGGAAAGGGTGAATGTAGAAATGTGTATATATCATACCGCTTAACTTGGCGGGGAAGGGGTGTCAATTTCAGATGGGGGGTTATTTCTCTGTTAATATAAAATACCTTGAGGGTTGGTTCAAGTTAGAGCGCTCGGGAGAGGGGTCACTTGCTAGAAGAGTGAGAGAGTGTGGAAGGGGGAGTTCACGTCCAGTCACTCGGTGGGGTATCACTCGGGGATGATACCCGTAGTCGGCCGCGCATCCAATACGACGCAAAGTTTCTAAAAATGCAAGATATTATAGACCAATTAAAAATATAGTTTACGAAACTCCAACTGGTCCCTCCGGCCCAGGTTCCAAAACGCCATCTACATGCATCCCGAGAACAAAAATGCAAAACCGCTAAACATCAACCCCCCATGGATCCCTCCCCAAAAATACTCCCGCAATCCTCCGACTGCCAGTTGCGCCGACAGTTCTACTACTTTGCAATCCGTTTCTAGTACCTGAATTCTATCCCCCCCGTTAACTTTAATTAGCACCCCCCCCTTCGCACCCCAGGAGTGGCAAACATACCTCAATACCGGCCAAAACATCCCCACCCCCACGCTCAATCGCGCCAACCAGCCTGCGCACGTCAGGGTACTCCTTCGCGATCGCTGCAGCAATGCCCGGCGTGATTCGCGTAATCTCCTGCAGCATTTTGCGGTAGGTGTCGCGCTTGCCTAGGCCGGGTTTTACCTGCCCGACGTCGGCGCAGAATGAGGTGTCGAGGTGGGTCCTGCTGTGCCTGTTTTGTATTAGTTTCTTTTTCACCATGGTGGCGGTGGTGGGAGGCTGGGGGTACTTGTATGGAATTGTAGAAATGTCCCCGGTAAAGATGGTTACCCATTCTGCGGTTTCTACGGATGAGGATGTGTGGTGGATCAGGCAGTTATGTGTTATTTGTAAGTCTAACAGGGCGTCTTCGACGTCGTTTTCGTTGATCGATGTGCCATCATCTATGTTCAAGGCTGAGGGAGCGCCGGGGGTGTTCGGGGCGCTGGGGAGGTGACTAAGAACTCGGTTTTGGTATGCACGGTTCTGCAAGTTTTTGTGTTTCCGGACGAGCGCTTGCAGGCCTTCTATCAGGTATATTAACCTAGTAGGCTTCTTCGCCATTGCAGGAGTTGGAAAGGCGGATTTTACTCTCTGGACGTGCGCCGGCAGTCTATCGGCCGTTACGGGGAGGGCTATGTTGGTGAATTCCTCAGCGGTCAAGTAGATGAGTATGTGGTTCTCATCCCGGATCTGCTCGTTCTCCAGTGGAACAAACAATCCCAGGTCTTCGTCGAAATCAGCTTTCACCCTTCGCCGCCACTTCACCAGTTTCAGGTTACCGGAGACTGGCGGCGCCCAGGTCGGGTTCACTCTGCACCCGAGTTCTAGTAAAAAGCGCTGTAGCTGCTCGCCGACGGAAGTGTCCGCCAGGGACATGGATATGTCGACGATTATCTCCGGTATGGAGTCCTTCTTTGAGCTACGGAGTTTGTTGGCGGATAAGAGGTCTTGCTCTCGTTTCTTTTCTTGGTCCTTTGCTTCTTTTTCTCTCTTTCTGGCTGCCTTCTGGAACTCCTTTTCTGCGTCTTTAGCTTCCTTTTCGCGCCTCTTGGCTTCGCGGGCCTCTTCTTTTTCCACAGCCCGGCGGGCTTTTTCCTCGTCTGTCATACGGGTCGACGCTTTTGTGGGTTTCACCGGGACGTCGCCGTCTACTGCTTCAGCGCTGACTTTCCGGCGGCGTTTTGGTGCCGCACCTTCCGTAGCCGCTGCTGTTCTAGACTTGCGTTTCCCTTTCTTCTCTCGCTCCGCCTTCAGGAGTTCTTGAAGTTCTTCGCTATAGCTCTTTGAGATATATGCCCCAGGACCGTCTCCAGAACTGGAATTCTCAGAGCCCGAATCAGAGACTAGATCAAGGATGCTATCTTTGGGCTTACTCTCTGACTTCGGGGGGTGCTTGGGTGCGCTGAGGCTGGAGTTCCGTTTCGAGCTGGAATCTGAGTCTGGCTTGGATGTGCCAGAATTGAATTGCTTTGGTAAGGGAGAAGGCTTTGATAAAGACGGTTCAATAATTTCTATATCCGACCCATCACTCTCAGGGGCCGCTCGCTTCCTAGGTGTCGGAGAGGCAGAATAGTTTGTTCCTCCCCTACGCAGGGCTTGAGTTATTGCCGAGCTTGGAAGTGGTATTAACATCGATATTGGAGAGCTGGGTCTCTGCAGAGGCGATGTAGCGTAGGGATTAGGGTGTCTATTTGAAAATGGTGTAGATTGTGTAGAGAATGGTGCTGACGAGAGCGGCAAGAGAGGCGACCCCCCATACTCAGGAGTGTGGCTTCTCAAGGACGGGAGAGCTCTGTATGGGGAAGGCGCATTATCGGGTAGTATTTCGAGATCGTCTTCCGGTGCCAAACTTCTAACAAGCGGGGACCTCGAGACCGCCCTTGATGGACCTGTCAGTAAAAAGGTTTGCTATGCTGTGAAATAGGAACTTACTTTGCTATTTCCTTTCCTTTTCCCTTTCCGTTGTAGACTCGGTCCAGATTTCGCTTTGCGACAGCGGGGCTTAATGGAAGTTTGACAGGAGTGTCCTCGGATAGATCTATCACGGGAACTCCATCACTAGTCCCTTTGTTCCCACCAGTGACTCGACGCAATACGCTAGGGCGCCGCGGATCTCGAGCAGTTCCATACAAAAACTATTCCCATTGGTCAATCAACCAATCTCAACCAACTAGATTTCCATTTACCTGGCCCTCCAAGATTCTCTCAAGAGTTATCTGCACGTCCCCCGTATAAAGCAGGTCCAATCGGATATCGCCAAGGGACTCGCCAGGACATCTCTCCTTAACCGTCTTTGCTTGCGCCTCGAGAAATTTTTGCGCGGCCGCTGGGGAAGAATTCAGGGCGACCGACATTCTATCGTTGACGCAGTGGGGAAGGGGGGGATAGATGCCGGTAATCGGGTCGATGCTGCTCTGCGGGCACCATGCAGTCAGCGGTTAGCCAAGGTACGATACAGCTGTCGTCAGCTGACCGTGTTCAAAGGACGCGCCCCTCGCGTTAACTTAAGCGAGGAGAACTGTTTTGCATCATGAGGATCACTCGAGTTTAACTTGTTCCTATCATATTCCTTATCAGTGCAGCAGGAAAACACTCTGAATACTATATGATACCCTACTGATCAGAAGATATGATATGATACCATATTTCAAAATATAGACAATCAGAATAAGGTGCAGAGATAAAATACCAGTTTTCTCCAGACCCCATTATAACAATATTCGGGCGGCAACATCAATGGGCCTATTAGGTGGGGTCACATCCATTGACTCTTCCCCAGGACGTTCGCTGATTCGGACGAGCATTGGGGTACCAGTACGCGCAAGCTATGACAATATCAAAATATTGTTATGATATTATTACTATCCCCGCTGGTCTAATCACCCCTGCACCCTTCTTCCTCGCGGCCTCCAGGTTATTATTCCTTTTGCTCCCCCTCGTCCACTATTCACACTTTTTTATCACTCGCCGAATCCTTCAGAGACCCATCTCACAATCAACACCAGTAACCCCTTCCCCGACCATTGTCCTTCCAATTTTCCATTTCATCATTTCATCATTTCATCCCTTTCATCCAGTTTCCCTCCATGGGTCCTATTGATATCCCCTATATCATAGGGGCACCTCGTGATCCGTACGTCGTCTACCCTCAAAGTCGGGATTGGACGATATATGGACGGGATGGTCGCGATATATATGCTTTACACCGTTTGGTACCTGTCCCTAGCTTTATCAAGCTTCGGTTCCCTAGTCTCCCAGTTAGAGGTGGTCAGGGGGGGTATCGACTCGATGGTCCGGGAGGTTTCGTATCCTCTGGGACTTCGTCCGAAGAAATGCTTTTATATGATGAAATCCTGAACGCCTTACATCAAGTAGATATCCCTCTCGAGACCCTCCTACAGTTTGTGGATCTTCCATGGGTATCCAGTGTCATCGAGATAGTGCCAGCAGATCCGAAATCTATGAAATACAAGATAAATTTCGTCCGAAGCCATTCATTTGAGAATAGTCTAATCTCGTACAGTGCTCTTTGCAATTCGTGGGGAGTCCCGGACCCGAGTGCTTTGATTGCTCCCTCCGAGAGGCTCAGATGCTTGGCCTATTTGAACGAGTCCGTAGCTATCGTGGCTTTTGAGAACGATGCCGGGTGCTACATCTTCAAGACAAACGCGAACCCCCAGCTGCTCTATCAGGAGATAGAAGCGATAGTGAGACTGGACCCGCACCCAAATATCATACGGAAGCGGATGCTGGTCAGCAAAAACACAATGATCTCGAGCATGCATAAGCTTGATACAGCTTCGAAATACTTCGAACGGGAGAACATGCCCATCATCGGGTTTCTTGCTGAGTACTGTCCGGGAGGAACGCTCATGTCTGCCCTCGCTGGGGGAGAAGTGACACTCAGCGACAAGGCAAAGTGGTGCACAGGTTTGGTGTCTGCCATGACCCACATTCGTCGCACCAAACAGAAGGATGGACGTTGGGGTTTTTACGCAGATCTGAAGCCAGACAACATAGTTTTTTCAAAGAGCAGAGACCTCATTCTCATTGACTTTGAGACTAGCGGTTCTTGGACGCAGTACACTCCCCCAGAGATACTCTCTTGGCGCCAGAGAACGACGTATACAGATCCTACCCAGTCGAGGCTTGTATTTATTCGCGGGCCAAACCCCGGAGAGACCTGCATGATATGCTCCCCCCACCCGTGCCCCTTCCCCGCTGGATGCGAAGGCCTCGATGTGTTTGAAACGCACATGGATATATTCGAGTACAAAAGATCTATAACCAACATACTCGCGCGGAAAAACTCGAACAGTGTCACTCTCAATAGAAAGCCGATTCCTTTCTGGGGCTCTGCATCGGACAAAGAGCGAGAACAAGCTATGGTCTACATGATGGGCTGTATATTCTGGTGCATCATTGAAAAGAAAAAGTGCATCAGTGAGTGCCAGGATAGAAGAGTCACCATAAATTCCACAGACATACCACCCCAAGTGAAGAAGACTGTGGAGTCATGTTTTCTGCCACCAGGCCAGAGGCCGCGCTTGGAGGACTTGGAACCTGTATTTCAGGTTTGGGAAGCGGAGGTGCTCGGTGCAGCATCGGAAGGCTCGCTGTACCTAGAAGAGGAGCAACTACGATAGATGGGTGTATTCTCGCCTGAGAAATTCCGAATTAGTGAGTGGGGAGCACAAATTACAAGTGGGGGGATTCTAAGTACAGGTGGGGCTGCATAAGATTCCTGCTTTGCCGAGAGATGGTTTAGGAGCTGCGTAAGGTCACTTATTTTTTGTACTCAGTGGTTAATGATTGTATTGGAGGTTTGGGGCTGGCTAATATGTGTTTTGTTTGTTGAATTTCTTTTGGTGGCATCTGCTCTGCTTTACTGCACTTGCTTCATTTGTGCTGTCCTTGTACTGCCTGTTTTCTTTGAGCGGTTATCGAACTTGAGATTGCTCGAGCCGACTCAGTCTGTTACCTGCACCATTCAACTCTGGGGTGCTTGTGGAACCAGTACTCGTACAACCAAAACCTAGATTAAAGTTTATTAATCTACGAGTTTAACACTTTACCAAAAGAACACCCAACAAATCCAAAGCATTCCGTACAGTACTCGTACTACGCCCCGCCAACACCTTAGTAACCGCACCCTTCCAGAGAGCCGTCATGAACAGTCACTCGCCCACATCCAACCCCACCCCATCACCGCTCACGCAAAAGCTAAAAAGAACAACTTAAACAGGGGCTCAAAAGGCCTAGGGTCCAACTTCCTGCCAGCGCATTCCCTAATTTCGTTTTCTCCCCTTACCTCATATACTTGAATCACACCCCAACCCCCGAACCCTGCAGGACATATCGTACTGTAGGTCACTGTGATTCGCTGTGACCTGGCTCGGCTACGGAGAGGGTGGGATGGAATATGAATAAAAATAAACACGAGTTGCTATGCGTAGCCCTACGTTATCATATCGGCTCGTGGGACAGTGTGCTGTACCACGGGGCGGAGAGAAACGCGCGCAGTGAGTCCCGCCCCACCACATCAAGTTCAGAGACCACCAAATCAACTACAGCAGCCACCCGGACCAAACTAAACTAGACACCTTCTCTCTGCCTGCCAAAACGCTCACCGCTCTCACCAGAAATCCCAAGGAAAGACCGCCTTGGCCCATTTCTCGTTGGTTCAATTGACTGACTGACTGACTGAATGACTGACCGATATATAGGTCTTACTTCACGCTTTCATTCCCATTAACACCTCCGCCGCGCCAGGAAAATACAAGACTCGGGACTCCAAGGTATACATGCAGAAAAGCGAAGCGATTCTCTCTCTTTCTCTCTCCATCCTCTCTGTAAAAGGTTCAAAGAGGCTCACAAAAACCAACCCCCGGCCGGCCAACCAACTCGTCCCGCGATTTCATAACTTTTTGTTGAAGTGTCAAAAAAAATAAAAAAAATACTTTCTCCATCATTTCCATGCCATGAATCCATGAAACCCATACAACAAAAAAGGGGAAAATAAGGTATACGACGCAAACCTGGATAAAAAATTGAGAATCAAACAAACGGCGATGGAAAAAGGAAAAAGAAGAAATCAGCCAACGAGAAGACAGTATGGAAACTTAGCAAGAAGTGCATGTGATTTGTGAATGGAAATATCGTGGGTGGTGCCGGAAAAAGGGGAGGGAGAGGGGAGGGGGGAAGGGGGAGAAAAAAAGAGGTCCAATCCTGCCAGCAACTATAGAATGGTACACTTCTTTTTCTTGGGCTTTCCCCCTTTCCCCTTCGATCCCCCGACCGCCATGTCCATCGCCAAGTCAAAGACCTCGTGTATACCCGTCATCTCTTTACTACTGCACTCGGCATACCTGGCTCCCATGCGCCCCGCGACATCTTCTCCCTGCTGGGCTGTGACGGGAGTCATACCATGCGTCTTCAACAACTCTATTACGTTTCGGTTCTTACGAAGGTCTGTTTTGAGTCCGACGAGAATGAGAGGTGTTGATGGGCAAAAGTGAAGGACCTCCGGATACCACTATTTGTCCAGCCTTGATTAGCCAGCTATCCCAGCCAATTGAAGCGGAGAGCGTGAGGAGCCAACATACCTTATCGAGAACATTCTCGAGCGAATGTGGAGAGTCGATAGCGAAACAAACAAACAGAACATCCGTCTCGGGATATGATAGCGGGCGCAGACGATCGTATTCCTCCTGGCCAGCTGTATCCCATAACGCCAGCTCAACTGTCTTCCCACTGGCCTCGTGAAGCTTGTGCGTAATGTAATTCTCAAACACTGTAGGAACATATTTCTATTCCATCGCACGCAATCACCATCACCATCGTTAGTACAAGGAAGAAAGAGTTATTCCAAGGGGAAACAATATGGGACAAACCTCGGGGAAGTAGCCTTGCGAGTAAGATATTAACAGACAGGTCTTACCGCAGCCACCATCGCCAACAACAACCAGCTTTTTAGAATAGGCTGGTGTTACGCCAGGGGTGGTGATACCCGTCGAACGGGATTTTACCGATTTTACTGTAGAAGGATCCGACATCATACTGGCAGGAGTTCCACTTTATTTTTTCAAACAAGTCCCCGGAAAGAGAAAGGATATATCGTTAGCAATTGCAAATGCGATTTCGGTGGGAGATAGATCAGTGATATATGTATGTGTGCGTGCGATCGTGTTTGTAAGGAGGGACGGTGAGAACAAGAAAGGAGAAACGATGTGGGTGTGGGGGGGTGTAGCCCACTTTGTTACTGGTGGTGGTGGTGGTGGTACTTACATTCTGGAATGCGCGTTCGCCCAGCTGGAGGCACTCATTGTTTCCTTTCTCGGGAGGGTAAGGTTATAAAAGCTTTAGGGGTAGGTTACTTGTGTGTCGTGAATATAGAGGAAAGCTAATTCTAAGCTTTGTTTGATATCAGCACCGATGGGGAACTTGGTAGATAGGTAAAAAAGAAAATCGGGTGTAGGATGGATAGTGGGTGAAAGGGTATTTAAATAAAATATAGTCCGTGTTTTTTTTCCTTCCTTTTCTTTCCTGCTCCGCTGGTTATGATGATACTTGTGGTCGGAGGGTGAGGTAGTGGTAAGTAAGAAAGGTAACTTGTAGGGAAGTTGGGGTTTAGGAATTATATGGGAATTAAGAGAGGGTCGGAGGGAGAGTTGGGGGAGCTTATTGATGAAGCAAACAGGGTTTATCCGATCTACCAACAACAAAACAACCAAGGTAACCTCTGTTGCCCCGACAACCATTTAAGCTAGAAAGAGCCCCCCCCTCTGATAGGGTAGCTTCAGCAGTGCTGGGAACCTTTTCGCACTCAGTAAGAACTCTGTTTCGGTGGGTAGCTTGGCGTGCATATAAACCGCCTTTTTCTGTTGCATTAGTTAGACAAATACAGCCAGCTTGCGGATACCCGCGCAATAAACAACCTTTCTTTTCTACCTCAATTGGTCCTAGAACTTCCTCTTTTATTTCTTCCCTGTTCATCCAATTAGGCAATTCATCGTCAGGTCAACTCTCCACCGATTTATTGCCCGGTTTAGTAGAAGGTCACGACAACACACAGGGGTTCGGGTGCGGCTCGATCGACACACCATCCGCATTGGGAGAAAGAAGGGGGACCTCCCGACGCCTGTACCTACTGGTGAATTGGGAAGGTTAGCCATCTGAACCAAGATTTTCCTCTGCGACATGCTTCTGCGGTGATTGATTGAGACCCCCCCCTCCACAATACCGGCAGGCCCTTTAACTTTGGTTCATAGCTTCCTCCTCTCTCGCGGGTGACCTATACGAGTTCCCTTTCTCCCTTTTTCCCACCAGACCAAGTTGACCGGAACGACCCCCGCACCAAAGACCGCCCGCCCGCCTTCAGCTGAAGACAGAGAGAGAGGGGGAGAGAAAGGGACGGAAGAAGAGAAAAAAAGAAAAGCCAAACTTATTTAAAGAAAAAGTCTCTCCCCCCCTGGTTCATCTCGAAACACAATATCCACAATCGTCATTTCATAATGTCATACTACGACATCGATGCTATCCTCACTGATGCCCAAGTACGCTATCCTTTGATACCCGATTACGATAAGCCCTATGGGATAAACTGAAGTGAAATGATACCCACACACACGCACACACACACACTGAGACAAACAAACAAACAAAAATAAAAGCAACCTTAACTGACGATCTATCTCAGAAAATCCCATGTACCTTCGAAATCACAATACCAGGCCTGGGGTACCTGGAAGGCAATTCAAACACTGATGTACATAAACCCTCCTCCTCCTCTACTTCCTCTCCCACTTCCTTCTATTTCCCCCCTTAAACAAGGAAAACAAAAAATAATTAATTAGCGAAACAGATCAAGCAAGGAACAAGAGTCGAGCTTCCCCTCTGGCTCGCCGAGATGCTCGGTGTAAGTCAACGCCTAGGCACGGAACAGAATGTCGTAACGCTAGACCTTCCACCGGCGTTAGCTCCCAGAGTACAGAATGCCCTCAAGGCAAATCCTTGCACGGTCGACTTGAGATCCCTAGCGTCGCATTACTACTCTCTTGGTGAGCGGATATTGGGATTGTTGGAGGAGGACGAGTTGGTTGATATTCTCTCCGAGGTAAGCCAATTCACGACCGGCGGAGGAGGAGGAGGGACGGGGATGGTTTGAGACAGGACAGGACAGGACAGGACAGGCTAACGATAAACAGACATTCAAAAAGCGAGCAGCAGAAATAGCAGATCATGCTCACAACCCGCAAGGCGTCATCAGCAGCGGCGGTGAATTCTTGAAAGGTCTTGACGAGAACGAACGACAGCGTACCCCTCCCCCCTCATCCACCCATCCATCCATTCATTCATCCAATCCACCAGCTAACTCCAAAGTAACCAGTCTTCAAAACCTCTCACGAATCTGCGAAAGCAATCCGCGCTTTCCTCTCGGACCGTAGCAATACCAAAAAATAAAATAATAATAGAAATAGCAGTCCCTCCCCCCATTTGTTTGCTTTATTCACCTATTTACTTGCATCACATATCCACATGTAATCCCTCGCCCCCCCTCCTTCCCCAATGGCCTCACCCACCCATGCGTGTGTCCTCCCCCTCCCCCGCGTCCTCAGTTTTTGGCTCATCCGGGCTCTTTCCCATGACCCCCTCGAATTGTGACCACAACGCTTCGACACTCTCGAACTCTTTCCCAACCTATGCACCCAGTGACAAAACGTTAGCCCGCCAACCCACTACCGGCAGAGCGCGAGCACAGCAGAGCACGTGAGAGGAATCCAGCGAAGAAGCCACGCAAGAAAAAGAAAAGAAGGAAAAAAAGTCAACATCCGCCAAGACATTTTGCACAGCTCATTCCTTGTATCTGCTCAAGATCGGGAAGAAGAGGGATTCTAGTAGAGGGGGGATATATACAGCAACGACGCCTTCGAGACTTCTGTTGAGATGGTTCATGTTCATGAGAACGTGTTCGAGAGAGAGTGCGATTTCGCTGATTAGTTGGTCGCGTTGTACTATTTAGATTAGTTAGGATACTCCCATCATCTTGGGTGGATGGATAGATGGCCTACGTTCGAAGAAAGACTTTTCGGCGGACATGTTTGATCGCTTTGTTGGTTGTGGATGTATTGTATACTGCACTGCACCAGGTCACTGTGGATAAATTGGCTTGGAAAGTCTGGGGGTGGTTGACGGTAGACTTGGTAAAAACTACCAGTGTCCTGGTTCAAAATTTAATCATACGGGTAGATAAGATACCATACGGACCGTCTCAAATGAGTAAGAGGGCAAGTTAAATTCCACGCACATCTCCGGAACCCCGACGAATCCAACACCAGCCACCAGTGACGACAAAAAAAAAAAAAGCACAAAGACACGCGTACAGATGGATGGAGTAAATAGCTATATAGATAGATAGATAGATAGATAGACAGACAGATAGGCATCGGTATACAGCCATGTGGAGGGTGAAAAAAGGGGGAAAAGTCTTGGGTGAATATAAAACAAAGAAATGGTAAAAGTTGAGGTTTAATAAGTGAAAAAAGTATTCCCCCACCCCTCCTCTTTCCTTACACCTTGGCGGACACAAGGGAGGGGGAGTAGTAGAAGTAGGTACGGAAATGAAAGTATGAAGAAAGAAAAAGAAAGCGCAAACACCTACAAGGTATGAACGTCCGTCCGTCCCATCCATCCACCCATCCATCCAGAACAGTGTTGAAAAGAAAAAAACGATGGCTTTTTATATAGCAAAAAAAACAGCAAAGAGAAATTGGTATTTCACGCGTCAAAGAGGAAGAGGAAACACAAATGAAGAGCGAGTCATCAATCAAAGTCAAAATCACTTTCATCCACCCATAAGCCCAGAGGTATAACAAGAAATTGACAAAAACGTCAGAGATAGAAGGAAAATAGGAAGAGGGGGGGGTATATAGAGGCAGGAAAAGTAAGAAACACGAAAAAAAAGAGGCTAGCTTGGTTAACTGATGAAGCTGAGAGAGAGAGGTCTCATTAGTGAGATTCCCAGAATCAGTTTGATGAGAAAATGATATTACAGGAGCTTGTGAAAAAACGAGATAAAAACTAAAAGCAAGCGAAAGATCGCTTGTTCTTCTTCGCTATATCACGCATCCTGACTTCTAGCTGTTCCCGAGCCAACTCGGCTTTCTTCCGCGCGAGCCGCTCCTCTTCGACGGCCTGCATGGAGTACCTGCTTGTTTGTGATTCGTTCCGGGCGCGGTCGAGCTCCTGTTGGACCTGGGAGGCCTTGGTCTGGAAACTGTCACGGTCCGATCGTAGCGACTTCATCTTGTTCTCGCAATCGGTGAGTGCCTCCTCGAGCGTTATTGTTAGGGCCTTCTCTGCCTGGAGCTGCTTCTCGAGAGTCTTGATCCGCGCCTCTTGGTCCTCCATATGGGCAACAACGTAGTCTTTGCTGGGACGTCTGGACATGCTTGGTGTCGGCGGGGGTGGGATCGAGCCAGGAACGGGTGAAGCTGCATTGGCTGGTAGGGGAGGGAGGGGAATTGCTGGAGGCGGAGATGGCAGTGAGGCCGTGGAAGTGCTCTTTCGGAGATTGCTGTTGGAAGAGGTCGAGTTGGATCGTTGAGCGCGTGCTCCACCCAATCCCTGGAGCTCCATCTGAACCTCCGCAAGTTTCGTCTGATATTACAGTTAGCCATCCTATAATTCCACATTCCCATACCAAATTGACTCACCTGAAGGCTTGCAACCTCATCGGTCAAGCTCTCGATAAGCTGTTGAGACTCCGTATTTTTTCCCGCAGATTCCGCCATCAAAGCCTTCTTCTCCTGCTGGAGATGTTCATATTGGGCGGTGATATTAGCCAACTTCGTCGTGCTCTCCTGGTTCAGGTCGAAGGATTCTGCGAGTTGCTGTTCAAGGTCTTCGAGCAACTTGGCGTGCTTAGCCTCCTTCTTAGACAGCTTCTCAATTTCGTTGTCGGTCTGCTTGTGAAGCTCCCGGAGCTCTGAGATCGTGTCAAGATGCTTCTTGATGGTAGCCTTGCTCCCTTCCATCTCAGTTTCAAGAGCTTTGACGGCGGCAGCATGTCGAGCAGCCTCCTCTAGTGCCTTCGACTTATCGCCCTCAAGGGTTCCAATGAGCGACTTAGCCTCGGCATGGGTAGCCTGGAGTTTAGTAAGATTGGCAACATGTTCCAGAATAGCGCCCTTGCTCTCCTCAAGCTTGGTTCGGATGGTCTGATGAAGCTCCTCGTGCTTAGCATTAGTAGCAGCAATTTCCTCGGATGCACGTGCCTCTGCCTCTTTGAGGGCAAGAACGGCCGCCTCCTCCTTCCGCTGGAGAGCCTCGACCTGGTCAATGGCATCTTGGTAGGATGCTTCGAGCTTGGCAAGACGGGCCTGTTGGTCCTCGATAACTTCCCTGTGTTGAGCAATGGTTTGTTCAAGTTCTTTCGCCGACGCCTCTTGTTTTCGGGCCTCCTCAATGGCCGATTCAGAGGCGTTTGAAGTCTGAGAAAGCTGGTTATGGATCTGTTCACGGGTGGCAGCATGGGTCTTCTCAAGTTCGGCAACCCGTGCGAGCTGAGAGTCGATAGTGGCCTTGTTCTCGGTGACAATCTTTTGAAGCATCTCAACACGTTCTTGGTGTTGAACCTTCTCCTCTTGGACTGCTACCTTGAGAGCCCTTTCGGCTTCGACAACCTCCTTGCTTCTAGCCAACTCAGTCTCAAGCTCCTGGACGGTAGTAGCAAGAGCATTCTTAGAGCGATTGATTGTCTCGAGGGTGGCGTCATGACTTTGTCGCGTATCCACAATTTCCCTCTGAAGATCAGATATCCGCTGGGACTTCTCGGCATTCAAGGTCTTCTCTTTGGTTAACTCAATGAGGAGTTCCTCCACATCACTGGTTGATTCGCCTGATTGCGTCGACAATTCGCGATGAGCGATGGCTAAATCACTCTCACGAATTGCAAGCAGCTCTCGCGTGCTGCTGAGCTCGGCCTGTGTCTCTTCTATGCGTCGTTCCATAACCGCAACGACTGAGATATCCATTGGCGAAGTAGATATACTAGATCGTTCTCTGGCCAACCCGTTGATGATAGCAGACTTGACGTCCATCTCCTTCCTCAACGATGCAATCTCAGTCTCCAATTCCGAAATACGGTCTGAGCGGGCCGTAAGCTCCTTGAGGGCAGCGTCAATATTGAGCTCAAAGTTCTCCAGGATGCCCGGATCGTCCTTAAAGTTCTCAACTGCAATCCTATGAAGATTGTCAAAAGACCGGCGAGCACGGTCCAGAATAGCCAAGCTCTGGCTAGATTTTCGTCGAAGAATATGAGCACCAGACGGTGAAATGACGCCGGCAACTCTCTCCCTGTGTCGGAGCTCAGAAAGTTGATCTAGAGTCTGCTTCAACTGTAAGTGAAGGAGATCGTGCTCCTCCTCCTGTGTTTTAAGGGCCTCTCCCATTTGGATCTTGACACTTTCCAACTCTCTAGCTAAAGCCTCCTCTCTCTCCTGGCTGATCTTCCTTTGCATCTCCAACTCTCCCTTGATACGCTGCGCTTCGCTGTCGATACTCACTGGGGAGATAGGCGAATCCCCAACCAAGGATAATTCCGAAGATAGCGAAAACGAGGATGAGTCTTGGTCCTCGGCTTTTAAATCGCTCACCCTCGCGCCTACTAAAAAAGAGGTGGGTCGTGGGTTGGGTGATGGCGGAGGCGAGGTACCCTGTGAAGGGGCAGCCTGGTGTCGGGCCTCATCGAGACGATCCTGAAGAGCGGCGAGATCACGGAGCGCTGCCTCGTAATTGGCAGACATTTGATCATAGTTATTGATAGTTGCTTCGTGTTCGACTTTGAGATCAATAAGCTCCTGCTGTACGGACTCCAGTTTGTCGGCAACAAATTGAGACTGAGCCGGGCTTTGGAGAGGATACTCGGTCTGAGGCGAGTCATCGAGCGTGATCGAAGGAATCACCTTTCCTGGCGCGGGCTGTGAGATATGATCGCCAGTCCCAGGGGCAGTTGACCCGGGCGCTCCCTCACTAGGATCCACAAAATCATCACCATTAACCGACTCGGGAACCTCAACAAGAGTGTCATCACTATGAGGTCTTGCACGGCCGTTCCTCGTTTTCTCGGGCGCCTCTACAACCTTATCCACTAGCTTCTCTTCCTTTTGCGCATTCATTGAGTCAAGCTCATATAGGAGGCCATCAAGCTTTCCCAGACTTCGTTGACGGTCCACAACATGTTCAAGTCTGTCAATCTCCCTCTGCATAAGCTCCATATCCTGATCTGCCTCCGCTAATCGTTCTTCCAAAGTCGAAATGTAATCCTCACAACCTGCCTCATTCTCTCGTATCCGCGCAATTTCTTTTCGTAATTCGGCAACGATAGCCGCGTTTTTCTCTTCCCCAGATGTATGGCTATCCAACTTGGTCTCCAAATCGTGGAGGTAATTTTCAGTGCTCGACTCACGATCCATCAGCTTCTGGACACGTGCATGGAGTTGTTGGTTAACAGTCTCGATGTATGCAAGTTTGGTCTCCTTCTCCAAAAGGCAACACTCGTTGGCTGACAATAGGCCCCGAGTGCTAGACAGTGATGCTTCGAGACTCTGAATCGTTTTCTCATATTCTGAAAAAATTAGCACATTACTAATAGGCAGATATATATCACTCACCTAAAACAACCTGCTCCACCGCAACTGATAGCGAATTCGACCTCGCAAGCCTATCCTCCGCACTATCTGTGTAATCATTAGGTTGCGCAGAGAGTTCTTGTGTATCCCGGACCTTGGTGATCTCCGATATAAGCTTCGCATGACGCTGGCTTAAAGCACCATAATTCTCCTGGAGATCCAAGAGCTGGTTTTGGAGCTCCATCTCCCTCTCCTTATCGCTTGATCGCTCCGAGCGGGTTTGACCTCCGCTGCTAGCCCCACTGCTGGATTCCGAGTGATTGTTTAGTTGGTCTCTAAGAAAAGCAATTTCGGCCCTGAGACGCTCTATAAGGGCTTTCATGTCGCCGTCATCCGAAACTTGTTGTATCCTGGGCTTGCTTTGGATGGCCCGGGCACGTTGAGCATACTAAGGGGCAAATATCAGCAGGGTACGAGCAGGATATTAATATACGCGGACACACACCTGAACAGTATTCAATGTTTCACTCAAATGGAATTCGGCAGGGGTAACGCAGGCGATCATATAGGTAATCGCATTGCCGCCCAAGGAGTCTTGCAGGAGACGGGTAAGTTTGGAATCACGGTACGAGACATGTGATCCTGCTTGGCGTGACGAAAGCTGTGAAATAACCTTCCCTAGACTTGCCAAACCTGCATTGATCGATATACCTTCCTTTGCTCGATCACCTTGGGCCAGGGTATTCTATTACACAAAGATTGTTAATTGGCTTCCTCCCGAATGTAAATGTCAGGGGCGAGCTTACTTTTAACCGCTCACTACCAGCTAAATCGACGAAGTGCATTTTACTGTCAACCGTCACATACCCCTCCTGCCCAAGCATTTCTGTGGGCATCGAAAACCGCTTCTCATCCTTGCTTGTGGGACCTTTGGGCTTCCGTTGTACAAGATTCAGGCTAAAAACCGCATGTGAACGAGAGGACTTGGCGTTAATAGCTGTTGCGTCCGTCTGCCGAATAGAGGACCCAAAATTCAAAGCTCCAAGTAAATCATCAACCGTATTTATAGTGACCTGATGTAGCCCAGTCAAGAGGATCCTTCCCTTTGTATCTTCTCGAATGGTAATTGGGACTCGTTCATCCGGCCTCGTGCCCTCAGGCAACAGTAGATCCCTCAACTGTTCGTTATATATCTATGTGTTACGATATTAGCACGTGCTTAACGACAGAAATGCCATCCCCGTCCAACACACCTCAACGTAGCTAGCTTTCATCGTCCAGCCCTTATCCGCGGCTGGCCTTATTAATTGCGATATAGGGATGGAATATCTCGCTGGCGCTCTCAGGCCCGAGCTAGAATTTCGAGGATTTGGAGCGCCGCCTCCAAGCCTCTCGAAAAGAGCCGCAGCAGCCCTTGGAATTACCCCTGAAACACTATTGTCAGACAACCCCCCACACCGGAAAAAGGGACCGGTTCAAAAGAAAGGAGAAAAATGGTAAAAATTATTGTCGCGCAGTGGAAAGGAACATACCCATAACTTTAATGTCGCTCTGCTCATCAGGACCCGAAGTCCCCATAGTGTATGACTTTCCAGCGCCTGACTGACCATAGGCCAGCAGCGAAACATTGTAACCTTGAACAAACGCGTTCACGCTCTCCTCCAAGTAGTCCCAAACACCGTTTTGGTCTACTTCTTGTCCGAACACCCTGTCAAACACGAATATCTTCCTTCCCTGAGGACTATCCACAGCAAGACTTGTCGGGCTCGTAACATGTACCATTCCCCTCTGGAACCGTTGTGGTATCAAATCGAAGCCGGGATCGGTCGAGCGGAGTGGTGGTCGCACGCGGACAGCTGTATAAAGCCGTTTTAGCATTTGACATAAGGCCCATAATCGCGTCATGAAAAGCTCCCCACGCATGAGATAAGGCTGACACCGCCCAAAGTTCGTGACGGTTTCCAATTGAACATAGTTCATGTGATGAAGATATCAGGATTGACTCGGAAGAAGACTGCACTCACCAACTTTTACTGAAGTTCTAGCGTCCTCATCAGATGATCTACTTCCCCCCGCCTTACTACTCATGCTCAGACGACTTGAGCTTCGAGCCGGTCGTATAGCAGCGCTCATGGGTCGAGCACCATTGAAGGAAGGGGAAGCGGGAGACGTTGGAGTCCCCACCATCTTCCGCGCCTAGAAGGTAAAGAAAGAAAAAAAGAAGGAAAAGAAAAGGATCGTGAAGAAGCCCAATCGTCGCAATGCGTGAAAAGAAAATATTTCCCCGGCAAGATAATAATAGGTAAAAGCGTGCAGTCGAGTGATTTTTTTGATTTTTTTGATTTTATATTTCTTCCCTTAGGTGGAAAGGGGCGGTGGGTTGTCGAAAGAGGGTTATCCGGGATGATTATTGACTTCTGGCTTTCCGAAGGGATGATGCTAAAGGAAGTTCTTAGGCCAGCATAGAGAGATTTTCCACGTTCACCCCCACAGGTTCGCTGGATACCGTAGTGATGGTAGGTAGTAGTAGTAGTAGTAGTAGTAGTAGTAGTAGTAGTAGTAGTTGGTAAGAAGGAGAAAGCGAGAGAGAGCAAGTTTGCGGCAAGGTAGGTTGACCGTACGAAATAAGAGAAAAAGAAAAAAGAAAAAAGAAAAACAATAGCAGTAGGTAGGCAGACAGTGAGAGGATTGGCAAAAAGAGAGAGAAGGAGGAGGGCTGAGGAAGGGTCCCAGACGATACCAGGGAAAGCAGAGAGTCCTGGCTTTGACAGTCGGCACCGAACACCCAAGGTAAACGAGGGATGTGTTAAGTGAGACCCTGAAAACAAAAAAAAGTTGAGAGAAAGTTGCAGCCCGTGCCCGTGAAGGGAGAGAGACTCCAAGAAGTACTGTGGAAGGGCAAGGGAAAGGGGGTTTTGGGTTAGCCCTGGATAGAAGAAGTGTTTAAAGATCAGGTCCTGCACCTTCTCCTTCCCCAGCTTCAGCTTCACAGATACACCACTCACTTGACAAAGGAGAATTGAGCTTGTGGTTGTCCAGGGTCACAGAGGATTATAATGAGCGTAGTACAAACAATAGATATTGCGCACCCGCAAGGCCAATCCCATACAAGTATTATTACAAGCCTTACCCTGACTTCTCCCTTCTAGGATGGATGGAGTCTTGGAATATAGTACTAGTGCTCCACCACGCGATAATAAGTGAGTGGGAGAGGGGCGAAGGAACAAACGAGAGGTGTGTGTGTGTGTGTGTGTATGGGCAAGGCGGGTAAGAGTGCGATTTGATTATCCAGGATACCCTACAGGACGACGACCACCACAAGAAGCGTTTGTTCGGGGCGTCCGAAAGTATGTATGGTACTCGAGCACGGTAGGATGTATGTACTCGAGTATGCACCGACGTGTGTCGGCACGAGTATGTAGGTAGGCGTAGGGGAGTGCAAAGGGAAAAAAAATAGATATCTCGTCCCCTCCAGTCAACCACAGAACCCCACACGAACGAGAGGTCAGCCAAGAGGAAGGAAAGGAAGAAAAGGAAGCAACTACGGACTGCTGCACGGAAGATGCCTACTTTTCGTAAGCAGTGCGACCGACACCCAGAAGAGGGAGACCCGACAAGGGGGAAATGGGGAACTAAGGTATGACAAGGCGAAGGAGAGAGGGGGAGAGAGAGAGAGAGAGAGAGAGAGGGAAAAAAACAAGAGAAAAACAAGAGAAAAAGAAAAAGGAAATGAAAGTAATGCCAAGACGAATAGTTCCCAACCTGCCCTTCCTTCGCCATCCCTTCCTTCCTTCCTTCTTCCTTCTTTCCCTTCCCAGCTAGAGGAAACAAATCTCAAGAGAAGGTACGGTATGTACGTGTACTTATAGTGACTCGGCCAACAGAACGAGATCCCATGTCTATGGATATGGTACCGAGCACTACCAAGAAGAATATAGTCCCATCGCCGGCGCCGTCGCCTAACATCTTTTTTGTGGAGTAAACTCAACTCACAGCGTAATTTTTTTTATCGGTAAACCATCACAGAGCTGGCTGCATGCATGAGGCGGCGGTACTCGAGTATTATATTACTGGGGGGAAACTTCCTGGACCACAACAACTCCCCGAATCCCATACTGTACTCGTACAAGCATGACGGGCCCAAAACCAGAAGCTTTTCAGATGAGCTCTGGTATGGGTATGGGAGAAGGCAGGATCCAAAAACCTTACTCTACAATGACACCCAAAAAAGGGGTTGGAGGGAGGCAGGAAGCTAAGGGGAAGGGGATGGGGGTGGCTATTACCAAGCGAGTCGTCAACCATTCAAAAGGGAGAGACAATCACAACAGGTAAAAGCCAGATGCAGAGAAAATCCAACAACCATGAAAAAGAGCTAGGCCAAACCCAGTCTAGCCATCGCCCGATCGCCCGCACTCGGTTATCCCTCCTGCCCCTCGCACCGCACCGGGCAGGAAAATAAAACAAGGGACCAGAGACAAGGGAGGGCAGAGAAAAGGGGAAGAAGGAAGAAGAAAAAAGAAAAGAAAAGGGGTGGTGATAAGTGGTGGACCCCTAGCTAAAGCAGGCAAAGCGCCGTTTGCCCGGGATCACTTTCGCTTTAGTCCAAGTCACTGCTACCTAAACACCACACCCGAAAAAACGAGTCCTTCATGGTATCATATGGTGGAAGGTATCATACTCTCCACCAAGATGCGTACAGTACAGTACAGCACTGCGAGTCCCTCTCTCTCTCTCGGTTCACGATATCCTACTCTAGTGCTGTAGATCACAAACGGTTTTCCTAAGCTTGTATCGTCTTTCCTCGCGCTTCTGCTTTTCTTCCCTCCTCCTCCTTACCATGTTTCCTATCATACATACCGGCACAATTGACTTACTGTATTGCTTATCAGTCACTGCCACTCCTTCTTAATCCTCCCCTTACACGGCTCTTCTCCTTTTACTTTTCTACCCCACCCCACCCCACCCCACTCCACTCCACTCCACTCCACTCCACTCCACTCCACTCCACTCCACTCCACTCCACGCAGATACACCCACTTTCTCACTTGCCGTATTGTAAACTTCTCAAGAGCTGCAAGAGGGAGAACTCAGTCTCTGAATTTTTCCCACTCCAAGGTCTTGGTTCTGCAACATCATCACTCACCAGGCGCCGCACTATGGATTCTTAGATTCGGTACCGGCTCGCCAAGTATGATACTAATTAAGCAGACGAACTCTAGAAGAAAAAAAATGAAGGGAAAAAAAAGAAAACGAAAAATATAATAAGACCCTATTTGACACGCCACCAGAATAGTATGCCATTTTTCCTTGAAACCTAGTTTAGCTTTTTTTTGCTAAAACTCAAATTCTCAAACAGATCAGATCAGGTGGGAGGAGGCCTGCAACCCGAACTATGATACTTGTACTTGTACAATCAAAAAAAACGGCAGAATGTTGCAACATTTCATTTGCAACAAAAATGCCATAAAAGTTCCAAAAAATGTCTTTTCTCGCGTGCCAAATACGGTAAGGCCTTAGCCATCGTGGCTAAAACATGTGGCCAACCGGGGCCTTCCAGCAACGATAGTATCATCCCACCCCGCGGAGGAGGAAGGGAGAAAAGTCGCATCTCGTTACGGAACGCCAAGGGTTCAGTATTGTGGGGGACTTTTCGTTCGTTATAACGAGGTCTCCCGGTATGCGAGCAGGGGTGAAAAGTCCCAAAAGATTCATTCGTAATCGCTAGGTTCCCGTATATAAAGAGTTCCATTATAACGGTGCGACTGTAATCAGATTAGCCTGACTGAGATACGCTCCCCCTCCCTCCCCGCCGGGACAGAAAAACCCCGGCACCAGCCCCATGTACGAGTAGATACTGCAAATATGCACTAAGGGATGCAGGGGAAACTAAAACCTTGACATGGTCATCTTGAGATTCTTACTACAATACAGTACACCCCATGCATATATACGCACAAAACTACTACAAACAACACAACTGGGAGGAGGGAAAGAAAAGTATATGATAGGATGATACGAGTATAATATAAAAAAAATAGCTGGGGGGTGGTCGAGGGCACCGGTAATTGGATGGATGATATAAGAGATGAAAGAGAAATTGGAAGAAAGGCTTTTTCGTCGACATTCGGAAAACAAAAGGAAGAAAGAGAGAAAAGAGAGAAGAGGAGATATATGATGGCTTCACGATCTAACCCAACACTTCCGACAAGTCTACCACGCGTGAACCGGTGACTAGCCTATGCAGACAGAAGAAAAGTTGAGGGGAGCTTTTATGGCTGAAGAAACGGAAGCTCTAGATCCTGCATGCTGTAGCGGATGACAAAGGTAAGAAAGAGAGAGAAAGAAAGTTATGACAAGTTGGAGACACAAATTACAAGTGGAAAAGGGTATATACGACAAGAAACCACACCTACAAAGAAATGAGAAAGGTGGGAGAAATAGAAAAAACAACCATCACAAGACTACAGCGCTCTGAACAACCATCCTTCAATCCCTGGACTGAGCCAAACAACAAATCTCGCCCAAGAACTCAGGTCACCGGCAAGAAAAAATGACGAAAAATGCTTCAACAAAAAGAAAAATGTGTCAATGAACAAACGTAAGCCCTTATTGTATACCACACCATAGAGTCGCCATCTACTTATACATCACTACTCCACACATGCTCATAAAAACACCAATCTAAGCAGTTCCGAAAGCCGAAACTCTAGCCCCAGCGCGGTTGATGATACCTTCAGTGTTCTTGATGGCGGTTTCCTTTTGATCACCCTCGAGTGAGATATGCTGAGACATACCATCATCGCCACTTAGCCCAGTGTCGTCCGCCTCAGCAATTTTGGTGGGAACGTCGAGATCTTGGTATTGTATTGATAGACGCTCGGGAGACTGCGTAGATGCCATCGACATGGCAGTCGAAGAGCGATGATGGACGAGGTCAGGAGTAGGGGGTATGGATGACAGTGCGTCATTGGGACTGAGGAGGCTAGCATCGTCATGAATTTCTCGTTCATGGGTACCCGATGTTGACTCCCTATCTTCATCCTCCTCCTCTTCCTGCTCCGAATCTGAGTTAGGGTGTTCGTGAGCTGCAACTTGAGCCAAGTGAAGGCCTTTGACAGCAGCAGCGCACTGCTCCGAGATGTTACGGATGATGTCCGCAATCGCATCAGTCTTGTCACGCAGATGACGGTCCGCAACATCAGCGACACTACCCTGAGAAAATCGCTTCATGGATAATGGACTACTAAAGAAACGCCTCTCCATGTCGGGATTCACATCCTCGACATCCAACCCCCTGGCATCAACCGTGCTTGCGCGGGATGCTGCCCTGGAAGACGCGCGAGAAGAGCGCCTGGAAGCTAGTGGAGTGGGCCTTACTGTTGCCTGACCCTTATCAATATCATCCTCCGAGGGATAGCCTTCTTCGATATATCCTTGAACCTCTGGTGCATCGCTGAGGGAGCGCACAATATGCTCCATATGATGAGCTTGGCCATCGATAAGAGCACGAAGATGAATGACCACACGCTGAGCCTCATCCCGCTGCCGAAGAATGGTCTCGTTGGTCTCCTGTAAGGCAGATAGGTGTTTCTTGTTCCGCTTCCTCTCACGCTCCAACTCTTCGGCGATTTCCTGTTGCATGACCAATGCCTCGAGGGCGTCATCACGTTGCTTCTCAGTTCCAGCCAAACGCATGGTAAGACTAGCGGAGTCGGCCTTTTGTTGGTCAATGAGGTTGATAAGCCTACGGTTCTCCTTCTTGTGCGTCTCAATTTTGGCCTTGAGTTCTTGAGCTTCTTTCGTAAGCTGTGCAGCGAACGCTTGGAATTTCTCAAACTATTACTTGTCAGCAAAATATACGGAAGGGGGGGGTATTAAGAATGTATACTTGTTGTTTCCAACTCTCGACTTCCTCCAGGAGAAAGTTATTCCTCTTAGTGACCTTCTGGAGCTCGGTGTCCATACGCCCCTTGAGATTGATGAAATCTTGCCACGCCTCCATAGCATCACGGGAATATTGGTTCCTCTCCCGGACAATCTCATTAAGATGGCGCATTGAAACCTTGGTCATCAAGGGCTTCTTTATGGACCCCCCGAAAATGGCCTTAATACCAGTATTGCGTCCCATCTTCTCGCACACATGATCAAGGACAGACATAATGCTATCCTGGTCCCACCATTCTGGATCTTGAATGCTTTCCACTTCTCCACGCATCACGATAATTTGGCCGGCGGGCACAAGCTTACCTCCTGCATATGCAGATCGAAGATGGGTTGGTACACCACTAATCGCAACCTCACCACGAAGGGCTTGTGTCAAGCGTGAAATAAGCTTATTGCGCTGCCCAGTAGAGAGCGCTGTTGGAGGGGAGGATGTCATGACAAAATTTCTATCCAAATCCACGACAAGGGCCTACATTTACTTTAGTACACTTCCAGACAATGAAAACAACCTTGACACTTACATCACTTGGAGCCGTGAAAAGGCTTCGACACTCAGCAGTGAATCCTAGAATATATGGTCCGGGCTCGGTAACTAAGGCCTTTGCATGACGTGCGTGGACTACCGGAACATATAGCCCACTCCACTCATAAACCCGAACGCAGAAACGAATGGTCTCCGCTGCGACAGTAAGCATCGCAGGGTAATGGCTAACAAAAATTACACGGCGCGTCGGTGAAAGTGCAGCCTCAATTACACCAATAATATTGGGAATTGACAAACAGCTGAAAAGAGGCCACATTGAAAACTGCCGCAGTTACTTAACTCTGATTTCATGTTTAAAAATGTGTGGAAAGGCCCTTACATTTTGAAACCCGGTTGGAGAAGAAGGAAATTGATAACAGAGGGCATAATCCTTCATATCAATTCGGACCAGATCGTTAAGACGTGGTGCAGGAAAACTCAAGATTCGCGAAACCTCCCTGCATATTAAGATCAGCATGTGGATCTAAGATAGAATAGCTATAATGGCAACTTACTCAGCGTGAAACAGATTTGTAGCCTTGTTCCAGTGAATCCACATTCCCCGTAGATAGTCTCCGAGAAGATTGAACAATGGATACCTAGACAAGAAACTCAAAGCATAAGGAATCCAATAGGTCTCATCAGGAGTATCATAGTAGTCTGGTTCGTTCCTCTTCCGAAGGTCACGAATTGTCTCCGCACGCTTTTCATCCGCCCTGGACCAGACCCGAAGCGCAATTCCGTAAAGCGTTTGGGATGAATCCTGTTGCAAAACAAATGTATGGTGTACACAATGTGGCTGCGTACGTCCCGTACAGATCTCCACATCATGAGGGAAGCAAGCCTAGCACAAGAATGTTAGGCAAAATATCTCGAAACAACTTTTTGTTTATGCTTCTCCTATAAAGCTTACCCGCATAGCCGCGTGAAGAGCACGGGCGATATCATTGTCCTGCTCCAATCGAGGACTGCTTCCAAGAATCTCTGGAAGCCAGAACTGGTTGACAGCACCCTTAATATGGGTGATCTTCCCTTGAGCCGGAGGTGGAGCCTTAACCCACTGAGAAGGTTCCCGACCCACTCCACAAACAAGATAAGCATGCGTGAGGGTCTTTGGAGTCCTCTGTTGCATCTTGATGTTCAAGGTGGAGGGAATTGGCTGTGTGATCCGACTGTGCAAAGACGAGGTCCTGCTGGGGATAGGTAGAGGATTATCATTCGCATCCCGGGTGCCAGGACGGTCAGAAGTCCTTGGACGATTGAAGGAAGGCTGGTTGCGAAGTGATTGAGGCATCGTTAAATGAAAAGCCGAGATTCGGAATACACAAGCGTCGAAGCAAAGTAAAGCAGGTCGAGCCTAGTCAGGCGGGTTGAAGGAAGAAAAGGGACTATATGAAGATATCGTAGAACAAGCGACTGGAAGGAACGTGAAAAGACAGTACGTTAGTTGGAGGTCGAAGGGTCGCCAGAAGCCGGAAACGCTGAAGGTAAACAAGCGTCCCTGGTGGCCAGACACAAATGGGGAGGAAGAATGGCAACGGGTGGTGAAGGAGAGACAGACGCGGGTGGAGAGGAAGGGAAAGGAGAAGAGAGGGAGAGGGATTGCCGGGGGGGGTGGGTGCGTCGGAGAGGGTGTGAGTGAGGGTGGACCCTTAACCTTGAACCACCACGCGCACTGCTTGCCCTCCAAAAGTGGGAAAGGCCGATGCACGAGAGAAGCACTGGAGATAATTTAGCGGTCAACAGGCTGAGCAGGAGTGGCTAGAGCACCTATACGAGGGATTCAAGGGAGGTTGTGAACAATAATGTCACTATCATGCTCGAGTGCCGGTACTTTAGTCGCAGAGCTGCTGGCCAATGTATCTTGCCCTGTTTCCTCAACCATGACATTTGAACGATCGAGGGAGAAGGAGAAGGAGAAGCTCTCCACCCCCCTTCCCATCCCTCATTTTTTTTGATTTCTTTGGCTTAGCCATTTTTCTTTTTCTTTCCTTCTTTTTTTTTCCCCTTGCGTTTGCTTCCCCATGATGAAAAGCAGGGTGGATAGGTGGATGGACGGATGGTGCCTGTCGCCGCCGCCGCGCCCAGAAGTACTCTGCAGTCTGGAGAGGACGCATGGGAAGGGAGCGTGGATCTGAGAGTTTCTTTTTTTCCCGTTTCCCTTCCCCCGTTCAAAGTATGCCTGCATTAAGCCCGCATGAGATGACCACCCCCTTGTCCATCCATCCACTCTCCATCTGGTCCCGCCCAACTGCCTGCTTCCATAATGCATTGCGATTGCCTTCTCCCCAAGTCTCTTTCAACGGCCTACTTGCACTCGAGTGCTCGTACTGTACAAGTACTTCAGTATCATACAGTAAGGTCTACCAATGCCTCACTGAGGGGTTTTTTTGTCTTTCCCATATTCATTCCTTGCTCTCCATAGACCCCCCCATCTTATGAGATCCACGGATTTTGCTTCCCGGCAGCGCAGGGCGCATCTCTCCACTGGCCGAACCCGAGTCTGTTGGTAAAACCTTCCCCCTTTTTTCCTGTTTGAGAGGGCACGAGTACTTTAATTATGTACCCAGCTCGAGCCTGCTCTCCTGACAAGAACTGGGCTAGGTCCCAAACTGGGGGCCCGCTCTCGTCACCCCAAATCGGCTCGATCACTACCGTGAAATCGTCTGTGGGCCCTGCGTTGACACAATCTGCTATGGTGAATGCTGAAGGATGAATAAGAGGACGCCCGAAACGGCTATTTTTGACTCAACCCTGTGATGGTCATCCCGTAAAAATTTGTGCTCGAGTATGATACAATGGACCACAAAAAAAAGGAGAAAACCTTTTAAATACCATGCATTTTTGTGCATACCTTTCGGATACCATCCTTGGCCGAGACATACCATCCAAAAGGTTTCACATTACAACAAAAAGTAAACCATTCTCAGAGTTTCAGCAGC